>CETB01099159.1_pt1 | contig 12205 bp, 11 predicted proteins | sample 356381 | NCBI WGS metagenome assembly CETB01 (sample SAMEA2622545, study PRJEB7988) | marine metagenome | biome: marine biome (ENVO:00000447); feature: deep chlorophyll maximum layer (ENVO:xxxxxxxx); material: "saline water (ENVO:00002010), including plankton (ENVO:xxxxxxxx)" | depth 155 m | reverse complement strand
ATTTGTTCCATCAGTCTATCAATCGCTGCCTCTTGGTCCCCCGCCGTGTCATATTCTGAATGAAGGTGGAACATGCTGACATCTGACATTGGCATCACCTGAGGGATATCGTGCTTATCTTGAGAGTTATTGAACTCTGATATTGAAATTAACCTCTTATTGTGTTCCAACAGTACTTGGCTCATGTATGATAATTGCTGCCAACAAGACCCAACCGGTCAGCATTGAAACTCGGAATAGAGTTGTTTGAAAATCTGCAATTCTTTCTCTTGCAATTATAACAGCGATATTTGCAATCGCCATAATTCCAGCGGCTGCTAAGAAATAGATTTCATCCATCGGGTCGGCGATTGCGAAGCAAGCAAACCAAAGTAAAGTCAGTTGCACCGATGTTCGTGTAGTTGCTTGTTCGGAAAATCTCGCTGGAAACGAATGAATTCCTTGTTTGCGATCGCTTTCAACATCCATGCGAGCATAATTGATATCAAAGGCAGTAATCCAGAGAGCTACTCCTAAACTGATGAAGAAGATGGTAGGATACCAATGTGAATTTAGTATTGCATCCCACCGATGGACATCAGCCGAGAGTGCCAGCCAAGCGCCCGCGGGAGCCAAACCAAGGCAGAGCCCCAACCAAAGGTGACAACCCCAAGTGTAACGCTTGGTATATGGATAAATTACGAACGCTAAGACAGGTAACCAAGCCATCATCAATGCGACTTCATTTAGTTGCCCGGCACTGAATAGTAGTATAATCAAGAATACCAAACCTAAATTCCAAGCAGTTCGCATAGACATTGAGCCAGTTACTAAATGTCGGCTTTCAGTACGCGGATTTTGAGCATCTATGTCACGATCAATGATACGATTCAGAGTCATTGCAAGGCCCCTTGCCCCGACCGCTGCAATTAGAATCCAAACAATGTCCACAGACATCCAACTCGAGTCGCTTGGGAGTTCTTCGATGAATTGATTGTGAGCGTGAATATAACCGATTAGAACGAACGGTAATGAGAATAAAGTATGCTCAACTTTGACGAATTCGAGAATTTCTTTGGCCCCCATAATCCGACCTCAGAGATTGTTTTCTTCCATCCAAGCCTCAACCTTAGTCTCTACTTCAGGGTCATGAAGGGTTACTCCAGGCCAACGCCTGACTGGATGGGGGCCTGTATTACTCGGAATCGGTGCGGTTGCATCCCAAGCAAGTCGAGAACGATTCTCATCGAAATGTAAGTCCCTTGCCACATCGAATCTGCAGAAAAATTGCCACAGTAATTTCCTTCTCCAACCATCTGCCTGTAAGTCGGCATCATCATCTGTGATGAATAGCCAGCGCAGATTTTCTGAGCCATTTAGCGACCAGATAGCATCTCTGATATTTACAATATGTTCTCTCTGCGCAGCAGCCCCTTCCTCATTAACGGTTTCAACTGATTCTTCTGGCCTTGGTCCACCTTCGATATGCGTAGTTACAACCATCATCGAAGGACGTAGCATTCTGACTTCAGTAACACCTTCAATTTGGCTTACAGAATCAACCAGTGATTCGCCGGGTCCATCTGGTATTGTTAGTCCAAACATCGGATCATCATGAGTTGGGCTTGAAGCATCAATCATCACTTTGTCATGGACATTTAGGTGAGGTGAGGCATGTGCAAGTGAGTCAGCAACTTGGCCTTTCAGAACTTGTACATCATCCGAGATGTCAACCCTAGAGTCCAAGGCATCAAGAAGAGCATCTAGGTCCTTTACTGGATGATCTGGGTCGCAAGCGATAATCGATTTTAGAAACATCAATTGACCAGCCCCAAGTAGCCCTAATGCTGTCTTGCGAGCCTGTCGAGGATAGCGTTGTTTACTAGCCACAATCGCTAAATTGTGAAATCCTGTTTCTAGCGGTAGGAATAGATCAACGACATCTCTATGTTGAAATTTTAGAACCGGACGGAATGCATCTCCCACCGATTCACCCAAATATCCATCTTCCATTGGCGGAACTCCAACTATGGTTGCAGGTAGGACGGCGTTTTTCCTATGCGTGATGGCAGTTACATGCATGAAAGGATATTGCTCAGCTAATGAATAGTGGCCGAAATGATCTCCGAATGGACCTTCGAGTTTTGTCTCTCCAGGAATTGTATAGCCCTCGATTACGAAATCTGCTTCTGCTGGGACATAGAGGTCGTTAGTTAGACACTTTGTCAGTCGCAAGCGGGCACCTCCAAGTAAGCCAGCAAATTCGTATTCAGACAAATTGTCTGGAAGTGGTGCAATCGCTGAGAATATCAATTCAGGCGGCCCTCCAATACAGATTGCAACAGGCATTCTGTTGTCACCAGAATCGGCAGCGTGGTCAGCTCCATGCTTGTGACGCTGCCAATGCAATCCAACCTCCTTAGGTCCGAAAATTTGACCTCGATACATTCCCATATTATGGACTCCAGTATTAGGATCAGCAGTTACTACCAATGGTAGCGTAATGAATGGACCACCATCTTCTGGCCAAGTGGTTGGAATCGGTAGTTTAGTCACATCAGGTTCATCCATGCGAACTTGCTGGCAGGAACCCTTCCTGACCTTCTTGGGCGCCATCGACATTCCCTGCAAGGCTAGCGGAATACCAGTCCACGGCGCTCGAAGTATTCCACCTATATCCGGCTTCATCAAACCAACCATTCGTTCGCCGATTTCTGATGGTTCTTCGACACCCAAAGCACGATTAGTTCGCTGGTATGTTCCGAAGAGATTCATCGCTAAGGGAAATTCACTAATCGAACCGTCTGCTAATCGAGGTTGTTCAAACAAAATAGCCGGCCCTTTCGACTTGACTAACTTGTCAGCAATCGTCCCCGCTTCAAGATGACAATCCACAGGTTCAGAGACTCTAAGCAACTCTCCTGCACTGTCTAACGCGTCGATGTAACGCGAGAGCCTACGCCAAGTCATAACAGCGCGTGGCGATTCACCGTTGAATATGTTCGTCATGACATTTTGGACAAATTAGCCGACGGATTCATGGCCTATCGCACTTCGCCAACCATTGTGGCGGAAGACATCACGACGTGCGATGTGCTGGTCATCGGAGCCGGACCGGGTGGCGGTAACGCTGCTCTACATAGCGCTAGAAAGGGTCTCAGAACAATCCTAATTGAGGACCATTCGGAGATAGGAACTCCTGTACACTGTGGAGAGTGTATCTCTGATGTTGCCTGTGATAATCTCAAACTCGACCTACCTGCTCACGTGATTAGTAAGCGAGTACACGGGATTCGTGTAATATTCCCAGATGGAACAGCAAAGAAACTCACTGAGGAAGGCTACGTTTTGGAAAAGCACCTTTTCGAGCGCTGGATTGCAGAGGAAGCGGTATCAGAGGGGGCACAATTGCAATTATCTCACAAATTGCGTAGCATGGAGAAAAAATACGATGGGAGTGGTAAATTCACAGGTTGGCTTTGTGATGGAGATGGCGAACAATTTCCAATTCAAACCAAGGTCGTTATTGATGCATCAGGAGTAGCCGGAGTGGCATCAAAAATCCTCGATTTAAACCCTCGAGGTCAGGTAATCGCCGGAATGCAATATGAAATGCTTGAAGTTCCGACAGATGATTATCTCGATTTTTATATTTGGCCGGAGTATGCCGAAAAGGGTTATCTTTGGATGATTCCAAAGTGCGAGGGCAGAGCCAATGTAGGTTTGGTTACAGAGGATAAGCCCCGAACCAAGAAAGCCCTTGATGAATTCATTGAAGCAACTCACTTCAAAGATCTAGAACAAGTTCCACCCCCATGGAAGGAAAAGGGCAATCCTGCCTTTGGTGGAACAATTCCAATTTCTGGCCCGTTCGAATTAACCTATGATGATGGATTGATGCTAGTTGGTGACGCTGCGGGCTTCACATCTCCATTGTTCGAAGGAGGCTCTCATCTCGCTCTAAAGTCGGCCACCTACGCAGCAGATATTGCTGCTGAGCAGATAGCAGCCGACGACCTCTCGGCTAGCAAAATGTCTCGATATCAGAAACTTTGGAGCGATGAATTCCCACCTTATGATAAAATTTTGAGAGGAAAGTCGGCATTATTCAATCTCAGTGACGAGGACATGTCAATCATGGCTCAGTGTTTCCCAAACGAAATGAGCAATATGGGTCCGCATGGAAAATTAGCAGTATGTTTGCGAATATTGATGCGAAGACCAAGCCTCTATAGAAAGCGGATAATACCTGCCATGCTTTCATTCGGTTATTCGAGGGCGAAGTTTTACGGCTGGTGATCTGATACTCCACATTGTTGGAAATTTCCTGATGTTGCTGGCGGTAGTGTCCAGTCTAATTTGGTGCATCTCACGATTGCCAAGAGGAGAGCCACTGGCAAGACATACTACGTTAGCGGCTCAGGTCGCTCCTTGGGTATTCTTGACGACGGCTTTCATCTTCGATTTCGAAGCTTTAGATTTGGTTTCAAGATATGGCGGAAAAGAATTACCACTGTTCTACCGAATCTCTGCTGTCTGGGGAGGTAGAGCCGGACCACTTTTGCTTTGGGCGGCAATAATGGGTACAGTCACCTGGTTCATGTCTGGGCGTAATGTATCGAATTCAGTTGAGGTTAGACTAATGCACGGTTGCACCGCCGCCATTATTATAATTTCTTGGATTCTCTCTCCTTTTGCAGAGTCAACCGGTTGGAGAGGAACTCTTAATCCATTACTACAAACCGATCTAATGGTAATTCATCCACCGGTAGTTTTTGCATATTACTCACTCTGTCTAGCAGTTGCTAGTATAGCTCTCGCCGGACTTATCAAAGGTCACGAGGCGAGGCGAGTGCACGAAGCCCAACTACACTGGGCACGTGCTGGATTCCTAATCGGAACCATAGGAATTGGATTAGGTGGTTTGTGGGCCTATACAGTACTCGACTGGGGCGGATATTGGGCTTGGGATCCAGTTGAAACAGGCTCTATTCTACCTTGGTTCGCGCTGTTGATGATTGTCCATGCTCGTGCACGAACCGACTCCGAAAGAGACTCTGCGATACTTGCCTCACCGGCCCTTGGTATGCTCGCTGGCGCGCTTGCAATCCATGCAACCTTAGTAACACGTGCAAATGGGGTATGGGCCTCAGTACACTCTTTTGTCGGAAATGAAGAAGCAAGAGAATACAACGACCCGTACATAAGAATCGTACAATTATTCAACGATGGTGCAGCCGGTTTGGAGGTAGCAGGATATTTCCTAATTATGATATCACTTTGTGTTGCAGCTTTCCTATGGCTAATAATACAACAACAGAAACGGCTCGATTCATCTTCAAAGACTTCGATGATAATGGAAAATCGTAATCTCTCGATTGCTTTGCTAATCGCTACCCCAGCATTGGGTATTTGGATGGGTTCAACAGCAGTAACTTTGGTCGGAGTAGCACTGATGTTTTTGCTAATCAAAGGAGACTCTGAGAAACCTCCTACGGCTTGGGTCTTTGGAGGAGTTTTCCTAATGTTGTTCGCAAGTTGGTCATGGGCCGCAAGTTTGGGACAATCGATTATTGGGATGTTACTTTTCCTAGGCCCGTGGTTGATGTCTGCGGAAGAAGAGGAATCACCGCTAACAAAACTGTTCAACGATACTTCAGTCCGTATGAAGGTCGCAAGAGCAATTCCTTGGTATTCTGCTGCTGCATTTCTTACATTGACCTGGTTATTACTCGCCGCTGAGATAGATGGAACCAGCCTAGCAGCTCACGAATTCTATGGCTCTCCAATACTAGTCTTGGTAATTCTAGCGATTACAATCTACTCTCTTGGAAAGAGCATCGATGCAAAGCGTGGAAACGCATTCATGGCTACTACACTGCTCGCCTCGTTACTATTCGCATATTACGCAGAGGAGTTCTCTCTTCCCGGCGACCCCCAACTTATGCTCACAGACAATATTTCACGTGGTACTCTTGCAATGTTTATGCTAACTTGGCTATTCGTGGCTCTACCTCCAACCGCTAAGGTGGCGTTCACGACTGGTCGCAAGATATTGCCCAAATTACGAGCCGATGGAATAACCGCCAAATCTAATGTAGCCCGTTTGAGATTGATTGGTTCCCATCTTGCACACTTAGGACTCATACTACTTCTCTTAGGACACGTACTAACCACTACCTTGGTAGATCGCGCCGACCCAAGCCATCTTGTAACGCTAGAGAAAGATAACCCTGTAGAATTCAAAGAATACGAACTAACTTTCCGTGATACTGTCTTGTTAAGTGAAGAAGACCCAGAATACAACTACAAAATAGGCGATGGATTCGCTGGATTTGTTATCGAGGTGACAAAAGACGGAGAAAAAGTCGACGAAGTGACTCCTGGAATTCTCCGGTTTAGTTGGACAACAACTCGCTCGGAAGTAGATAGAATGATCCGTCCAAGTGGAGATATGATATTTATTCTCGATCAACAACAGGCAGAAATCAGCCTCACCTCAATGATGCGAGGCGAGACCAATGAAGTGGAAGAAATCCGCGTCACAGTACACGATTTACGGGGTTCCCACCTTGTCTGGGCTGGATGGAGCCTAATCATGTTGGGCGGCCTTGCGGCCCTACTCAGTAGTAGCCCAGTGACTTCCGAAGAAGAGGAATAAACCTGAAAATTCTCCCTAAGAGAGAACCGTTTGTATCAAAAAGGGGAGATAGGTCGGCGGGTCGCCCTCAGGAGGCTAATCCATGGAAAACGGTGCAATCGTTCACGTAGAATACGACCTTTACAACGCTGAATCTGGCGATCTTATCGAGACTACCAGAGAGGAGATTGCCAAGGAGCACGATGTCTTTGATGAAGCTCGCACTTACGAGCCAATGATTACCGTAGTTGGAGAAGGCCGCCTAATCGCTGGCTTCGAAGCTCATCTTTCCGATGCTAAGGAAGACAATGAGTACACTTTCGATATAGAGCCTACCGATGCTTACGGCGAGCGTGATGCGTCTCTAGTGGAGACTATCTCCCAGAATGTTTTACTTCGCAGCGTTGGCGACCCAAATATGCTTGCTATCGGTGCTCCGGTTGAAATCGGTGGTCGTAATGGAATATTGCAAATGCTACGCGCAGGTCGCGCTAGAATCGATTACAACCACCCTCTAGCAGGTACTACCCTGCGTTACACATACACCATCGTCAAGGTGGTAGAGGACCGCACTGAACGGGTTTCTACACTCCTACAAATGAATACTGGTCGCTCGGACTTCGAGGTTGAATTCGACGGCGACGATGTTACTATCACACTACCTGATTCAATCGCCTATGACCAGAACTGGGCTTATGCCAAGTTTTCTTTGGTTCGCGCACTGCGCGAGCACCTCGAGATTGGAACCGTAGTATTCCGAGAAGTTCACGAACCCCGCGTTGCAACAGATGAAGAAGAGTGATTGTGCCTCTCGGTACTCATAGGGCACGTCAACGCCTTACGGCTCAGTATACCCTTTCGTCGTCATTGAGGCGACTTTGGGAGATAACCTTCCGTCATCAATGTAGCAGTTAATCCACAATTTGAGAATTATTGGTCCTAATTTCCGTTCGGTTGAAGACTGAGAGACGTTCCAGAACATATATGCGCACGCGGCTGACCGTGTTCAGTTTGCAACTCATGCTGGTATTTTCGACCATTAGTGCTGGTTGCATGGGTTTGGTTATGCAACGCGAAATTATGGAAGATATGCGCGAAGAACCATTTGTAAATAACAAGGAAGAATCGTTCTTTTGGGAAGTTATGTTCACCTCTCAATCTCTTGACCTTGAATCCGTCCAATACACAAATGAAACCCCAATCGTGTTTGACGAGACAGTATCAAAGATGTCTATTACCTTCCGTGCTGAATTCCCTTATTCTACTCTCCTTGATCTCAATGAAAGCAATGAGCTTCGATATGTCGAAGTCAAGGTTTGGGAGCCTGGTGTAAAGGAATCTGGGGGTAATCCATATTGGGAGGTAAGGGCAACCCAGGATTACCCATTAGAGAGATTTGATTTTTCTAGTCTGGCAAATGGAAAGTGGACGGTAGAAATTGACGCTCGAGGATATGGTATTGATCCCGGTGTGGCACAATTCGCTTTTCACGATTATTTCGAAATGACACTAACAATTACCAAGCCCTGTGTACAGTTTAAAGAAATACATGAAGATGGCGAGTGTACTGATTTATCTGTACTCGAAGGTGTATGATTTCACCGTTCACGCCCCTTTGGGGCGATGCGTAGCGCTTATGAGGGAAGGTCAGGTCGCCGCGCCACTGAGGATACATCATGAGTGAGAATGAGTCGCCCCTAGTGCCGTACGATGTCTATGAGACACACGCGGTTCACATCGGAACAAATCAGAAGTCCTCAGATATGCAACGATTCATCGATAAAGATCGAGCGGATGGGAGCGGACTGCATTTGATTGACATCAATCAAACCGATGCTCGAATCCGAACCGTCGCTAACTTTCTCTCTCACTACGACCCTGAGAGAATTCTTGTAGTAAGTGCTCGTCAATACGGACAGAGGCCTGCACGTAAGTTCGCTCAGTCAATCGGCGCAAAAAGAATCGTTGGCCGCTTTATTCCTGGAACACTAACAAATCCTAAACTCCGAACATACACTGAACCCGAGGTATTGGTAGTAACCGACCCAGCGGCCGACTCACAGGCCCTGTCAGAGGCTGTATCGACTGGTCTTCCGATAGTTGGAATTGTAGATGCAAATAATACTCTTCGAAACGTTGACCTTGCCCTCCCAGCGAATAACAAAGGTCGCCGCTCGTTGGCTCTAATTTACTGGCTACTTGCCCGAGAGATGCTAACATCTCGCGGTGCTACAAACTACGCAGATTGGGAACGTGCTCAAGACGTGGAAGATTGGGAATCAACATTTTGAATTCTAACTTTCATTCTAATCGTTGGATTGATGATGAATGGACTTCCGCCTTGTCTCATGGTAGAGCCGGTGCCGCTATTCCTCGCGCCGATGGCTGGAGTCACGGATTTGGCCTATCGACTGTTGGCTCTTGAGACCGGTGCGGACCTTACATTCACCGAATTTACAGCGGCCTCAGGCCTCTCGCGTCATGCTAAACACTCGTGGCTTAAGGTCGAATCTGACCCTAGAGAATCACCATTCATTCCACAAATCTTTGGTGGAGATATTGACGAGATGGTTCAGACTGTAAAATTGCTACAGGATCGGGCGGACATAATCGATATTAATTTCGGCTGCCCTGCTCCTAAAGTTTGTCGCAACGATGCTGGTGCGGCCTTACTACGTAATCCTGATAAAGTCGTTGAGATGGTTCGAGCATGCATCGAAGCGGCGGACATTCCAATCACTGTGAAGATGCGATTAGGAACAGGAAACGGTCCTAATACAGCTTTGGAAATTTGCCAAAGAATAGAGGTAGAAGGCGTCAAGCGAATTTGTGTACATGGCCGGACCCTTCGCCAGAGATATTCTGGAGAATCGGATTGGTCTCAAATCCGAGATATTGTCGAGGCTGTCGATATACCTGTAATAGCCAATGGCGATGTGATTGACGCCAAATCAGCTGCGGCTTGTATCGAAGCCACCGGCGCGGCAGGATTGATGATTGGAAGGGGGGCAATAGGCCGCCCGACAATCTTCCATGAGATTAAACGAGATTTAGGATGGTTAAATCAGATGCCTCCTTGGGGTGAGGATAACCCAGCAGTAGCGCGTTCTTGGTGTTGGGAAAGATATCTTCAATTGAGTTCAGAGGTGTACCAAGAAGGTTATTGTAAGAACCTCAAGCGTCACGCTGTATCCTTCACCAAAGGACTTCCTGGCGCATCGAATATGAGAGTAGAATTGCATTCGATACAAAACCAACAACAATTAGGGATGCGAGTTTCCAGATACCTGAAGGAACTTACTTCAACTGGGGTATCAGCATAATGCACGATTCAATAAATGTCAAAGGTACGGAATTACAAAACTGTTCAAATGAACCACTAACCGGGTGGTTTAGGGATGGCTGTTGCAATACAGATTCACGAGATAGAGGCTCACACACAGTTTGTGCAATTCTAACAGAGGATTTTCTGAAATTTGCTCAGTCACAAGGTAATGACCTAATCACACCCGCTCCTCAATTTGGTTTTCCTGGATTAAAAGAAGGTGATAGATGGTGCGTATGTGCTGGAACTTGGCAGGATGCAGCGGAAGCAGGAGTAGCCTGCCCCGTCGTTTTAGAAGCGACTCATGAGGAAGCACTTGCAGTATGTGATCTCGAGATGCTGCAAAGACATGCAACCTAATTTTACATCGTCACTGAATCATCCAATCTCTGCGCTACGGTACGAAGTCGACGAAGAGTCCTATCGATATTTGTCATCACCCGTTCGGTAATATCTTCGCCACTTCTTCCTGCTATTCGATATCCGTAAGGCATTCTTCCACCTAGAGTGTTTAGCAATAGACGCTGAGCATCAATTGATACTGAAGCAAGAATTACCTCAACCTTTTCAATACTCAAATTCTCTTTTTGAACACCCTTAATTAGAGCAGATGAAATATTCTCATCTAGTCTCCCAAGACCTCCCCTTCCCATCAACCAGTCTTCTCCTCTAGCGGTATACTGACGTACCAATCCAGTGTAGACATCCATAGCAATACGGTCACGCATTGCCACTCTGTCTACGATTCCTGCCTGTCTCAACCGCTCGACAACGCGTTGAGAACGAGAACGGGTCTCCCCTACCCTGTCTGCTATCGTTTGCAAAGTCAGTGGCCTTTCACTTCCCGCCAACTCATCGAAGACCCTACGGGTAACGACATCTCCTTTCTTGATTCGATCACCTGTAATACCAAAATCTGCAAGTAAACAATCAATCCTGTCAGAATCTTCGGGTGTAGGTCCAGGCTCGGCAATATCGATTCTGAATGATTGTGCCTCCTCCTCGCCAGCCTCTTGCATTCTTAGCTCAGAATCGGATATTACTTCGCTGAATTCAGCCAATCTCATCATTGCAATAGTTCTGGTTTGGACTGCAATCAATTCTACAGCCGAGGCCATTGAACCGCCACGAAGTACGTTGACGTGCCATCTTCCTTGTAATCTGGAACTGATTAGTCCAACTTCTCGTAATTTGTGCATCTGATTGTGTACTCCAGTTTGGGAGAGTCCAGAGAATTCGGAAATAGCGGAGTTATCCCATCCCCTCAGTGGCTCTTCTAGAAGTGTATGTCTGACCATGCGATGAATCGCACCTTGCTCCTCATCTACCGTTACCCCTTCAGTTCTCGATCGTACCAAACCCATCGAATCGAGCAGCCAAGCAAGTAACACATCGGGGTCTTTAGAACCGGTAGGCATAGGCTGCTCTACCAAACGGATGCGGAACATACAACCACTTGGCGAAATTCAATGTGTAATAGGATTCTGTTTCAAACCGGACCTAGAAGACTCAATATGAGGTGGTTTGATGATTACGAAGAATCACCATCATACCATTTTTTTCTCATCTTTATCGTACCCGTCTTCTAATTCGTTATTTTCAGAATCAACCTCGACTGAAGGAGTGATTTCGATTTGTGTTTGAGTTTTAGTTCCACCTGAGGTTACTGCCATAATTCCACCAATTAACAGGAAAAATAACCCGCAACATAGGAAAGTTGGCCCTCCACATATTGCAAGAAGACCTCCTAAAAAGTCTCCAAGCACTCCTTCAATGGCTTCCCATCCTACTAAAACAACGTCGTGACTGGTTGTAATTGTATACTCAGCACCATCTTCAACTTCTTCAATGGTACCAAGATGCAACCATCCTTCGGGATCATCTCCATATCCACTCGGCAAGGATCTACCATCTACATCGATACACATATCTGCTTTCCACAATGCTTCACCGCCCTGTATTTCAAGCGTAAAATCATCACATCTGACTTCATCAGATACGAATACTGCTACAGAGTTTCCATTTCCTTCTTGAATGTGAATAAAACTGACTGTTTCACCTTGGCTGTTTTCCAAATACACATCATCAGTAGGCTTCCAATTACCAGCATCGCCAATAGAACTTGCGCCCAGAACCATTACCAAAATACCGATGGCTATTCCAATTGCTCCAAGACCTAGCATTAATTTTGTACCGGTGTTCATAGTCAAAGGCAAAGAGCTTAGGCAAATATAATTACGCCATTTCGGCTCGAAGATCTA
>CETB01358606.1_pt1 | contig 12250 bp, 13 predicted proteins | sample 356381 | NCBI WGS metagenome assembly CETB01 (sample SAMEA2622545, study PRJEB7988) | marine metagenome | biome: marine biome (ENVO:00000447); feature: deep chlorophyll maximum layer (ENVO:xxxxxxxx); material: "saline water (ENVO:00002010), including plankton (ENVO:xxxxxxxx)" | depth 155 m | reverse complement strand
GGCTTTCGAGAAATCGAAAGCCTTTTGTTTTTTAATGGGTACAGAATAGGTACAGAATTTTACTTATTTCAAATAAATTAAAATGAGTGACTTAGAATGATCTCATTTGATAGCAATTGGAACCAAATTCTAAGTTTTTTTTCCGAAAATTTAATTGAGAAAATAACTCTTACTTCATTTTCTAAGTTTAATATTTAACTTCGTTTTTAATTATTTCACCAATAAGTGGTGGCAGATTTTTTGAATTTCTGGCAAATTCTAAAGTCTAACTTTACTTGGATGGGACTATATTTATAATCGCATAAATAGAAAAAGAAGACCTATTCGTTATTTAATTTTTCAACCAGTTATAATCAGATGAAGACATCACCAGTTTTCACAAAAAGATCATAAACGTAAATTGGAGATAATGGCTTGTTGTTATCAACTCTTTGAGTGAGCATAAGGATGTAACAAGCGATATACTTTTTTCTTCTTTATTTTATTACTAATCCAAAAAAAATTAATAATTCTATAGGACGCACAATCAACTTTAACTAAAATCTGACATTGTAAAAAGCAAATCGGTGCCTATGATTTACCATCGTTCAGTATTGGTGTTGTTACCTTTCATCTAATTCTTAATCAAGAGCTGTGCCCTGCAACCAAACTTTAAACTCCGTCACTTTTAACCGGCTCACCACAGGGCGTTCCGGACCTTCAATAATAATCTGAAGTGCTATTTTACGGTTGAAGTAAGGCTCGATAGCTATCACAGCGCTTTTAGCCACAATCATTTGCCTATTGATACGATAAAAATCGGCAGAATTCACCGCTTGCTCAACATATTCCAAAGTTTTGTAGATTGGCATTTTTTCATTTTTGAAAGTGTATAGGTATGTGGTTTCATATTCCAGTGAAAACATCGCAATATCTTCAATCGCCACCACCATAGATTTTTCTTTCTTTTGACCTAGAAAGATTTTTTGGTAATTAGCTGTTTTTTCATCCTGAGAAGTGAAATGGATCATCCATTTTTTCCGTAACCGTTCCGTAGATTTTCGATATTTTTCTAACGATTGATGTACACGTGCATCTTCAAAAGGTTTGAGGATGTAGTCTATACCATTGTTTTGAATGGCATCTATCCCATATTGGTCAAAAGAGGTACAAAAAATGACGGGCACTTCAATATCGATTTGTTTAAAAATTTCAAAACTGTGGCCATCGCTGAGTTGTATGTCCATAAAAATCAAATCGATCTTAGGTTGGTACTTCACCAGATAGTCAACAGTTCCAATCACTGAACTTTCAATTGCTACAACCAAGGTGTCAGGGTTTTGCTCAATGATTTCTTTCAGCAAGGCTGCGGTGTGTTGCTCATCTTCTACGATTAATATATTCATCTTCCAGTAATTGTAATGTCACTTTAAATTGAGTCTCCGTTTTATCTATGGTCATACCTTCCTTTACGCGGAGCAGCTCATAGACCTTTTCTATATTTTGCAACCCATAACCTGATTTTTCTATGACCGATATCTTGGGTTGCAACGTATTGGTGCAAACCAGTTTTCCTTTTTTGCTTACGAATAGATTGATATCCAAAGGCTCGCTGGAGGAAATGCGATTATGTTTAAGGCAGTTTTCTATCAAGATTTGTAAGCTCATTGTAGGCAGGTGATAATTAAACCAATTATCATCAATGTTTTTGTTGAAATACATATTGCCCGGCATACGTTGGTTCATCAAAAAAAGATAGGCATCCATAGTTACCAATTCTTCTTGCAACGTTGTGGTGACACTTGTTCGCGAGCGCAGTGTCAAACGGTAAAACTGGGATAGGTTCATCACAAAATTTTCGGCATTCGGGTCTTTCTTGCGCACCAAAACCCTTAAGGTGTTCAGCGTATTGTATAAAAAATGTGGATCTACACGCGTACGCAATGCCATAAGCCGAGACTTGTAAGATTCTGTAATGGCCTGCTCTTTTTCCAGCGCAAGTTTCCCCACTTTTTGGGTACTGGATAAGGCATACTGAATTAAAAACAAGAGCAGCGAAGCAGCCAGGATTTTAAATACCAAATCATTCCTAAACCATACTTCTCCGAAAGTATTAGGGAGAAAAGGATGTACCAGCGAGGCTACAATAATCGCAAAAACAGCCATCGAAATGATAGTCAACATTATTTTATAAGGAAATCGAACTTTTAAAATCCAAAACAGAAAATACCAATCGGCCCAAAGTATGACTGTCGAAATAAACCAGCGATCCAATCCCTCTTCACCAGAAAAAGTCCAATCTTGCTGGTGGGACAATACATTGATGGGTGGCAACAAAACTGCAACGCCAATGGGTAGAATATGTTCTAGTTTTAACTTCTTCAAAAGGATAATATAATACCTGAATTTATTAAAATAACAAAGAATACCCAAAATTAATGGTCGTTCCCCCCAGTTTTATGCGATCAGTAGGTTCATCGCGTTTGCTCAGATCGAAAGTAATAATTTTCCAGTTATTGCTGCTTGCATCTGCATACCGATTGATGGTTTGCTGCATAATGCCAAGACCAAAATGAATTTGATGTTTTTTAGCAAATACGTATTTGATTTTGCTAAGGCCTTCCCAGGTTGTCGTCTGTATGAAGGCGTTGTCATCATCCTTTTCAGAAAGGCGGTAACTTTCTACATTGCCGTTGATTTGCAGCACCCAGATCCATCTTTCGGATATCACATAACTTAATTGTGGCCTCATCGGAAGTGCACCACTAAAGGTCCAGCGATCACTGATTTTATAATTGACAGAAATGAAGGGAATAATTTGATGTCCAAAAAATTGTCGGGCATAGCCCAGACCTAATCCGGTTTTAAGTTTTTCGGTCTTTTGGGTAATATACGTTGCGCCAAATAAGTACCGAAAATTATTTCCACTAATGTCTTTCAAATCAGAATACAGACCAGCCTGGGCAAAAATGTGTAATTGTTTGCCTGGTGCAAATGTTCTTCGCCAATACAAATTTGCAGAAATACCGTAAAGATAAGCGTTCATCATATCGTCTACATTTGTGATGTTTTGGCTGTTGTATGCGATTCGGGTCCCTATCAACCTTTTTTCATTGTGTAGCAATGGAATTTGGATAAAAGCATTCATCTGTTGGGTATTGGCATTTACTGAATCGTTTTTCAGTCGGTTAGTAGTGTAATCAATTGTCGTAAAGGGTATTTTATTAACCGTTTGTGCTTTCAGAACACCTGGGATAACCATAAGGAATAGCCCAAAGATTACTATCTTTTTCATTCGTTGATAATTTTCCCGTCTTTTAATTCGATAATACGATCGCTCTTTTGTGCAAATTCATCATCGTGCGTTACGGCAATAATGGTCTGTCCCTTATTATGTGCCAATTCTTTGAAGATGTCAAACACAATGGCGGTATTACGACTGTCAAGGTTGCCTGTAGGCTCATCGCCCATAATCACGGCAGGATCATTGATCAAAGCGCGGGCTATCGCTACCCGTTGTGCCTGACCGCCTGATATGGCCGCGGCCTTCTTCAATTCGGTTCCTTTCATATCGAGCATTCCCAAAAGTTCAACGGCCCGATGTTCAATTTCTTCCTTGCTTTTTAGTTTCAATTTCAATGCAGGAAGCATAATGTTTTCTACTAACGAAAATTCTGGCAATAAGTAGTGGAACTGGAATACAAAGCCGATATGGGCGTTCCGAAAAGCAGCAAGTTCATTTTGAGATTTTCCGGTCACGGTAGTTCCATTGATGCTAATGGCACCTTCATAATCGGTATCCATTGTCGATAACAAATATAACAGCGTCGATTTTCCAGATCCTGATTTTCCGATAATCGATACAAACTCTCCTTGATTAATGTCAAAATTCACTTCTTTCAGCACTTGGAATTTTTGCGCCACATAAAAATATTTATTGATTTTATTTACTGATAATGCTTTCATTTTAATTTATTTAATATCCATAATAATAGTATTCGTAATAGTCGTAACAGTAATTATAGGCATAAGAAAACAGTATTAACATTGCAATTAATATTACTACTAACAGCTCATTAATAATGATCTTTTTAAATTTTCTCATATAAATGACAATTAACCTCTGATAATAGTCACAGGATCGACCTTAGAGGCCTTGGATGCCGGAAAGTAGCCCGCCAAAAAAGTAATAACTATACCAAATACAAATCCTAGCACGTAATCACTTGTGTTGAAATTAATGGGCAGCGTAGTGCTGGTTGCTATACGAAAAGGGATGTAACCGGTGCACACAGAGATTATGTAACCCAATACCAAGCCCAATATTCCGCCAACCAAACCGATCACAATAGATTGAGTAAGAAAAATAATAACAATATCCCTTCCGCTGTACCCCATTGCTTTTAAAATGGCAATCTCTTTGATTTTTTCGTTTACCGTCATATTCATAATGTTGTAAATACCAAATCCTGCCACAATAAGTATGGTAACGGAGATGACGAAAGACATAATGTAACGAAGTTTGTTCGCGGAATCGAGCTGGCTGTTTCCCAGTTGCCAGGGCTCAATTTTGTACGAAGTAATGCCCGCCATACTAGCCGCTACTTTTTGGGCTTTGTTGTAATCGGAAACGGCTATTTGGATATCTGTGACATAGGATTTATTTTTAGAGTTGAGCTGTCTCGCCGCCAGCAAAGAAACAATAGCTTTGCTGCGGTCCACACCTGTAGCTCCGGTTTCCAATAATCCAATTATGGTGAAATTTTTGCTTCCCCCGCTGGCGGAGGTTAGACTAATATTATCACCTACCTTTACACCCAATATTTGAGCCAGGCCTTTGCCCAGAATAATCCCATTCGGATGTTTTTGCAAATCGAAAAAATCTCCTTCTACTACATAATCTGCCGTATGAAAAACTTTATTTTCTTTCTGTACATCCACACCTGAAAGTGCTGCGCTAATCTGTGTGACGCCATTTTGAATGAACACATTAGTATTTATCTGGGGTGAAATACCTGTTATGGCTTTTTGCTTTTTTAAGGCCTTTAGAATAGGACCAGCGTCTTTTATTCCTTCCGTATAGCGAATATTTCGGGCATTGTTAACAACAGATAACGCATTGCCTGCTACCGTATCTGGAATCAACTTTGCTGGTTCTCTGGCCGACAAATCGTTGTAAATACGGATATGCGCCAGGGAGGTAAATGTGATGACTGTCTGTGCTTCATTGACTCCAGATATAAAACTATTCATAAAGATGAACATTGATATCCCAAAGGTGACACTGAGCGTTGCCACCGCTAATTGCCGAAATCTTGACGTGAGATGTACCCAGGCTATTCTATAGTTGGTTTTCATCTATTGATTATTATTTTTAATGATCACATCCTGCTCCGAAATACCTCCCAGAACTTGAACCCATTGGCTATCCTTTGTACCGACTTTGATTGTTTTAGTAGTCCCGTCTTCTAGTCTAACAGTATTGTTTGGCAATAGATAAGCAGTGGGAATCATCAAGGCTTCTTTTGCATCTGAAAGTTCTACGTTGGCTTGTAATTGTGTGCCCGAAAATAGTTTTTCAGGCATTTCTAAAAAGGCGGCTTCCACCGTGTAGGATTGCTGGTCTGTATTGAAACCGGGATAAATTTTGGTTACTCTGGCTTTAAATGTTCGGTCGGTATAGGTATTTAGGTGAATGTAAATCGTTTGTCCTTTGTCTACTTTTACAATATCTTCTTCAGCAACGAACAATTTGATATGAATGGTTCCGTTTCCAATCTCCGCAAGTGGCTCTCCCACCTTCAGGACTTCTCCGTTTTTGTGAAATAATTCGATGACCAATCCGGGTTTATCGCTCCAGATTTTATAATTTTTTACCACAGATTGCTGCGCTTGCCAGGCTTCTTTACTGGTGGTGAATTGCAGCACTAAATCTTTTCTAAGATTCTCATAGTCCTTCTGCTCTGCCACAAGTCGATGCTGTGCATTTTTATAGCGCATCTGCATTTCATCGAAATCAATTTTCGCCACGGAGTTTGTCTTCATCAAAGCAGCGTAACGTTCGTAATTGGTTTTCGCCTGTGCCAAATCTAATTTTGCCTGATCTACCTGCTGTTGGGCTTTGATAAGCTGCGGGGAGGAAGCGGAACTGTTCTGCAAAGCATTTTGATAAACGGAATAGGATTGTGACAAGGCTTCATCCTGCCCCACGTTTTGGATATATGCCAACAACTGCTTTGCCTGAACGCTATCTCCTTCTTTTATGGTGATCCCCTTTACAATCCCTGCTGCATTGGCGGCTACCGTATATTGGTTTTCGTATTCCAGGTAACCGTTGGCAAAAACGGCTTCCACCATTTTACGGCGAACAGGCGATGTTGTTTCCTGATGGCTACAACTGCCCAGAGCGGCGATGAGAATTAATAGTACCACAAAATGAATTAAACTTTGGTGGTAGCGATATAAAATGGTTTTCATTGATTAAAAATTTAAATTTCGGATGTAAATCTTGTAGGAAGTTAATTTGTAGTCTGCAAGGCTTTGCAGGTACTCATTTTGTGCTTGCAGTAACTGGTCATATTCGTTCAGCCTGGTATCCAGGCTAATAATGCCGGCCTCATATTGATGGGCATAGTGCACATCAGTTTGGATATTCAATTGGAGGATTTGCTGATTTTTTCGCAAAATGGAAGCATTCTGCCGGATCTGCCGAATCAAAATTTCATCCTGTATTTTTTCACTTTTTCTAAGGTCTTCTAAAGTATTTTGGGCTATTTGCCATTCTATCTTAGATTGCTTTACTTTTTCGCGGGAAGCAAAACCTGAAAAAACGGGCACGCTTAGTCTCATCGAAACATATTGTTGGGGCAGATGATTGAGATTATTGAAATTCAAAAAATCATCGCCTGTCCAACTATAATTATATTGATATGCGAAACTTAACTTAGGAAGGAATACCGCTTTCAGCTCCTCAATTCTTTTTTCTGCTATTTTCGTCTGATCTTCCTGATAAACTACACTGGGGTGCACCCCCCAAGTAGCAGATTCCCCAAGTTCCTTTTGTGCAATCGTGTTAGTACTGTCCGAAACCGTAATGGCCTCTTCCATCCCTAAATCCTGTTGCAATTGTCGAAGCAGGATTTCTTTGCTTTGAAGCGTTTTTTCCAAATCGCGTACGTTTTTGAGGTGCCTAGCCTCCATACGGTCTTTGTCAGCCTCACTGATCAATCCTTGCTCATATTTATTTTTGGCATTTGCTTCGATAATTTCCGTATTCTCAACATTTTTGAGGTTGATCTTTTCCGCTTCCTGAAGCAGGATAATGGAGTAATAGAGGGAAGCCAAATCATTATAGGTATTGAATTTGACAAGATTTTCTTGCGATTTCTGTGCTTTCACTTGCTCTTTTTGCACATTTGTAGCAAATTTCCGCTGAAAATCAAGTACATCCCATTGCGCCTGAATTCCCGCTGTGTACACGTATTGTCTACCGAACCGCATTTCGGTAAAAGCCTCTTCAGAAGCATCTGGATCGATCAACCGTTCCGGAACGAGTGTTTTTTGAATAGTGAGGTTATCATTGATATTGGAATAAGCATTTATTGTAGGATATAAATAGGCTTTCGATTCTGTCAGTCTTGATTGTGCTACTTCATTCTGCAAAGACGCATTCCTCAGGTTCACTTGGTGATTATCAGCTAAGGCAATCAATTCTTCCAAACTGCTAATAGAAACTTGAGATGAAGCACTGAATCCGACAAATAATGAACAGATTAACAAAATTTTTCTCATTTCTAGACTTTTGTTTTCAAACATCTTAAGGCAACTTTTTCCATATAGCAGATTTAGAGAAAAAACCAACCTTACCTACAATTTCTAAGGTCTTCAAATCTTTCAGTTCTGCAGAACATTTGCCGGTTTTGTTCCTTGAAAAAAGATGGATGGTGCCGCCGTCATATTTTTTGTTTCCGACTGCTTTCAGGTTTGTAATTTGTTTTTTGCCAATAACATCCTTATTTTCTGCTTTGTGAATAATGGCATCATAGGAACCAGCACTATTTTGAACCACCTCGAAAGTGCGATCGCTACTTCCATCTTTCCACAAGCCTATCATTGGATCTTGTACTTCCTGTGCAGAAGCGCTCAATCCTATCGCGAAAAGCATTGTCATAAGCAGGTTTTTCAGTTTCATCATTTTATAATTTTTAAATACCGTACAAAAGTGGGCAGATTAGATGCGTTGTACATTTAATCAATTGCTGAACTGAACATAATCGGTCTTGTATTGAACACTAGCCCAAAAATTTAATCCGTAAATTGCTCTTTGAAATGGAAAAAGATTGAAATGCTTAGTTTTAAAAGGAATAAGGAATTGATTATAGTTCTATGTTTGCTATTATTCACTCAATGCGGCACTGTAAAAAACATCGAACTATCCCCACCAAAAGCAACTATAGATGTTGCAGCTGTAGAGGAGGTTGTTTACAAAACCACTCTTGCGAAAGAGTCTCTAAAAATGGATATTTTTGCACCTAAAGAAACAGATCCTCTGCCAAGACCTGCCGTCCTTTTTATACACGGAGGGGGTTGGACGGCTGGAAGTAAAGAGGTCATCAAAACATTTTACCGCCAATACGTGCTTAAAGCATTATTGGAAAAAGGCTATGTGGTAGCCAGTGTGGACTACCGTGTCATTTCCGATTCTATACATTTTCCAGACCCGATTATTGACTGTAAGGATGCTGTTCGCTGGCTGCATAAGTATGGTGCAAAATATAATATAGATGAAAATGATATAGGCCTCTGGGGGGCATCGGCGGGTGGACATCTTGCCTTGATGACTGCCTATACGGATGATGAGGAATTTATTGGAGAACCTAATTTGGAGGGTGTACGTTCAGATGTAAAATACGTGATTGATAATTTCGGGCCAACAGATCTTTATAGGCTGTTTCGACCGGAGATAAATCCGATATTATCAAAGTCTTTGAAATGGTTTGCCAATGAAAAATACCAAAGCAGGAAAAAAAAGATAGAGCAGATAACCGGAGTAAGTTTAGGAGATAAGGATAAAACCACAGCTATACTGAAATATTATTCGCCAGAACAATTGGTAAATAAATATACAGTACCTACACTAGTGATGCACGGAAATAATGATAAGCGGGTACCTATAAAACAATCTATAATTTTATCCGATGCTCTAAAGAAAAATCAAGTATCTCATAGGTTATATACCTATAAAAAGGCGATACACGGTTTTAAAAATATGAATATGGAAGAGATTGAAAAAGTAACGGCTGATATGTTAATTTTTATAGAGGAACAGACGGAAAAAAGTAAGCGATAGATCTGCTCCACTTTCTTTATGCTTGTCTGAGTCTATAGCAGGTCTTATAAAGTTTTGCAGCAATAACTTCTGATTAATGACACTATTAGTATGATGAGGTTAAAAATATATCGTTTTCCAAGTAAGCCCAATCATACCTCTATTTTTTCCTGTTAACGATGTTTTCAATAAAAAAGGTAACTTTTAAGTAGCTACCTTTCTTAGTATCTTAAAATTTGAAAATAATCTTGTTTTTTATTTTCCGATTTTCAACCAGAGCCAAAGCTTCTTTAGCTTGATGAAGTTCAAAGATATCTGGGGATTTAAGTTGAATTTCATCCTTATCAAGCCATATGAATAGTTGATCAAATGCAGTTTTATCCATAGTTGTAAAGGTCATTTTCCCGTGTATAGAATACTTTGACAACATTTCGGTATCTGGAAATTGGGTAGTAGAAATAATAGATCCTCCTTTTTTTACCAGTGCGTATGCTTTCTTCAAGAATTCACCTCCTACAAGATCCAGCACGACATCAAATTTTTTTTTCAATGAGGCAATGTCCGTAGATTTATAGTCGATCACTTCATCGATTCTAAAGGTTTCTAATGTTATTATATCTTCACCTGTCGCTGTTCCTGTGACATTCAAGCCGTATTTTTTGGCAATTTGTACAGCCATCTTACCTACAGCTCCGCCAGCTCCTAATATAAGAATATTTTGTTGAGGTCGTATATTGATATCCTTTACCAAAGCCGTCCACGCCGTACTCCAGGCTACGGGAAGTGTAGCGGCATTTTCAAACTCAAGGTCTGCAGGTTTGCGGATAATTTCATCAGCATTCACCGCAACATATTCTGCATACGTGCCGCCTTGCAAAAAATTGGGCATCAAAATCACTTCATCTCCAATTTTATAATTTTTGATTTCAGTCCCTAAAGATGTAATAACTCCGGCGCCTTCCCAACCTAGAGTAAATGGAAAGTTTTTGGGAAGCTGGGCTTGCATAAACCCAGAACGTATTTTGTAATCTACTGGGTTCACTGCCGAAGCTTTTAGTTTTACCAAAACCTGATTGGGTTCAATGAATGGTATTTCAATTTCTGCTTCGTGTAACACAGAATTGTCTCCATATTGATTGATCTGTATTGCTTTCATTCTATAAATATTATTTAATTATTATAGCAAATTTAAAACTAAGAGTCTTAAATTTGGACTATGTAATATAGTTAGCTATACGTAAATATTTTAGACTAATGGAAAGAAAGCTTAAAGACTATAATCCCGAGTATTGTCCTGTGATTTATAGTCTAAATAAAATTGGTGATCGTTGGAAGTTGTTAGTGATTCACTACATCCGCAAGGGAAATTTACGCTTTGGCGCTTTGCAGAATGTAATACCTAATGTAAGTAGGCAGACTTTGACCAACAAATTACGAGAATTGGAGGCAGATGGCATTATAAACCGTACGGTTTATGCTGAAGTTCCCCCAAGAGTAGAATACAATCTTACTGAATTAGGCGTGAGTTTGCTACCGATCATCAATGAAATGAGTAAATGGGGATTGAAATATATGCGCCCATAGAGGTAAACTTTTAGTCACTTCACTTAAAAGGAACCAACAGGATAACTTAGAAGGACACAGGAGATGCTCTGTTTCTATTTAGTTCTTCTTTTCTACCTGGAATTGCTACTTTACTGGGAAAGAAAATTTAAGACTGTTTGTTGCAAAGCAAATATCTTAGAAAGATGAAAAAATGATATTAAAGTCCCGAATTAAAAGAGCAGGCAGTTGGGTTAAGCTATCAGCGAGAGAAGATAAAAGAATTAGCAGACGAACTGGGCATAGAAGTGCAATGGATCTGCAAATGACGCAAGGCAACCAATACCCGATGATACTTTTAGAGCTTAAAAGTTACGCAAAGCCCTTAAAGAAAAGAAACTTGAACTCGAAATATTAAAAAAGGCCGGGCACATCTTCTCCAAGAGCGATGGCAAATCTATGGATTGATAGCCAGTTACAAACATTTATACCCTATCGAGAGGATGGTTTTTAAAGTAAGTAGCAACAATTTTTATAGGTGTCACCCGACTGGCCCTTCAAATCAAGTAATGGAACATAGCCTGTTTAAAGATTTAATACAAAAGAAATTTGAGCTGAATAAACAGCGTTATGGCTCTACACGAATAGCGGAACAATTAAAGCGCAAAGGATACTGTATATCCAGATGCAGAGTAGCTAAAATTATGAAAGTGAACCATTGGGTAAGCAAACATAAAAGGAAGTTTAAGGCTACCACAGATTCCCATCACAACTATCCTGTTTGTAGAAATCTATTGAACAGAAACTTTACCCCAGGCAGATTAAATGCAGCTTGGATTAGCGATATTACCTGAAATACATTTTCTTCCACCCATTTAGTAAGATTTTATAAAACGGCTTTTTCCATTTCTTTTTTTCCTCTTGGAAAAAGATGGTACAATCTGGCTTTTTTTAGTCCAGTAGCATTTGCCAGATCCTGCAAAATCAAGGCCTTATATCCTTTAGACTGAAAAACCTCGGTTAATCCTGAAAATACATCTTTGTTCAGTGTTTTTTGTAGTCTCATACTATAAAGTTATAAAGAACAGTTATTTACCACAATTTCGGAAACTTTAAGTTTAAATTGCGTTCACCGATATATTCCTAATTTCAAAATACATTACACCTAACAAAAGGAAGCTTGAATAAACTTTAAAGATATTCTTAGTACAGTTTCTAAATACTGATACAATTATAGTGAATACTATTTGTTGCATTTAGTTTCCCTTCCTGAAGGTTACTGATTCTTCATTTCAGGTTTTTGATTCCCAACCACGCCGTACAGTTATTCTTTTTTTGGTCGCAAAACACCAACATTTTGGAGTTGAACCGGACTGCATAAGCCGCTCCCCTACTCGCTTT
>CETB01358607.1_pt1 | contig 12301 bp, 8 predicted proteins | sample 356381 | NCBI WGS metagenome assembly CETB01 (sample SAMEA2622545, study PRJEB7988) | marine metagenome | biome: marine biome (ENVO:00000447); feature: deep chlorophyll maximum layer (ENVO:xxxxxxxx); material: "saline water (ENVO:00002010), including plankton (ENVO:xxxxxxxx)" | depth 155 m | reverse complement strand
GGCGAGCCGCGGTATCGATGTCTCCGACATCAGTCATGTCATCAATCTAGACTTACCTAACGAGCCCGCGGTCTATGTGCACCGCATTGGACGTACTGGGCGTGCAGGCCGAGGAGGAACCAGCATCGCTTTTTGTGATGAGAACGAAGGTGAGTATCTGCGTGGTATCGAGAAGATGATTCGTCAGGATATTCCAGTAGATGAAAACCACCCCTTCCACTCTGAGAAGGCCCGGTCACGCAAGGGTAACAAGGCACCTAAGAGGCATCAGAATCGAGGCCACGGTCGGCGCAACCATCGCCATCACAAATCCAATGGCAACCGCTCGAATGTGAAATCAAATCAACAATCCAAGGGTGGTCGTAATGGCCGACGCAGGGGCCGGGGCCGGGGCCGTAAACAACAGAAGCATAGGAAAAACAAATCTTCAAGAAGAGAGAATAGAACTACTTGAAGAGCTTGAACAACTGATTGGACTACCAATTCATTCGCCTAGTTAGTACTGTAATTTCACACCGCAGGTGTGATTATTCACACTTTAGATTTAATTATGGAAACTACAAGTCGAGAACATGCCCGCAATAATCGCAGGTTATGCCCGCTCACCATTTACTCCAGCCAAGAAGGGAGCACTGGCTAAGTCTAGACCCGACGACATTGCTGCAGCGGTAGTTGATGAGTTGCTATCTGATACTGGCATCGATCCTTCATTAGTTGATGATCTGGTGGTTGGTTGCGCCTTCCCTGAGGCTGAACAGGGATACAACCTAGCTAGAATCATCACCTTCCTAAGTGAGCTACCAGAAACCGTTCCAGGCGTTACAATCAACCGCTTCTGCGGCTCCTCAATGCAAGCAATCCACGACGCTGCTGCTAGGGTAAACGCCGGCCATGGTGATGCATTCATTGCAGGCGGTGTTGAGAGTATGTCCCGAATCCCGATGACAGGATTCAATCCCATGCCTAATCCAAATCTTCCTCCTGTGACAATGACTTCGATGGGAGTTACTGCCGAGAATCTGTCTAAACTGCATAAGATTGGAAGAGACGAGCAGGAACAATTCGCTATCGAAAGCCACGCTAGGGCCAGCGCTGCAAGGGATTCGGGTTCCTTCGCAGAAGAAATCGTCCCAATCGAGACTCCTAATGGTACCGTTGCCCAAGACGGATGCATCAGGCCTGGCACAGATTCCGAGACATTGGCCAGACTACGTCCTGCCTTCGATTCCAAAGGTACCGTAACCGCCGGCACATCATCTCCTTTGACGGACGGAGCAGCATTCGTCTTCGTTTGCTCAGAGGAGTTCGCTGCTGAGCACGGTCTTGAGTCAATGGCCCGTATCAAGAGCGCAGCCGTATCTGGATGTGCACCGGAGATTATGGGAATCGGACCAGTCGAGGCTAGCAAGATTGCACTCGACAGGGCCGGATTGTCTATGGAAGACATTGATATCGTTGAGTTGAATGAGGCCTTTGCTGCCCAATCTCTTGCAGTTATTGGTGAGTTAGGTCTAGACCATGACAAGGTCAACCTTGAGGGCGGAGCAATTGCACTCGGCCATCCATTAGGTGCAAGCGGGGCTAGAATCACTGGCAAAGCCGCTCAACTACTCAAAAGGAACGGCGGCAAGCATGCACTAGCGACTCTCTGTGTGGGTGGCGGAATGGGAATGGCGACTGTATTGGAACAAATCTAGGTGAGAGTATGTCGGCCAGCATAGATCGCGTAGCCGTTATCGGTAGTGGAGTGATGGGTGCGGGTATAGCTGCACACTGTGCAAACGCTGGTTGCGAAGTTCTTTTGCTTGACATTGTCAGAGATGATAACGATCGAAATTCGGTAGCCAACTCTGCAATTCAGCAGATGATGAAGTCGAACCCCGAGATGCTGATGCACAAGCGAAATGCAAAACTAATCTCCGCCGGCAACATCGAAGATGACTTGTCAAAACTTTCCGAAGTTGACTGGGTAGTTGAGGTAGTAATTGAGAACCTCGACATCAAGAGAAACCTCTACACAAACATGGCTGAACACATCGGCCCAAACACCATCGTCTCGTCAAACACCTCAACACTCCCACGCTCCGAGTTGGTAGGAGGTATGCCCGAACACATGGCATCTCGGTTCCTGATTACGCATTTCTTCAACCCGCCGCGATATCTACCACTCCTCGAAGTTGTCACCGCCCCCGAGGTCGACGAATCCGTAACCGAGAGACTTTGCTCATTTGCAGATCAAAGACTGGGTAAGAGAGTTACAATGTGTAACGATACTCCAGGATTCATCGGAAACAGACTCGGGATTTATTTTATCCAGAGAGCACTCAAAGCAACCCTTGATCATGGCCTTACTGTTGAGCAAGCAGACGCCATGTTGGGACGACCAATTGGTGTGCCCAAGACTGCAGTTTTCGGATTGATGGACCTAGTCGGAATCGATCTCGTTCCTCATGTCACCTCTAGTATGCTCGAACATCTCCCTTCCGACGATCCATTCCACGATATTGCCGGGTCTGGAGGCGACATTATCGAGGCGATGATTGACGAGGGATACACCGGTAGGAAGGGCAAGGGAGGATTCTACCGCCTCAATACCGAAGACGGCAAGCGAGTCAAAGAGGCTCGCAACCTTTCCACCGGTGAATATGCTCCAGCCAATCGAAGGGCAGCATTCTCATCCGCGAAGATGGGCAAGCAAGGTCTTGCACATCTGATGGATTATCCTGACGAGGGCGCCCCCTTCGTTGCCGATGTCCTGCTAGACACACTTTCTTACGCCGCGCACATAGCACCACAAGTTAGTGACGATATCTACTCTATTGACGGTGCTATGAAGGTTGGATATAACTGGAAGAAAGGGCCGTTTGAGATGATGGACTCAATTGGAGCTAGCAACATGGTCGAGCGATTAGAAACATCCGGGCGACCTGTTCCCGATATGCTGGCTAAGGCCGCTGCTACTGGTTCATTCTACTCTATAGAAGAAGGAGAAATCAACCGTCTTACTGCAGACGGGGCTATGGTCACAGTTGATCGACCTGAATCCACACTTACAGTAGCGGATCTGAAGAGGAGAGGTAAACCTCTGAAACGCAATGGTTCTGCAAGTATTTGGGATATGGGTGACGATGTTCTCCTCGTCGAATATCACTCGAAGATGAACGCAGTTGACCCCTTCATTATCGAAATGTTGGTAGATGCAGTTGATATGGCTGAGTCGGGCGATTGGAAAGGAATCGTAATCGGTAACGACGGCTCAAACTTCTCTGCCGGAGCAAATCTAGGATTGGTTTTATTCGCCGTCAATTTAGCCGCATGGAAAGATGTCGAGGACTTCATTTCTGCAGGTCAAGATGCCTATCAGGCTCTGAAATATTGCGAAATCCCAGTTGTTGCAGCTTCTGCTGGTATGTGCCTTGGCGGCGGCTGCGAAGTTCTCATGCACTGTGATGCAATCCAAGCTCATTCCGAATCATACATCGGACTCGTCGAAGTTGGTGTTGGCATCATTCCTGCATGGGGAGGATGCAAAGAACTACTCGGACGCCTGCGAGAATTCGGACTGGTTCCAGAAGGCCCTATGGGAGCGGTGATGAAGGCCTTTGAGACCATCGGAACTGCCCAAGTGGCTAAGTCCGCTGAACAGGCTCGATCCATGGGTTTCCTCAGTCCAAAAGATAAGATTACTATGAACAGAGACAGATTACTATCTGATGCCAAGCAGAGAGTTTTGGGGATGTCAGATGACTACGAGCCGCCTGAACCACACACCTACAATCTACCAGGTGAAACCGGATTTACCGCGCTTGAGTTAGCGGTCAAAGACCTCGCAATGTCGGGTCAGGCAACCCCGCACGATGTGGTAGTAACCAGGGAGTTGGCACGAATCCTAACCGGTGGAGAAACCGACATGACAGAGTCAGTTGAGGAAGATGACATCCTCGAGATGGAGAGGTCAGCGATCAGTTGGCTCGGGCGCCAGCCCGATACTCTGGCACGAATGGAGCATATGCTGGAGACGGGTAAGCCGTTGAGGAACTGAGGTGAAATGATGGTAGAATGGGACCCTCCAGTGCGCGAATACGATTTCTTGTTCAACGAGGTTTTCGATGCTATGGGCTCTATTGAAGGACTAGGCTTCGAGGATTTTGATTCAGACTTCCTAGCCATGCTAGTTGATGGTTGGGCTACACACGCAAAAGAAGTATGGTTGCCAATCAATGAACTCGGCGATAAGGAAGGCCTCAATTTTCAGGATGGCAAAATCACCATGCCTCAGGAATTCAAGGATGCATACAAGAGAGGAATAGACGAGGGATGGCTAGGAACAGCATGTAAGCCCGAGCATGGAGGAATGGGAGTCCCAACTTTCTTCCAAACGGTACCATGGGCAGAATTCGGAACCTCATCTTGTATGGCTCTCAGCGTTCTCCCAGCATTGACCATAGGCGTGTATGATGTTCTAGATTCCCATGGTCGTCAGGACCTAATCGATTACTTCGCTTCAAACTTAGCAACTGGAGAATGGGCAGGAACAATGTGTCTAACAGAGCCCCATGCTGGAACTGATCTTGGGATCATCAATACTAGAGCAGAACCCCAATCGGATGGAACATACAAAATCTCAGGAACCAAGATTTTCATCACCTACGGAGAGCATGATATGTCTGACAATATCATTCATCTGGTTCTTGCCAAAGTACCGGGCGGTCCAGAGGGTACCAAAGGAATCTCTCTCTTCCTCGTGCCCAAGTACATGCCTTCAGAGTGGGAAGGGGACTTGGAAGGGATTTCTAATGACCTCAAGTCCGACCACAACGGGGTCACCTGCTCTGGGGCCGAGGAGAAGATGGGGCTACACGCAAGTCCCACTTGTGTGATGAATTTCGACGATAGTACTGGCTGGTTAGTGGGGCCACTACATGGCGGAATGCCTCTGATGTTCGAGATGATGAATAGAGAAAGGGTCGCCACAGGAATGATGGGTCTAGGACTCGCTGAGATTGCATATCAAAATGCACTTGCATGGTCTCTAGATCGTAGACAGGGCAGAGATCTCAAGGGAATCAGAGACCCCAACGAGACTGCAGACAATATACTGGTTCATCCAGATGTAAGACGCATGCTCCTTGAGGCCAAGGTCAACAACGAGGGCTGTAGGGCACTAGCTGCTTGGACAGGAATTCTCCTCGATCAGATGCACAGTGACGATCCTTCAGTCTCCGAGCCAGCGACAGCGCTCGTTGCACTATTCACTCCAATAATCAAGGCACACTTCACCGATTTGGCTTGCGAAACTGCCAGTACCTGTATGCAAGTAATGGGTGGTGCTGGATATTGCAGTGAGTACGGTGTCGAACAGTTCTATCGTGATGTCAGAATCTCTAAGATTTGGGAAGGGACCAATGGAATACAAGCCCTCGATCTAGCCGGCCGAAAGATTACTCAGGACTTCGGGAAGAATCTTCGACATCTCATGTGGCCACTATCCGAATTTATCGAGGAAAACAGGGCCGATCCTGAGATGGCGGAATTCAACAAACCACTACATCAAGGTGCCAGAGGCCTTCAACAAATCACCTTGCTAATGATTGCTGAGGGTATGGCCAACCCACATTTCCTAGCTGCTGGCGCTACAGACTACTGCCGATACTTCGGCAATGTCCTACTCGCCTATATGTGGGCTAGAATGGCTAAGATTTGCCTACAGAAGAAAGGCGACCCATTCTATGATGCAAAGCTCGCAAGTGCCCGATTCTTCTTCAAGCGCATCTATCCTGAAACAATCAGTCTAGCTGCCAAGATTCAGTCAGGGCCAAAGCCCCTGATGGACTACCCTTTGGAGATGTTCTGATGTCAGAAGGAACTGCCAGCAGGAGTCTGAGAATGAGATTCGATAGGGCCACTAAGAAGGCCTGGGAATTACCTACTCGACCATCCAATGAACAACTCCTTGAGTTGTACGCGCTGTATAAGCAGGCTACCGAGGGAGACTGCGAGGGCAAGGCTAGAGGAGGCCTCAAGGAGCGAGCTAAGTGGAAGGCATGGAACAAAATCTCTGGTACTTCTCAGGCCGATGCCATGCAGAGTTACTGTGAGTTAGTTGACTCCATGATGGAGTGAATCATGCCAATCGATCAAGGTAAATTGAAATCCGAGTTCAAAAGCCTACTCGGGCCAGTTAAGTTCAGGCTTTTCTCTCTAGTATCTATGCCAACCGCTAGATTCGCAGGCCTACGTATGGACCATCTTGATGATTCATCGTGTATGACTTCAATCCCCGGGGGCTGGCGTTCTCAGAATCCATTCAAGACGATGTACTGGGCAGTACAGGGAATGGGAGCAGAACTGGCTACTGGAGCAGCACCATTCGCAATGTCAAGGGCGATGCGGGAGAAACTCAGAATGTTCGTAGTCGGCACTGATGCGACTTTCACCAAGCGAGCCAAGGGAAGAATTTCATTCACTTGTGAGGATGTTTTTGCTGCTAGGGAAGCGATTGAGTTGAGCGCCTCGACAGGAGAATCAGTCGAGTGCGATATGAAATCAGTCGGAACCGACTCGTCAGGCGACATTGTCTCCGAATGGATATTCAAGTGGAACTTCCTAGTGGTGGATTGAGGTGAGTTGATGGTAAGGACGCGTCTAACCGAGGATGCCGGTGTGGAACACCCAATCATCTGTGGGGCTATGTACCCCTGTTCAAATCCAGAACTTGTAGCTGCAGCTGCCAAGGGAGGCGGTATCGCAATAATCCAACCGGTCTCTATGACGATGGTTCACGGATACGACGAACCGAATACAATAGAAGGACTGAGAAAAGGAATCAGATACATCAGAGAAATGACCGATAAACCAATCGGATTCAACGCGTTGATTGAGAAAGGTAGTGAGAAGTATTTCGAGAGAATGTCTCAATGGATAGATATAGCACTGGAAGAAGACATCCGCTTCTTTGTCACTTCTCTGGGCAAGCCTGATTGGGTTTGTGAGAAGGTCCACGCGTACGATGGTGTTGTCTATCACGATGTTACGAACAGATTCCATGCAGAGAAAGGAATTCAATGCGGTGCAGATGGGTTGATTTGTGTAAACAATCGAGCCGGAGGACACCTTGGAGATCAGACAATGGAAGAGATGTTCGAGGAACTTTCAGATTTGGGAGTGCCACTGATTTGCGCTGGCGGAATTGGTAGTGAGGAGGAGTTGAATGCAGCGCTTGAACTAGGTTATGATGGAGTACAGATGGGCACCAGATTCATCGCTACTGATGAGTGTACAACACCTCAGGATTACAAGGATGCTATAGTGAGTGCATCAGAAGAAGATATCACCTGGACAACTAAGTTGACAGGAGTGCCAATAGCAATAATTGATGGCAAAGGCGTCAAACAGCATAGTAACTGGCTAGTCAGAAGGCTCTTGAATAGCCGATTCAAATACCGTATAAGGGCCTTAATTACAGGAATTTCATTCTGGAGGATGAGGTCCCTGGCTCGTGGTAAGAAGAGTTCAGCCAAGGATCTCTGGTCAGCCGGGAAGAGTGTCGAGACCGTTCATAGTATAGAATCAGCGACCGCAATAATGAGCAGATTAGGGGAATCACTGGACAACAATCCGAATCTCAAAGATCGGTTGGATTAGTATGTCGAATGAATCGGCATCACTTGTACGGAGACTAACCTCCAGTCCCCTGTTCAGGACATTTCTGATATTCTCAATCTTCAGGGCAATTTACGGAGCAGGCATCTTAGTAGTGACTTGGTTCCTAGCCACTAGTGGCGAGACTCCTTGGTGGTCCTCGATTATCTTTCTGATATTCTCAATGGTATTCTCAAGAGTACTATTCAAGAGAATCAAACAAAGATTACCGCACCTGTTCGAGATCTCACAAGACCCGGTCGTTTAGTTGCTGAGCATCACCAACTACACCGAAGCCAAACTCTTCTTCCAAAGCTCTCGATACCAGTCTAAAATCAGAATCTCTTGTCGCCACGAGCACACTACCAATGTCAGCATGACAGTTTGCTGCTATACTGGCAGCATCAGACATGATGTCCCTGTCTCCCTTTTCAGGATAAATCTCATCACCATTTATTGTAGTCCTCGCCGGCGCCCTACCAATCTTCCTCTTCTGCTCGTCAATCAGGAAGAATACTTCCTTGTGCTTGACTAGAAACTCATCTAGTGCAATAACATCAGCTTTGCTTGAACCCTTGTTCCAATTATCGAATGTAGATAGCACCTTTCTGGCACGATTCGAGAGAAATTCTTCATCGATTCTATCTCCCCATACTGATTTATCGATGTAAATATCTGAGAATAATCCTAGGACCGATTGCGAGGATTTTGTCTTATGCATAAACTCGCCTTCTGCTGCTGGAGGGACATGCAGAACGACTCTTCCCTCCTCTGCTCTACGGCGTAACATCCAGTGGAAAGCCCTCTCCACAGTCCAATCTAGACTGCCCAGATTGTCGACAGAGAGTTCACGCAACAAATCGTCCTTGAGAGCCTCAATCAGTATGTTGGTATCTACGACAATCAAAGGCTTGAGAGAAAGCCCCTTCAGAGTTCTCCTATCCTTTACCGGGATTATCCCACTATGACTTGTGAATAAGGCTCTCTGACTTTTCTTTAGGGCCTCTGACTGACTTTCTTCGAGCAGACCGGAGTAAATCGCCTTCTCGAGAATCCTCAATCCTCCAAGTGGATCATCCTCAGCAACACCCATTGCCATCTCGAGAACAACTTCTGGATCACGCCTTCCTCTGAGTTCAAACAGAACACTTCTCTCAATGTCACTTTGTCTACCGGACTCAACAGACTCGAGATCCTTCATCGCTGTTCTTACTCTGCCAACAAATGGCTCCGAAGGAAGCCCGTATTCTTCTGGATATCTCAGTAGACTCTCTAGGACATCGCCCCTGCTCTCCGCAAGAGACGAACCATCGTCATTGACTACTCCCCGGTCTCTCGCGAAAGCAAGCAATTCAGAGCTGGCCTGCTCTCTTCTCCCGGCATCGTGATGATCACTAGTTCTGAGGTATAGTTTGAACCGACTAGTGACGGTACTTGCCAGAGCAGGATTGGAGTCAATAATCGATACAGCCTCCTTCCATCCACCAGAATGAGCGAACTCAATCAATGACTTACGCATAACCAATGAGGATTTCTCGAAATCTTCACTGAGTTTTCCAGCAGCATCCTTGTATGCCCTAGCAGCATTCAGACGATCCCCTTTCTCTCGTAGTATCGCTGCGCGAACAATCTGTAGTTCAGGCGAAAACTTCGCATGCTTTCTATACCAATCCTCTAAAGATGGAACTCCGATGTTATATTCTACTACCAAGTCAGTAACAGTCCCGACAGTCTTCATCGACACGCTATTGTGCCATGATAGATCACTCAGTGATTGAATTGCTTCCTCGACCCTCTCTTTAGTGCCGATTTGCAAATCCATAGCTGATCTGTTCAACTGCAAGGAAACAAGCAGTGCCTCAAATAATCGCCTCTCAATAGTAGACAGATTCGCCTTGCTAACAGATTCACTGAGATTATTGATACTGGTTTCACGTACAACACGATCACCCTCGACGGATAAGGCCCTTCTGACCTCATTCAGTGAGCGCAAACCATCAGAGTCTAGTTTCTCATGTATGGACTCAACTTCCAGAGCCAATCCATCCAGCAGAGAAATCAATGCGATTGAAGTATCACTCAGGTGCAAGTCCTTAGTCGATCCTTCAATTGAAGACAGAGCAACACCCCTCAAATCAGTAAGTCCTTGGTTTTCGGCCAATTCGCTGCCGGAATACAAGTGCCAGCAGAGTAGAACCCTCTGTGGGTAAACTTCGGCGAGAGAAGGCGACTCCTCGAATACTGCCAACATTCCATCTATGTCAGCAGCCTCGATGAAGGTATTGAGCACCACATCTGTATGCCTGATTGAATCTATCTTGAGCAACTCTCTTGCAGCCTCTAACCTAGTATCAATCGAAACACCCTCTCCGTTGATTACCGAGACAACCCCTTCTTCATCCATCTCAGGAATAGATGAAAGGATTGATCGCGATATTGATTCAGAATCACTATCAGACAACAATTCTAGTGCGATTGAGACATGCCCAGGATTCTCAATTTCTGCTTCTTCGATAATCTTGATAGCCTCAGACGCCCGATTTTCAGAGACTAGTTTACTAGCCAACTCCCAACGAACGGGATTAGGTAAAGTTTCACCAATTCCAGATAGAATAGTCAAACCCCCCAACAACTCATCTGCAGTCAATTCTTCTCCACAATGCTCGGACTCCTTCCAAGCAGCTACTCTCAATGCTTTGGACAGGTGATCATCACCTTCGCCTAGAGCACTGCCTCTCCAGCCAGTCATCTCACCAGAACGGATCCTGATTAGTCGCGCTTGCTGGCCTGCAACTTCTTCCAACAACTCGCCTTCAATACTCTCGAATACCTGCAATGCTTGATCACTAGAGCTGGCTGCTAGTAAGATCCCCTCGAGCAGTGCACCCTCTGCTCGAAGCCCCCTTAATGACGGCTTCATCTTGCGCATCCACATTTTCATTCGTGGCTTACCGTCGGCAAGATCTCTGCGAATAGCGTGAAGCGCATGGTCCTGTTCGGAATCACTTCTGAAAGGCAAGTCAAGAGACAACCAATCTTTGACTTGAACAGGATCTAGAGGATCAATTCTAGCCGCTTCTAACCAACTCTCGATATCCATCTCCGGCCCCTTAACCTCGATTACTGGAAATCGCCCCATCTCAGCTAGAATCGGCGCTTCTTTAGCCAAAGCTTCCCAGACTGGGTGAATACCCGAGACGCAATCTTCCCTCAGGCTCTCTAGTTGAGAATCAAGACTTGAATCCCATTCTTCTCCTCTATTTCGATGAACCAACAATACCGCTAGTCGATATGCAGATGACCACTCAGAAGCCAAAGCATTAGTTGAGGTTGACAACCAATCCTCAGTACTGCGAACTCTTCCTCGTCCTCCTCTCCTACCAATTCGCCCCCGACCAGTATTTCTTCCAGTCTCAATTGTTGGAGCATCGACACTAGCCTTGCTAGCAGCTAGCAAGGCCAGAGCCCTCCATTCATTCGGAAGCAGGGCCCACGCCTTGGGTCGCTGTACCGCCTTTTTCCGCCTTAACTGGTCAGTTCCTGACTTGTCTAGCGAATTGATACACTCGAGAAGGTAATCTTCCATGATACCACTGGTGGGTTTGCCCATACACTTCCATTCATCAACACATCGCCTTGCTATGCAAGGCGTCAGAGAGAGAACTCAAGACTCCACAGCCCTAGCAGACAGCGTGGACCCCTTGCGAACGACCATCCTTCTGCTGCACCCAATTGCGGCGCTAGTATTGCTCTGGATGTTTGTTAGACAACGCAGATGGAGAGAGCAGAATACGCTACTGAAGGGCGATGAGAGGAAGGATGCACTAGCTCACCACGAGGCCACAGGAGAGTGGATGGTTCGAGCCACCATTGGAGTGATCGGCTTGGCCTTCGCAGCCCAGATTGCCATAGCAAGAATAGATGGCGTCGAATGGAGCGAGTATATCGTCCCAAATCACTTCCACGGTTGGGTTGGATTCCTCGGTCTATTCTTGATGCTGATACTCAGGAAACACGGCAGAACTACCCGTACTCTGAAAGAATCAGGAAAGTCCTTTGCTAGAAGCAAGCAGATGCACGGAAAAATCAGCGATGCCATGCTCCTACTCGTCATCATCCACGCTTTCTTGGGGTTCCTGTATCTACTCAGGATTCTTTGACTAGCGCCCGGCCCACATTGCGAGCCAAACCTCGAGATTTCGATCTATATCGTCAATCTCCACTTGTCTTTCCATTCTTTCCCCGTCTTCGATTGGCTGAATTCGACAGCCACACGCATTGGCATGTCCGCCGCCATCGGGATCAAATCTTGTAGCCAACTTAGTTAGGTCGTAAAGACCTCCTTCAGTATGCAGGAATGAGTTAGTGTAGAAGGAGGCCGAAACAGGGTACACCTCTTCATCTCCGAAGGACGCACCAACATTTCCGTGAACTACTACACAAGCATCACAGGAATCACCTGCAATGGCCGTGATTCTATATCCATTTGAGCGCATCCCAGCATCCTCCATTCTTACGATTGCCAACCTGTCGACAACTTCCAAATTCTGCGAGATTGCTTGATTCAAAACGGCCTGACCAATCTTTCTCTCTTCCAAAGCCGAGGCAACCCAGTCCATCGAGAGAATTTCTTCCACACTCATTCCCGCTTGCAACGACT
>CETB01167391.1_pt1 | contig 12335 bp, 10 predicted proteins | sample 356381 | NCBI WGS metagenome assembly CETB01 (sample SAMEA2622545, study PRJEB7988) | marine metagenome | biome: marine biome (ENVO:00000447); feature: deep chlorophyll maximum layer (ENVO:xxxxxxxx); material: "saline water (ENVO:00002010), including plankton (ENVO:xxxxxxxx)" | depth 155 m | reverse complement strand
ACTTGACTGAGGATTGAGCATGAGGTGTTTGAAATGTCCGGACGCCGCCAACCAATAGTCTCTGTTTTAGGACACGTAGATCACGGTAAAACCTCGCTTCTAGACCACATTAGGGGGTTGGGGTCCGCCCGACAAGCCAGTATAATGGATCGTGAGGCTGGTGCAATCACTCAACACATTGGTGCAACAGAAGTTCCAGCAGATCTACTAAACAAATTATGCGCTCCTCTTCTTGGAGGCAAGTCGTTTGATTCCCCAGGCTTACTTTTCATCGATACGCCAGGACACCATTCATTCTCCACGCTTCGCTCTCGCGGTGGTGCTTTAGCAGATATTGCAATCTTAATGGTAGACGTGATGGAAGGTGTTCGGCCGCAAACTATTGAATCGATACGAATCTTAAAACAAGCAAAGACACCTTTCGTAATCGCGGCCAACAAAGTCGACCGAATCCATGGTTGGGATTCGGTTCACGGACGCTCGATGACCGAAGCGGTTAGAGACCAAACGAAGGATTCTCAAGCCTTGTTTGAGCAAAGATACTGGGACTTGGTGGGTAAGTTTGCGGAACATGGATTCAACATAGAAATGTACTCAAAAGTTCAGGATTTTACCCAGGAAATCGCTCTTGTTCCAATTTCGGCCCGTGAAGGAGAAGGTATCCAAGATCTATTAGCTGTTGTAATCGGTCTTGCCGAGAGATATTTGGAAGACAAATTAACCGATATCGAGGGTGCTGGTGAAGGTACAGTTCTAGAAATGAAAGAAGAGAGAGGTCTTGGAAAGACACTAGATGTAATCCTCTATCGTGGCTCAGTGAAAAAGGGAGACGAGATTGTTCTAGTTACAGACGAAGGTGGAATCTCTACGCATGTACGTGGAATGTTTGCACCACGCGGTATGTCGGAAATGCGAGACGCTGGTAATCGCTGGGATGATACCGAATCAGCACATGCTGCTTCTGGTCTGAAAATCTCAGCTCCTAGTTTGGATGGCGTTCTCGCCGGAACTACCCTTAGGGTAGTATCAAACGACACTGAGCGCCTAGAAGCGCTAGCTCTTGCCGATGCTGAAGCCAACCTTTCAGTCGAATTAGACGAAGAAGGCGTGACCATCAAGGCCGATACAGTTGGCGGATTAGAGGCTCTAGCCAAGGAACTTCGAGCGGTCGAGGTTCCGATTCGAAATGCAAGCATCGGTAAAGTGAATCGCCGAGATGTTAGAACTGCAGAGAACTCGGCTGACCCGCTTCACAGAATCATCCTAGCCTTCGCAACAGAAATTCTACCAGATGCTGAAGAAGACATCGAAAAATCAGAAAATAACGTCAAATTTCTTGGATCAGACATCATTTATCATATTCTCGAACAGCGAGAAGAATGGGTAGAACAACGTACTCGCGAACTAGAAGAAGCTAGTCGTGAACAAGTCGTATATCCAGGTCGGATTCTATTACTTCCAGACCATACTTTCCGTGTCTCAAAACCTGCGGTGGTTGGAGTTAGAGTGCTGGCTGGAAGAATCCACGTGGGTCAACGTTTATTGAAGAATGGTGAGCGAGTTGGACAAATCAAATCCATCCGTTCTGGTCAAGATTCTATGAAGGAAGCAAGGCAGGGTTCGGAGGTCGCCGTTGCAATAGATGGGGTCACCGTTGGGAGGCAAATCGAAGAGGAAGATGTGCTATTGGTTGACATTCCTGAATCTCATGCAAAGAAGCTAAGAAAGATGGGCTTAACAAGTGTAGAATTAGAAGTGCTAGAGGAATTAACCTCGATTCATCGCAAGGATTCGCATTTCTGGGGTCGATAGAGCCTTTGAATCACCAGGCGTTCATAGACACCCAACGCTTTAGTATCTAAAATCGGCCAGGATGGTTGTTGAGGTGTCTCAGATGACAATGGCTGCAAGTGACCCTAAGTCCCGAGAACTTATCCAAACCGTATCCCAGATCTCCAATGGTCTAATGGGAGAAGTGGCGAAAGTTATCATTGGAAAGCAAGAAAACTTACGAAGAGTTGCCATTGGAATTCTTTCAAATGCAAACATGCTAATCGAAGATTATCCGGGTCTTGCAAAGACCCTGATGGCAAACACGTTTGCAACATCACTTGGATGTAAGTTCAAGCGTGTTCAGTTTACTCCAGATTTGCTACCTGCAGATATCATGGGGACCTACATGTACGATCAACAGGCTGGAGAATTCAAACTACGCCCAGGCCCACTATTCACCAACGTTCTACTCGCTGACGAAATTAACCGTGCTCCTCCAAAGACTCAGGCTGCTCTTCTAGAGGCTATGGAAGAAAAGCAGGTTACAATCGAGGGTATTACACACAAATTACCCGCACCTTTCATCACAATGGCAACACAGAACCCAATTGAGCAAGAAGGAACATATCCACTACCTGAGGCCCAAATGGACCGATTCATGATGAAGATGTCAATGGGTTACCCAGACCGTCAAGAAGAGAAATCGATTCTACAACGCAGAAAGTTGCGAGGAAAAGACGACTATGACATTGAACCGATTACTTCTCCAAAGAAGGTCGTAGCAATGCAAAAGGCCCTTGAGACAGTTCATGTCGATACTGCAATCCTTTCCTACATTGTAGAATTGGTCCACCGTACTCGTGAGGATCATCGTGTGATTACTGGCGCTTCACCGCGTGCTAGTCAATCTCTATTCAAGACTGCTCGCGCCAGTGCTGCAATCGACGGCCGAGACTATGTAATTCCAGACGATATTAAGGCTGTTGCACTGCAAGTGGTTAGCCACAGAATCGTTCTCAAGCCTGAATCAAAGATTCGTGGTGTTACTGGACAGCACATCATGAGGAAAATTCTCTCAGAAGTGCCAGTCCCTGTAATCCAGTAATCAGTTAACCACTACCTGAGATTATGAACTCCTGAGCCTTCGCTTTGTTCGATGGGAGTATTGGAGTTTCTTCAACCGGCGAAGAATGTTCCAACTACTTGGTGGAGCGCTGAGGATCCGTGGACGCTGAAGCCACGTATTTCTACGACCATTTTACTAATCATTGGTCTGATAATATTTGGAGCAGGGGATGCAGTGCTCATCTCTGCCAGACTAGGAAACACTCCATGGACAGTTTTAGCAGAAGGTATTGCAAAAAACCTAGATTTGTCGATTGGAAAGGCAACATTCTTGGTTAGTTTCTTAGTATTATTAATTTGGATTCCTTTGAAAGAAAAACCGGGAATTGGAACTATATTGAACGCTATTTTAATTGCCGCTACTATCGAGATTATGCTACCAATTTTACCTACTCCACAGATTTTGGCTATGCAAATACTTCAAGTTCTTACAGGCATAATTTTGGTCGCCATTGGAAGCGGTCTATATCTAACCGCAAATCTGGGACCAGGTCCAAGAGATGGAACAATGACTGGGCTGACTAAAGTGACTGGTATTCCTATAGGAAGGGTCCGAAGTGGCATAGAAATTTTTGTCATAGCGATTGGTTGGATTTTAGGAGGAAAGTTCGGGATTGGTACTATTCTATTCGCGATTCTTATTGGCCCGTGTGTTGCAATTTGTCTGAATTTGGCAGGAAGGCTCGGCAAGCCAAGCGATGACTGATAGGCCGAAGGGCTAAGCCGAGTCGTATGGCTAGGCCTGTGGTGATTGCAGTTGTCAATCACAAAGGAGGTTGTGGTAAGACTACAACCGCAGTCAACCTAGGTGCTGCTCTAGCTATGGGTAACGAGGAATACGGAATTAAATCCCACAAAATTCTGATGATAGATCTTGATCCAAAGGGCAACATCGCCACCACTTTTGGAGTGGATAAGAAATCACTAGGAGCGACTATGAATGAGTTATTCAAGGCAGGAATCGACGGCCCTGAAGTTAAAATAGAGGAATGTATCATCGGACCAAAGCAACTTACAAAGTCGATGAAGGAAGCATTTGTTAGACAAAATCCAGAACGAAAAAGAGGTCCTCCGAAGGGATTGGAAATAGAAAATCTCTGGTTACTTCCAGCGGATTTAGATTTGGCTGGAATTGAGATTGATTTAGCAACGAGAATCGGTCGAGAAAATCGTTTACAGAGAGCAATTCAGGGCGCAGTAGGTCATTTTGATGTCGTAATCATTGACACCCCCGCCTCACTAGGATTGCTAACTGTAAACGCATTAGTGGCTTCAAATTGGGTATTAATTCCGGTGCAGGCCGAATTCTATGCTTTGGAAAATATGAGTCAATTGATGAATACTGTAAGCGATGTACAAAAGGCTGTGAATCCTAACCTAAGATTATTCGGAATTACACTGACGATGGTTCAGAGGAGTAAATTGTCAGGAACTGTTGCAGATCAGGCTCGCAAACATTTTGGAGATAGATTATTTGAGACTGAAATCCCACGACTAGTAGCAATAGCAGAATCCCCTCTAGATGGAGCACCCATTGTTATCGGTCAGAAGCCGAACAGGTCGAACCCAGGAAGTACTGCTTACTGGGAGTTAGCCAAAGAGGTAAGCAAACGTATCGATAGAATTCACGAATCCCGTTGACTCTCAAAAAAATCATTCTTTTCTTTTCACAATGGAAAAAGTAACACCAGCAGCTGCCAAAATAATGACGCATAGACCTACGAAAAATAGAAGATAAGACTGCTTATATCTGCTAGAATCATTTGGATAATAATCTCCTTCATCTGACCAACCATCCCCATCTGTATCAATACAACCAAGTTTATCATTAATCGAAATACCGTAAATTTCAGGGCAATCATCTGATAATTCAGTTCCTGTTTGGTCTGCAAAACCATCACCATCAGAATCAGACCATAGGAGATTATTGTCAGGGTTTGAATCTAACATATCTGGCCAACCGTCACCATCCAAATCCGGACATCCGAGGAATGTAATGGTAGAATTACCCCACGTTTTTGGACAATCATCGGGTGTTTTTGCAGGTTGAGGGTTATCGCCATAGCCATCAGAATCGACATCTGACCATTGAGTTGGGTCATCGATGAATGTATCACCATAGTTAGACCAACCGTCACTATCACTATCTAGACAACCAAATTGGTCTTCTGTACTTGTACCAAAAATTGTAGGGCAGCTATCGGCGTTGTATGCAGGTTGAGGGTTATCCCCATAGCCATCCAAATCAGAGTCTTTCCACTGAGTATCTTGGATCGGGAATGCATCTGCTCCATCATTAATGGTCCATTGAGAGGTTGGATCAGAATAACCATCTTCATCTGCATCAGAACAACCCATTCTGTCCCAATAAGAATATCCCTCTTCAGATGGGCAACTGTCAGGATCGTTTCCGATAGGGTTGTCCCCATAACCATCTCCATCAGAATCTAGCCATTGTGTTCCATCGACAGGAAAATGATCCATTAAGTCCGCCCAATTGTCAGTATCAGAGTCTAAACAACCACGCAATCCAAGTGTTGAAGTGCCAGAATTCTCAGGGCAATCATCACTGAGATTAGTACCGACTTGGTCTGCAAAACCATCACCATCTAGATCAGACCAAAGTAGACTGTTGGTTGGATATACATCAATTTCGTCTCTAACTTCATCGAAATCTGTATCTTGATATGGGTCCAATCTAATTACTAAATTTCTTTGTGAATCGACATACCAGAGTTTTCCTTGAGGACCTATTTCTAGTCCCATAATTGAAGCGGCATTTGTATCTACTGTTCTTGATTTGGAAAAGTTTTTGCCATCTTCTTGGAGATTAAATCCTGTTATTTTCCCATTACCATTTTGTGAGACGAACAAAACTCCTTCATGATATTTTATTCCAGATGGAGATGAAAGCCCAGAAGCTAAAACCCCCCATTCAACTCCTGTTGCCTCGTTATATTCGTGTAGGGGTTCCATTTGACTTTCAGCGCCCCTGATGTCACTGATGGTAACGTTAGGATCTGTGGTGTTAACCCAGAGAATCCGCTGACCTCCAGTGTCTGCAATGTAGAGAATCCCATTTTCTTTATTCAAATCTAAGTGACCGGGTACGTTCGGAGTTCTAGTGAGAGAGATTTCAATATATCTTGTTACAATACCATCGGAATGGTCATCTTGTCCTGTATCATGGTCTTCCTGAAAGTCATAGTACACTAGTTCACCATAAAAACCATCATTGTACCAATAAGCATTTTCTGAGTCATGTGCTATTCCCATACCTTGAGGACTTTCATGCAGCATATCGATATGACTTCCAAGCAAACCACCGGGTTCTTGATGTTCTTCGGCAAAGTGACTGAGCGAGGATGGCCATAATGCAGGTCCCATGAAATCATTTGGATTGCTCTGACCATTGTAGGTGTTTCTTGATTCTTGAGCCGTCCCAAATTGATAATCAAATTCTTCATGATATTCTCCAAATGCAATCGCGCTTACCTCTTCCATGAAATGATTACCATAGGAATCTTGTCTGTATTCAGTAATCTGATTAGATTGCCCCGCATGATGAATTATCGTTACACTATCGGTAGCCCGATTAACAACCCATAATTCGTTCTCTCTAGAAGGATTTGGATGAAATTCCAAATCCCTAGGTGAGTCTAAATTATCTGATGATGAGGCTATTTCAGTTTCAGCAAATCCCGGTCCAAATTGAGTAATGTATGTGCTATTTTGGAAGATATTTTCCTCAGCAGAAGTTTGTACCGATACTGTTCCTATAATACTGATTAAAAGTATACCAATCAAGGTATAAGTTCCGATTTTAGTAGGAGGCTTTTGTTTATTCACATTTCTCCCAAGGACTCATTCTATATGGTGACTGTGTGTAAAATCTTCAACAGCATGATACACTGCTAAATTACCGATTATTGTTCGACTTCAATATCAATACCGGTCAATTACCGTTGGACCTTTCTAAAGCACTTTGACGCGCCTCTACGAGTATTGACTCCCACTTCACCTTCAATTCAGATTCAAGGGCCTTCAACATCTCCTTGATTTCTTTCTTTGAGAGTTCTTCACGCTTGGAGAATTGTTTCTCTAATTTATCAAACAATTCCTTCTCCCGCTGTTTTCGGGTCTCAGCCAACTTTTGTTCCATCTCGACTTCTTTCTCCAAGGCCATCTCTTGACGCTTGAGTAACAATGCTGCTTCCATCGTCTCTCGCTCGGCGGCAAACCAGCGGTCTAATTCAGCTAGAAGACCTGCTTCTGCCTCTTCTTCTAGCGATTTAAGGCGAACATCAACATCTGCAGTCATACCCTTTTGGAGAGACTTAGTTTCGCTTACAAGTTGTTTTTCGAGTTCTTTCTCTCTTTCCTTTCGAGTCTTTGCTAATCTGTCTCGCATTGCAATTTCTTGCTCCAGTCGATATGACTCAACTTGGCGATGAACCTTTGATTCAGATGCTTCTCTAAGATCCATTTCAACCCGACGCTCCATCCTTTCCATATCTTGAGTCGCCTCTAATTCTAGTCGGTCGTTGAGGAATGCCTTGCGTCGCTCAAATTCGGTTTCCATCTCTCGCTTCAAGCGTTCTCGAAGTTTTCCAGTGTGTTCCTCTATTCGTCGGTCACGCTCTAAATCTAATTGTTCACGAAGTCTATTTTCTTCACGACGGAGTCTGTGTAGCATTTCTTCTCTAAGAAGTCGCTCTTCTCGCTCAAGAGCCTCGGTTTCGAGACGTTCCATTTCGACTTCAAGTTCTGCCCTCATATCAGCTTCAATTCGATGTAATTCCTCCTCAAACAGGATATCATTGGCCTTTCGAAGAGCTCCTCGCATTCCTTCGACCCTTTCGCCCATTTCTGCAACTCGTCTTCTGCGCTCCCTTCGCATTGCTGAGCGCAACTTACTTTCATCATCCAAACGGTCTCGAGCGCGGCCCAGTGTATCGATTGCAGAGGCAGCGGAACGAACGTGGGCTTCTCTAAGAGCTGCTAATTCATCTACGCCTTCGGCGTCATTATCGGCTGGAGACTTGCTCTCGCTCAACTTCCCATCCCCATTTAGACGGTATCTGACCCCTATTTGAGAGCGCAGGGTCAGAATCAGCCGTAGGCTGTAATTTCACCAGACTTGAAGAAATTGCCAGTTAAATCAGAAAGTGACGTTAAATCCAGTCTTACAGGCTGGGCAGGTAAGTTGTCTCTTTCCAGGTTTTGGCCGGATACGAAGTGTTCGGTCACATTCGGGACATTCTATCTCTACCTTGACTACTTTCTCTGTCAGAATGAAACCTCCCGAACAGGTGCTGCAGGTCAGTTCGATTGGACGTTCATCAGTGCCAGCGACCAGGATTATGTTACAATGAGGACAGGGTAACTTCTCTTCGGATAAAGCGTCAGTTGTCGGCTGATGACTTACCTTGCATACAGCGCCACAAATCTCGCATTCAATCTCGCCTAGTCCTGGTGGCAACATGTGCTCACAATGAGGGCATTCGGCGAGTGGAGGAGCATGTTTAGACTCAATCTCGAGCAGGTCCATTATCCCACCCCTCCAAGTTTCGGTTAATCAAGCGGTCGATGGTGGGCTTCCTTCAGCACCCGAAAATAGCACCCTAAAGGCCTCACGAATATCACGAATCAAATCTTTACCTAGGTCGAGTAAAACCCCAATTCTTCTGCCACCCGAGCCGGTCACAAACATTCCATTGAATATAATAAGAAACACACTGGCTTCGTGTATCGCTATTCCTGCCGCGATACTATTGTTGATTCCGACTAGAGTAGTAATGATTAGCACTAGAGTAACCAATACTGATATTGCAATATTGGCGTTGACTACACGTCGAGTTCTTTTTGAAAGTTCAAGGAGATTAGATAGTGCTCGAGGGTCTTCTCCGGGAATAAGGACATCTGCAGCGTCCAGATTTACCTGTTCTCCACTTCCCACAGCTACACCAATATCTGCTGCAGCAAGCGCTCCAGAATCATTGAATCCATCTCCTGCCATTAGGGTACGACTCAGTTTTGCTCGCTCTGCAACCCATGACGCCTTACCTTTAGGATCGACATTGCCTCGACAAATTTTGGGATTTATCCCGAGACTTTCTGCAAAGGCTTCAACCGATGCTTGTTCGTCACCACTAAGTATCTCAACGCTGATTCCCTGATGCTGTAATTTCTCTACCATTTCGTGAACCCCCTCGCGAGCATCATCGTGGGCGAAGGTGAAAGCCGCAACCGCTTCACTGTCAATTGCCAATACACTGGCTCCATAGCCAGCCTGACGACTATCTGCAAGAGCAGAATCGATTTCATACGGGATGGTGATTCCTTCAGACATTAGCCAATCAGCTCGACCAAGAATTACGGGTAATCCACGCATAGAACCTCGAATCCCAGCATCACCATCTTCGATATCGGTAATCTGTGTAATCGCCTTACTGCGCTCCGATGCTGCCTCAATTATGGTGGTCGCGTAAGGATGATTACTCCTCTGTTCAAGTCCAGCGGCAATTCGTAGAGCACTCTCTTCCGTCTCATCTCCTGCGACTGCGATTGAAACCAATCTAGGTCGGCCGCTGGTAAGAGTTCCTGTCTTGTCGAGTAGGGCTAATTCAATGCCAGCTGCTGCCTCAATTACATCTCCACCACGCGCGACTAATCCTATTGCTGAAGCACTAGATAGAGCGGTAGCATGTGGAACTGGAGCCGCTAGAAGAAGTGCACATGGACATGATACGACCCAGAGAACTAGCATACCCACTATATCTCCAGATATTACTCCATAAACTGCCGAACCAACCAGTACAAGAGGTACCCAAATCGCTGTGAATCTCTCGATGATTGTTTGAGTGCGTGTGGGTTTTTCTCGATATTTTCTAACCAATTCAATTAGGTCTGCTAATCGAGTATCTCGGCCGGTCGCTTCCGCCTTAACATGCAGAGGACCACGTGTTATTGTCAGACCGGCCTCAACAAATGAGCCAGGACTTACTGATACCGGCATTGGTTCTCCAGTCATTGGAGTTCTGTCGATTGCTCCTGTGCCATCGACTATGGTCCCATCAACTGGTATCACCTCGCCAGATCTTATCTCGACTATATCGCCTGGTTCCAAGGCGGTGATTGGGGTCCACTCATCATGATTCGAATTGTCGATATATTTGCCATCTGCAACTAATCTAGCTCTGCTTGGAAGCCTATCCAAACCTCCTTGCATTGCTTCTCTAGCACGTACTAGGGCGCTATCTTCTAGATGTCCTGCAAGAGCAATTAATCCCGTTACAAGCAATGCCTCTGGCCATTCCTTGAGATATAGGGCTCCAATAACGGCTAAAGATGTTAGAACTTGGAATCCTAATACTCGATTTTGGATGCTGGCGATTGCGGCTTTGAACATGGGCATTCCAGAGAATAGAACACCCAAACCTGTGACTCCTGCTGCAACCCACCAATATAGTTCTAGGAGTTCTATTACGAATACCGCAAACAATAGTGGAATCGTCATAACAGCACCAATTAATTGCACTTGATCGGCGCGCAATCTCTTGTTTTTTGATTCTACAAGGGTGTATTCTCCTAGTAATCTGCGTAGACCTTCTTCAGTCATTTCTGAAACTTTTAGCGAATCTGTCGGAATTCGTTGTAATTCGACTCGACCATCATCGAGGCTGGCATTCAAAATCCCTGGAATATCAAGCAAAGCATTTCGTAGACCTTTGCGATTAATTCCCAGACGATTAGAAACTTCGCCAGCAGTCTTTCCCTGAACTAAGTACCATTTAACATCGGGAGTATGGCCAAGGCTTTCTAGAACAGAGGAGACGCGTGAAACTCTTCCTCTAGCTAAATCAAGTTTGAATCTAATACTGCCCTCTGTCGCCGAAACTATGACTTGATCTACTCCAGGTAACCGATTAACTGCGCGAGTGGCCTTCATTGCACAATCAGGACAATCCATACCGCGTAAATTCCACTCGAATTGCTCGACTCCATCTACCACCAATTCGGCTTCCATGAAGTCTGTAGAATCTGCACTTTCCCCAGCAATTGGGATAACTTTCTCGAGGGAACCATCATCGAGAATCAACTCTTCTACCGGTGCGACCTTTGGAGCTTTTTTCTCACTCGTTTCTGAAATGCTGGAACTAAATTTGCCAATACCTTCACCAAGCATTTCTTTTATGCTAGAAATCAAGCCACCTAGAGAACCGATTGAGGCTGAGGTTTCACTGACTGATTGGACATCTGATGCCTTACGTGACTCAGGCTTTGCATTAGTCAAATCTTCGTCATCATCGTCCAAGATGAGAAACTCCTCATCATTCACAACACATGCAAGGGACGACGATACATCAACCTGAGGGGAAGAAGACAAACCTTCAACGGTGGAATCATCAATGTTGAGCCAACCGAATAGATATGGATTTACCCGACTTAAGCGACTTCGAGATGATTATCTTCGATATTGATGGTACTTTACTAGATATTGAAGGATTTCAAGAAGAACTAATCCCTCTAATCAGAATAATCGAAAAAGGAGGCATTACCATCTCTCTTGCAAGTGGAAGGACTCTGCCCAATGTGACCCCGCTTCAGCAAAGCCTGGCTGTCTCTGGATTTGTAGTCGGAGAAAATGGGGGTATGGTATGGGACACACATGCCGGATTCCCTATTCGCTCTCTTGCTGATGGTCAGCGTACACGTGATGCTGCGAATTGGCTGGCTAGCCAAATAGATGGATTAGATCCTGCTGGAATTGAGTCAAACCGCTGGCGAGAAACCGAATGGTGTTTGAAAGACGATGGTAATTATGAGGCTATTCAAGATAAGATAGAAGGCTCTCAATATAGTGAATTATCTGTAGTACCAACCGGTTTTGCAATCCACCTCTGCACACCTGGACTAGACAAAAGCACGGGTGTTGGATTTGCCTTGAAACAAAGAGGTATCGACCCGACACGAGTTATCGCTGTAGGGGATGCGGCTAACGATATTCCAATGTTCGAATTGTGTGGATTTGCAGTAGCTGTTAATGACAATCATGAAGGAGTAGCCGAGGCTGCAGATGTCATTACAAAACAAAAAGGAACTTCAGGGACTATAGAATTCCTCAAGCAATTTATCCAAGCGGTTGAAATACCCTGAGTGCCTCAATAATATGTGTTACGTTGATTCCGATCGAATTATGGAACCAAAACAAGACGACATACTAGACTTGCTAGTTAGGTGCCTCGAAGCATGGCTAACATGGCTAGAAGAAGACAACAAGAGCTTGACAGCAGAAATAGAAGAAAAGAAGTGGCGTATAGAAAACGAAGCTTACTCTCTTTACGAAAATGCCTACAACTGGGAGTTTACAGAGAAGTGGGAATGAGTTGGTGCAGGCGGCAGGATTCGAACCTGCGAAGCACTACGCAGAGGAT
>CETB01171970.1_pt1 | contig 12357 bp, 12 predicted proteins | sample 356381 | NCBI WGS metagenome assembly CETB01 (sample SAMEA2622545, study PRJEB7988) | marine metagenome | biome: marine biome (ENVO:00000447); feature: deep chlorophyll maximum layer (ENVO:xxxxxxxx); material: "saline water (ENVO:00002010), including plankton (ENVO:xxxxxxxx)" | depth 155 m | reverse complement strand
TAAGGTAGGCCCGCCGACCGAAGAGGTGTATATGAACCGTTCCCCGGTGTTTTCGGTATGCTAGTCCCAGATTGCCACCTATCGGCGTTTCCGTGCATTCTGGAAAACTATCGATACTGGAGTTCTATCACAAACTGATTGACCACTGTGTTGTGTGTCTCTGCGTTCTCCAGATCCACAGTCCAGTCTCCTGGGAGGAAGCCCCTTACGGTGGATCCACCGATCACCATCCATACGCAGAACTCGTCACTTCCGCATTCACCTGCGTCCCTGTTGTCGTTCTCAATTCCCGAGGTGTTCGAAACCTCCTCATCGGTACTGTTGTACATGTAGAGATCTAGCCGGTTGTCCGTGGTCTGCCCCGGTAATCCTCCTCCGGGTTGATCTTCGTCCTCCTTGGGATAGGATAATTTGGCCCTCATGTAACGGATTCTGTCCTTTGACTCTTGATCGTAGGAGACAGGGTACTCCCAGGTCATAATCACTGGGTTGGGCGAAGCCCTGTCTATCACGAAATCCTTCCATACCCCTCTATAGTTCACGTATACCATCGATTCGGTGCTGTCTTCGAAGCCATTGTTGTCCACGACCGTGAGCTTGACCTCCCAAGCTCCCGCCGGCCTAGAATCCCATGTGTATGTCTCACCTGTGGCATCCACGTCGTTGTCTGTAATTCCATCGTTGTCGGAGTCGGTGTACGTGTCTAGATCCCATTTCCACTCTACTAGGTATTCCTCTGAGTAACAACTCGAGTCGTCGGGATCGCAACCGGCCCATGAGTCTGATCCATCTAGGGTGACGGTGGTAGAAACCTCTACTTCGCGATCATTGACATCGTTGTCATCCTCACATACCCAGACAATCACCATATCTCCACTGGCCGACGACTCCTCTCCCTCGCAGTCATCGTCCTTGCTGGAAGTTATCTCGGCCTTTGGCTCTCTAGCAGACGAGTCGACCACAGTGATCGTTTTGCTAGTTGATGCCTCGTGTGTACCGTCTCCTACGGCTAGCTTTACAGTGTAATCACCAGGCTGTGCGTAGGCGTGGCTCGTGGTCAAGCCGGTTCCAGTGTTTCCGTCCCCGAAGTCCCAGTCGAAGGTGAGGTCATCTCCGTCTGGATCCGAGGATCCTGCTGCGCTGAAGGTTACTGAATCGCTTGCCTTGACTGTTCCGCTCGGGTCCACGGACATGGTCGCAGTGGGTGGGCTGTTGCTTCCTAGTAGGTCGGTGCAGCCTGCTAGCATTGGAGCTAGGAACACCACCGCCATCAGGCATGCTAGGTCTCTGGTCCTTGCCATTCTAGTATGTGGGCCACAGTGAGGTGAAATCAATCCTACGGCTCCTTGGGTACACTAGAAATCGAATAAGTTACTCTGTCTGTTTCCCTTCAGTAGGTTCTTTTCGTCCCATCCGAAGGCCTCTGTGACTCTTCCAAGCGACTTAGCAAGCCTCTCGGCGTAGTACTTTCTATCGTACTCTGGGGGATCTCCTCCAATTTCATCCACTAGCCATGCCTTTACTCCTAGCTTCTTCTCACCCTCCTCGGGCTCTGTGACTATGTACCCGACCTTCATTCCAGGGGTGAACTGCAGACCTTCAGCAATCCTTTGCTTCGCTGCTCTGACATATGGAAGTCCGTCCTCGTTTTTGTAAACACTGAAGTCCCATTCCTCCTTCTTGCTGTTCCACTTTCCTTTGCAAGACCTGCTAATTACTAGTTGGGAGGTTTCCACCTCTCCGGCCTTTACCCTGTCAATTACAGACTTGGTCATGTCGACGGCCCCAATTTCGTTGCCGTCCAGTATCATCTCGAACATCTGAGTCATCGTATCCGAGAGGAGTTGGAAAGAGTCGGTGCGTCTTACCTCGTACCCCCTAATCAGCATCTCCTCTCTGGGCCAGACGACCCTTCCTACGTATCGCTTCTTCGCTCCGTGGCTGAAGAATGAGGATAGCGCGGTCTCAAACTCTAGCTCGGCACCCTCTCTGGTGAATCGTTCTGCGAGAGACTGTCCGAATTCAAGGGTCGAGCTCCTTGCGTTCTCCCAATCCTCAAGCTCCTCTCCTCCTGACGGTTTGTTCATAGGGGTCCCTTCCACAGGTGCGATTACGAATATCGAGTCGGTGTCGGAATATACAACATCATCACCGTCTTCCTCGACCTTGGAGATTATCTCCTTGATGTTGTGACGTGCCCATTCGGTGATGCTCGCACCAAGGCTTGGGTGAGTGAATCGGTAGAAATTCGATGCGAAGACCCCGTAAAATGAGTTCATGAGTATCTTTACAGCGTACTGCAACTGATCTTGGAGGAAAGCCTCCGCATCATCGCCCTCCTCGTTTGCCTTTGCAAGAGCGGCCTTGTGTCTATCCCTGCTGTCCATGAGTCCCTGTAGGAGCTGCGGGACCAATCCTAGTCTCTCTTCCCTAGAGATGTATCTGGTGTTGGTCACTGGGGATACGCTATGAGAATCATCTTCGCTTCCGTCACGAACCAAGGTGGTTGAGCAGATGTTGTTGGATATCATTATCGATGGATACATCGACTTGAAATCGAGCACGACCACCCAAGGCTTGACGCCGGGATCCACCTCATGCACATATCCTCCGGCTATCTTGTCCTGCTTTCTCGGGCCCTGATTGGTATTTGGAACTGCGACGCCGCTCCTGTCCGCCAACCGAATAACTAGGGAGTCTATCCAACGACTAGTCGTACTGGTCGCTGCGATGTCTACCGTAGTCAGGGAAACGGATGCCAAGGCCTCCTTCCTAGCGATTGACTTCATCCTCTCCAGAATGTCCAGTGGAAGTACGGTGTCACGTACACAGTATTCCAGTACCTCATCCGGTCTAGCGGCCCATTCCTCGTCCATCTTACTAGCATCGATGTCCATCTTCTGCATCTCTTCGTCATCGGGCCACAGTAGTTGTGATACGTACCTTAGAGACTCCCTCTGAGGCCGTAGGGTCTGTCTTGCCTGCCACCAAGCATCCAGTGGAATTCTGCCCTTTATCGTCCAGACCCTGTTCTGCTCTCGGTTGGGGAATATCCTCCCTGGCCTCCTCCAGCCACGCTTGGTCTCTGCCTCGTTTATGGGGACCCTCCCCCAGCCAAGAAGGGTCGACCTATCCATCTCAGATTCCGTATCGATATACTCTGATCTCTCTTCCATTCTAGGAAGGTCGAAGTTGTCGATATTGTAGCCGGTGATGAAGTCAGGGTCCTCGGATCGGACCACCTCTGTGAGTTTCTCCAATATCTCGGTCTCGGCGCCTGTTATCGGGTATTCCTTCCTTTCTCCAGGCCTATCTACAACGGCTGCGGCGCACAGTATCGTGTTATCTGCGATGCTCGTCTCGAGGTCGAAAGACATGGTGACGAAGGGTGCTGGGAACGGCTCAGCCCTACTCAAGCCACTGAGGTCGCAAGATACCACCATGTCGAGAGGGTATATGCCCGAACCGCCAACAGCTTGTATCCTCTTCTCGGCAGCCTCCCGATTTGTGTTCTCGGGAGTCTTTGCATCACCAGGAGCTCTCTCACCTGCCCAGAGGACTTCTCCGCTCATCGCAATGTGGGGACCTAGGTCCAGATCTAGAAGGAGCCTCTGGAAAAATAGGATATCCGCGCTCGTCACCCTCCACCCTTGTTCGGAAAGTGCTTTCCTCACTCCTCTGACCTTAGTGGTGTCTCTAACGTAGACTCGGTAGTGAGGCCTCACAATGCCATCCTGGGAGAGTTTCATACCACTTGGCTCTGGTTCTCCCTGTACCCCCCTAACGGAAGAGACGTTTTCCAGAAGCCCGGGTTCACCGGAACTGCCGTCTGACTTGGGATCTGAGATCTCGACGTATGGTCTGAGGCCGTTGACCAGAAGCATAGACGAGTGCCCGGATCTTGATCGACACCATAGCTCGATGACTGTCTTTGGCTCTTCTGGCCATGCTCTGTTGTCTCCCGAAACGATACAGACCTCCTCCTCCCACTGCATGATTCCACCCACATCCCGTACTCAGGCCGACTGCCTTACCCCACGTCATCATGAGGGGCCATAACCATGCCGGGAGGGTCCCCAGCGGAACCGTTGAAAGCCGATGCGTTCCCCTCCACAATAATCGGGGTGCGCGAAGTGAGTGGAGACGGTTCGCCAGAGGTAGACTGGGACTCACTCACTTTCAGTTTCACGGAAACTGATCGTATGTATATCGCAACCTGTGAGCAGGGAGATGAGTGGCAGCCAGGGAAGATGCAGGACTTCCAGAACCTGAGCCTGTCCCCAGCTGCGGGAGTGATCAACTACGGACAGGGGCTATTCGAGGGAATGAAGGCGCAGCACGCGGCAGATGGTAGCATAGTTCTCTTCCGGCCAAAGGACAATGCAAGGAGGTCTCAGGATGGGGCAAGGAGGCTCGGGATGCCTCCAGTTCCGGAGGAGATGTTCCTCGACGCCATAATGCAGACAGTAAGTGAGAACTCAAGATGGGTCCCGCCGATTGGCAAGGGTGCCCTGTACGTCAGGCCTCTACTGTTCGGAAGCGGGGCTATCCTAGGAGTAGCTCCAGCTCCTCAGTACACATTCCTGGTCTACGTCTCACCAGTCGGGCCCTACTTCAAGGGTGGGATTACGCCCACCTCGCTCAGGGTCTCAGACGAGTTCCACAGAGCTGCCCCCGGAGGATCGGGAGGGGTGAAGGCGATTGGCAACTACGCTCCTGGGATGGTCCCCTCGCAGATGGCGAAGAAGGAAGGCTACTCAGAAATAATCTACCTAGACGCGGTTAACCACAGATACATAGAGGAGGTTGGTGCTGCCAACTTCTTCTGCGTGAAGGATGGGGTCATCTCTACTCCCGAGTTGACAGGGACGATACTACCTGGGGTAACCAGATCCTCTGTGATGGCGCTCGCGGAGTCTAAGGGATACGAGGTCAAGGAAGAAAAGATAGACGTCGACTACGCCCTGGATGCTGACGAGTGCTTCTGCGTAGGCACTGCTGCAGTTATCTCATCGATAGGCAGGATAGAACACGGGGAAAGGGTCGTCGAGTACTGCGACGGAGATGTGGGGCCGATAGCAATGGAGCTCTACGAGTCCCTGACCGCAATACAGCAGAGGCGTGCTCCCGATGAGTTCGGCTGGACTGTTGCAGTGGAATAGGTCAGTCGTGGATGACTCTCACTCTAAGGTTCACTTACGACCGAACTTCTTCTTCCTCTGACCGCCCTTTCGGTGCTTGAACGACTTCCTCTGAGCGCGTCTTCTTCTATCTCCCTTGGCAGGACCTCTGGATGTTTCCTTTCCTTGCTCCTTCGCTTCCTTGGATCTCCTGTTGAGTGCTGTTCCTATCTCTTGCATAGCACCTTCCTTGCTATTGGTTCCAGTCACTTCGAAGACGTGACTAGGGGGCATCACCAGCCTACCTTCCTTTGCATGAGGCCTAGACGGGTGGCTGGCCTCCGGCTCCTGCCTCATCTTCCTAATACCTGCGGCACGGGCGGCCCAAACTACAGATTCTAGAGTGGGTTTCGGGATGCTTGCCTGCTTGGGGACCCTTCTCCCGTTTGAACGGCTAAGCCTAGAGTCGAAGTAACCGGTCCACAGGGTCATCTCATCTCGCTTTGCCGCCATGCTAACGCACCATCCCTAAGTGACGTGTGACTTGAGGGCTTCGTGCTCTCATTCTTCCACGAGAATACCGCTGACCACACCGTGCATGCCGGGTCTGCTGGTTACTTTGACAAGGCCCTGGTCTGTTTCCAGCACTGCTCCCTTGGTCACGATGTTCCTCCTGATGTAGTTTGGATCTGCATCATTTCCGACGACGTTCTTGACAGTGGCCCTTACGGTCTTGCCGTCCTTCATGTTGACGTTGACCTGGTTTACCGAGAGAGTTCGGACGGTCTGAGACCCAGCCCTCTTTCGGTAGTTCTTACGAGCGTCTGACTCGCCGACGTATGCGAGTTGCTCCTCGCTAGCTACCTCTGTCCTCCTCTTACCCCTGTATCTGTTTGGACGCTTCAGGCGTCCACCCGTGGGCTTCCTGCGAGAAATGCCATGCCACTTCGCCATGCGTCCCGCCGACCTACCAGCCTTATTTCAAACGATTGGAGTCAGAATCGACTAATTCCATAGCTCACCGAGGTCGGTGGCGGCTGACTCTATCTCATTAATCAGCTCCGAGTATTCCCTAGCAACAGGAAATTGAGGGAACTCCTCGATGACGTTGTCAGGAGGTTTGAACAGAATCCCCGCACTAGCAGCCGATAGCATCGAAGTGTCATTGTAAGAGTCACCAGCTGCGATGACTTGGAAATTCATCTCAATCAGGGACTCTACTGTCTTCCGCTTATGATCCTCGCATCTTATGTTCCAGTCCTCTATTCTCCCGCTATCGTCAATCGATAGTGTGTGGCATAAGAGAGTGGGGTTTCCCAACTTTTCCATCATCGGCTTTGCGAACTGGGAGAAAGTGTCGGATAGAATTATCGTAGGCCATCTAGACTCTAGCGAATTGAGGAATTCGATTGCTCCGTCCATTGGTTCCATCGAGCCAATAGTGGAGGTTATGTCGTCAATCTTGATATCGTTCTGATCCAGTATTCCAAGCCTGTAGCTCATCAGACGATCGTAGTCAGGCTCTTCCCTAGTCGTTCTAGTTAGGGCATTTATGCCCGTTCTCTCCGCGACGTTGATCCAAATCTCCGGTATCAGCACTCCCTCAAGGTCTAGGCAGACCGCAAGCATCGCACTTCGCTGCGGGCGCTGCGCTTCAAGTGTGCGCTCTCGGCATGTTCTTGCGTCTGCCTGCATACGGACAATCGTGGTGGACAAGAGGCTCAGGAGGAGGACCCCAGTCAGGCTGAAGCAGATTCGTGGGGTTGCAGAGGAAATCGGAAATTGGCTGGGTGAAGAAGTAGATTTGACCGGATTCCTAGAGCAGGCCCACTATCAAGAGACAGACATCATACTAGTGGATAGGGTCCCTCTTGCTATGCGAATAGAGGTGGCGGGCGAAATGGGCTGGTACCCTACTCTTCGGGGAATTTCAGCATGGAACGTCGAGAGATCTTGGGTTGCAGTGGACGAGGGGGCGATTCCATTCCTCAGAAACGGAGCTGACTGCATGGGTGCAGGAATTCACATCGCAGACCCATCGCTAGAGGAGGGGGACTACGTGTGGATCAGGGACCAGGAGACTGGAGAACCAATTGCCGCTGGCACTGCAATTGTAGACGGGGAAGAGATGATGGCCATGACCAAGGGAAAGGCAATCTCCACCATCCACTGGGTCGGCGACGATCTGTGGGAGCTTGAAGTCTGAGTGGTCAGCATTCATTTGCAATGAGTCGCACGACAAACCATGAGAAAGCTCTGGGCGCTTCTACTAGTCTGTGCTATTTCTCTACCGGTAAGCGCTTCCCAAGGGGGAGTGAACGAGTCTATTTCTCTTGATGGTACTGGCATCAAGACGCTAGATTACGACGAGGTGATGCGAACAAACAACGAAAGCTCTGATTTCGGTGTAATTCTCCAGATGGAGGATGGCTCAAACATCTCCAACATCAGATGGGTGACCCAAGTTTGCATCAACACTGGAGTCTGCTACCCTCCTGAGGAGAGTCAGATGAATCGAGACTCTGACGGCTTATTCGAGTCACATCTCGATACCGAGTCCGGGTACTCGTACATCAACTGGAAATTCATCATTGAGATGGAGAACGGATCTGAGTCCCATGTCCCGGATGTTGGCTTCGGTTGGAGAGTCTGGTCCGACTGCTGGTTCGATAATGGGACATGGGGTGGTTCCGAGACCTCCTGCAAAGGGGGAGATAGCGCTCTATCAGGGTTCACTATTCCATTGGCTATGGCATCGACGGCTATGGCAGCCTTGATGACGAGGCGCTACTGAGCCTATCCATGGGCGATGGCGATGTGGAGCCCGGGTTCGTCCCCCTCGAACACTCGGAGATGGAAGAGTCTGAGATGCTTCGAAGAGCGAATTCGTTCTACGACCAAATGGACTCAAGGAGAACGACGCGTCACTTCTCCGAAAGGGAGGTCCCTCGGGAGTTGATCGAGCTGGCCATCAAGACGGCGAGCACAGCGCCGTCAGGCGCGCATCTTCAGCCATGGACATTCGTGGCGATTTCGAACAGGGGCCTGAAGTCAAGGATTAGGGAAGCGGCGGAAGAGGAGGAGAGGAAATTCTACCAAGAGAGGATTCCAGATGAGTGGGAGGAAGTACTAGCTCCTCTAGGTACAGACCATGTCAAGAGTCACATCACAGATGCACCTTGGGTTGTGGTGCTTTTCAGGCACTCAAAGAGGCAAAGGAAGGGGAAGATGGCCCCCACATACTACTCCCAAGAGTCATGTGGCATAGCGGCTGGCCTGTTCATCTCCGCCATTCACAATATGGGCCTGGCAACCCTACCACACACTCCTTCACCCATGGGATTCCTGAGGGATATCCTCGGGAGGCCGGATCACGAGCATGCGATGCTTCTCCTGCCAGTGGGATACCCCGCAGAGGATGCAAGAGTGCCTGACTTGCTAAGGAAGGAGCTTGACGAGGTCTCAGAATTCCGGGATTGATTAAGTATCTCAGAGAATCTGGGAATCCCATGAAGAGTACCAGAAAGAACGCCTTGGCGATTCTACTAGCCCTACTGATGACTGTCTCAGCCCTAGCGGGTTGCTCAGGGACAGATGAAACAAAAGATATTGATGATCCAGTGGAACTGGAGGAATGGAATGTTTTCCTAGTCCAGATGTCCTCTGATCTCCCTAACTGCGACTCTGCTACAGACGGAAGGCTGTACTACGTACAGAACCAGGCAGGTTTCCAGGCTTGCTCCAGTGGTTCCTGGGTTTCAATAGACCTGACCGGCGCAGAGGGGGCTCAGGGTCCGACTGGTCCAGATGGGGCACAGGGATCAGAAGGGAAGGAAGGGCCACAGGGACCGGTAGGACCTGCTGGATCAGATGGGGAACAGGGGCCAGCGGGTCCACCTGGGCTGGATGGGACCTCTTTCACCATCATAGGCACCGTGGAAGAGACCACCGATCTAGGAGAAGTGTACATCGGTGACACGGGTGATGCTTTCATGGTAAACGAAACTGTGCACATTCACGTATGGAGCGGATCCGAGTGGATCGATCTCGGGAACATTTCCGGCCCCCAAGGTGCTGCAGGACCACAAGGGCCCCCGGGTGCAGACGGTGAGGACGGGTCGACTGGTGGTCCTGGACCCAGCGGGCAACAGGGGGTTCCCGGTGCGGACGGCGAGGACGGTTCAATGCCTGTTGTCATGGAGATGTCCGTCACCGTTTCGAGCATGGATTTCTACATCGATTCCATTCAGCAGGCAGACGTGACGCTGTACAGGGGGTTTACCTACACCTTTGACCAATCGGCATCCAGCAACTCACCACATCCGTTCCGTCTCTCTGAAACTAGTGACGGGACCCATGGAGGAGGGAGCGAATACACTGATGGAGTTACGTATACAGGTAGCCAGGGATCCAATGGCCTACTGACATTCACTGTTCCATTGGACGCTCCAGATACTCTGTACTACTTCTGTCAGAACCACGGTAGCATGGGTGGAGAAATAACAATTCAGTCCCTAGGCAGCGTTTCCTGATCCCTTGCTTTCTTCTGGTGGGAAGACGAAGACCAGTGCTATTCCAGAGCCGACAATCAGTGCACCGCCCAGCCAATCTGCTAGAGCAAGTGATTCGTCGAAAAGGGCGAATCCGTAGAAGGTGGCAACGACCACGGTAAGGTACGAAAAGGCACTGACCCAAGCAGCATTTGCCTTGTGGTATGCCATAGTAATCCCAACCTGACCGCCTCCGGCACCAATCCCAATCCCTACTAGAGCCGCAAGGGTGCTTGAGTCTAGTTCCGAGACATGCGGTGCAGACTGGATTATGCTTCCGACCACGGAAAAGGCCGCGAACCAGAATATCACGGTCGCAGGAGAGTCTGTCTTCCTTAGTTCCCTCACGTACATGTATGCCAGCGCTGCGAAAAACCCGGATCCTAAGGCAAGGAGAGCGTTTGGATCAACTGTGCCTACCTCAGGAGAGACGATCAGAACGATGCCAGCGAATGCGGTCAAAACAAGAGTTGCCACTGATGTAGACACCCTCTCAGCGAGTATCCTTCCCGAAAGGAGAGCAACGAAGAGGGGCCCAGTATACTGTAGAGTTACTGCCTGGCCGATTGGGATTCTGCCAAGCGCAGTGAAGTACAGGATCATGGCAATTAGTCCTACAGAGCACCTTAGTACCATGGTCCTGGTATCGTTTACCTTCAGGCTTATTCCTCTAGAAGCCGCGAATGCTGCTACTGCGAATGCGATTACTGCAGACCTTACCATGATTATCATCCATACATCAGTATGGTCGCTAGTCCACTTGACCAGTGCATTCATTGTCCCGAAACAGAAGCTTCCGAAAATCATCCAGACTACTGCTGCCTTTGGGGAGTCAGGCATCTCTTCCTCTGTGACGAAAGAAGAGAGGTCGGGACTCTCTGTTCTGGAGTATATCTCATCCAGACCCCTTCCCAGTCCACCCTTCGCCATTTTTCACAGACCCCAACGTCGTTGAAGCTCTGTTGCTATATCCTGGTAATCCTTACCACCAGGGCTTGAAGGATCGTGGAGGTGAATCGGCACTCCGTGGCTTGGTGCCTCGGCAAGCCTCACGTTCCTTCTTATCGCAGGTCTGACTACCAAGTCAGGGAAGTTATCCAGGACCTCTCCTGCAACTTGCTTGTTTAGAAGTGTCTGCGAGTGCATCGTCAATAGCACGCCGTCCACCCCCAATCTATCATTAAGCAGACTCCGGACCTCTCTGATAGTCCCGGCTAGGAGGGCGAGTCCCTCCAGAGCGAAGTATTCGGTCTGAACCGGTACTAGGATTCCATCCGAGGCAACCAAGGCATTGATTGTAACCAGACCCAGTGAGGGAGGGGTGTCGATTAGTACAAGGTCGTAGTGTGCTAGGAGGGGTTCCAGTGCCTCCTTCATTCTCCTCTCCCTTCCAAGTTGCCTCATCATCTCCTGCTCTAGACCGATAAGGCTCCTGTCACCCACAATGATGTGTAGGTTCTCCACGGCTGTTGCATGCCTAGAGTCTACTGCTGTCTCTGGACTGAGGATTAGGTCCCTAGTGGTGTTCTTGACCCTGCTCTTGTCCACTCCTAGGCCTGTTGCGCAATTCCCCTGTGAGTCTGAGTCAATAACTAGGACTCGCAACCCCCTAAGAGCGATCTGAGATGCGATGTTGATCACTGAGGTGGTCTTCCCCACCCCTCCCTTTTGATTTATCACAGTCACGACCCGGGCCCTCCCTTGAGGAGTGGGGAGAGAAGTTGGTAGTTCCATTGGACTACTGGCACCAGGAAAACTTACTTCCTCTACGGAATCGAGGGGTTGCGCGAGGGTTTCGTCTTCTTCTTCCAAAAACTCGACGTCGATAATCAGAGGAGCGTCCCCGACTTCCGGAAGCCTTTCTTCGCCGTGCTTCGAAGCCATCTATGACAACGGCAGTCAACGCTGTGTTGAATATGACGCTTGCCAGAGGTGCGCGATGGTGGTTTTTCTCACTCACTTGGACTGTCGATGAGCCACCAAATCACCATCTCTCCAGTCTCAGAGTCCATTGCCAAATCAACAGACATGTCACGGCCGTCTTCTTGCCACTCCCTAGCTGCGGTCATTGTCACCTTTCCATCTCCCAAGTCACCGGGGAGGAGGCTCAGTACCTCATTGTCCTCAGTTACAGATAGTCTGTAACCCACCTGGGCTTCGAGGTTCCAAGAGTCTCCCGACTGGATGTACGGAGAAAGGTCAGGATACCGCTCAGAGTCCAGGATCCTCTGTTCAAGTAGCGAGAGAGTCTGAGTGCTGGGAATTGAGTCCCGGTTCCAAGACACTTCGCCCCTATCGTTTGAGCCGGTTGAAATCATGTCACAGCCATCTGATGATCTCTGAAGAACTAGCCAACCGGATTCGTCGTCCTCGTCAACCCAAGACATGTTCCACTCTGGTTCTGATATGGGCCTGGACCAAGAGGCCCTCCAGATGTAGCCTCCCGATTCTATTGCTAAGGTTGCCTGCGAGTCCGGATATCTAGATTTGAGGCAAGCTACTGCCTCCTCAATATCGAACTGTCTGATTTCAGACTCGTCCCACATGGAGTCAACCCAGTTTCTTTTGGTTGATGTGCCTGGTCTGTCCTCTCCATCTGTTGGGCTTCCAAGGTAGTTCCTCTCCCAATCGATTCCACTGCTTCCAGTGGATGAAGAGATTCTGGATAACGTCATGCTGATCGAGAG
>CETB01172345.1_pt1 | contig 12365 bp, 11 predicted proteins | sample 356381 | NCBI WGS metagenome assembly CETB01 (sample SAMEA2622545, study PRJEB7988) | marine metagenome | biome: marine biome (ENVO:00000447); feature: deep chlorophyll maximum layer (ENVO:xxxxxxxx); material: "saline water (ENVO:00002010), including plankton (ENVO:xxxxxxxx)" | depth 155 m | reverse complement strand
AAATACTGAACTAAAAGTAAGAGTTTCCAATCAAAGCGGGTTAAATGTTTATAGCCAAAGGATTGTATTTAAGTTAAAAAATAAAGATGAGGCTTTAGGGAGTCTAATTGAAGAGTTAATTAGTAATGGTGCTAAAGAAATAATAAATCATTAAATGATAGTAAATACTCGTCCCGAAGAAATTGGAAAAAAAACAAACACTTTGCTTCGGAATCATGGATGTAATTTTATTCACATCCCATTGACAGAAATCTCAAGAATAGAACCATCCAACGAAGCAAAATTACTTATTAATAATATAGATAATTACGATGCTTTAATTTTTACAAGTCAATCCTCGGTAAAATATAGTATGAGTTTTTTAAAACGCAAATACTCAGATAAGAAAAAAATGCCGATTATATCTATTGGACCTGCGACTCAGAATTTCCTTGAGAAATTAAACATTTCTTCCGATGTGCCATTGACCTATGACTCTTTAGGATTATCTAAAATAATCAAAGAAAAAAAATATAAAAGATGTTTAGTATTTTGTGGGAAAGAAGATCCTCGGATTTTGTCTATGAGTGAAGCTGAAATACATCTATTTAAATGCTATGAAACTATAACAAAAAAAAATATCAATCTTCTTAAAATAAAAGACTGTAAAAAATTAATAGTTTTAATTTATACAAATAAAAGCTTAGAAGTATTTTCAGAAAAATATAAAAAGGGTGACATGAGCAAGATAGTTTTAATAGTTGCATCAAGAAGAATTAAAAAATTATCAGTAAAATATGGTTTTAAAAATTGTTTTGTAGCTAAAACTCCCTTAGATAAAGATATGATTTCAGCTGCTATGGGAAAATTGTAAAATAAGTTATTTCTTCTTACCGTTCCCGTTTCCACTTTTCATAGCGCTAAAGAACTCATCATTAGTCTTTGAAGATTTCAATCTTTCAATTAAGAATTCAATTGCTTGCGAATCCTCCATATCATCAAGTATTTTCCTTAGAATAAACATTCTTTGAAGCTCTTCAGGGCTAGTGAGTAAATCTTCTCGTCTTGTTCCAGAGCGTCTAATATTTATAGCAGGATAGATTCTTTTTTCAGCAATTTTTCTTTCTAAATGAATTTCCATATTACCCGTGCCTTTAAATTCCTCGTAAATAACTTCATCCATTTTGGAACCTGTCTCAACCAGCGCAGTTGCAATAATAGTAAGACTGCCTCCTTCCTCTAAGTTCCTAGCAGCGCCAAAAAACCTTTTTGGTCTCTCAAGTGCATTAGAGTCAACACCACCTGAAAGAATTTTTCCTGAAGCTGGCTGCACAGAGTTATAAGCTCTTCCCAGTCTTGTAATTGAGTCTAATAAGATTACAACATCTTTTTTATGTTCGACTAATCTTTTTGCTTTTTCAATGACCATATCAGCAACCTGAACATGTCTAGTTGGCGGCTCGTCAAATGTGCTCGCAACAACTTCTCCTCTTACGGTTCTAGACATATCTGTAACCTCCTCTGGACGCTCATCAATCAGCAAAACAATTAATTCAACCTCAGGATTATTCTTAGTAATTGAGTGGGCAATGCTTTGGAGCATTAATGTTTTACCAGCTTTTGGAGGAGAAACAATAAGACCTCTTTGTCCTTTTCCAATCGGAGATGCTAGATCAATTATTCTAGAGGATAAGTCTTCAGCTGAACCAGTTCCTTGTTCAAGTGTCAATCGTGAAGTAGGAAAAAGTGGTGTTAGGTTTTCAAAAAGAATTTTTTTCTTAGTTTTTTCAGGAGCTTCCTTATTAATAGTATCAACATAAACTAGAGCAAAATATCTTTCGCTATCTTTTGGGGGCCTTATTTTTCCATGAATTTCATCTCCTTTTCTAAGGCTAAATTTCCTTACTTGACTTGGAGATACATAGATATCATCTGGACCAGAACAATATGAGCCCTCGGGAGATCTTAAGAATCCAAATCCATCATTTAATATTTCAAGAACTCCTCCTCCATATATATCTACTCCCTCTTTGGCTTGTTGTTTGAATATACGAAAAATAATTTCTTGTTTTTTTAAACGACCGACATCCTCCATCCCAAGATTTTCGGCAATCTCTACCAATTCATTAATTGGTTTAGCTTTCATTTCAGTTAGGTTCATAAATTTTCTCTGGTTTTTTGGAATAAAAAGTTTGAATTTGATAAGTAGCTAAAAAGCTAAGATGGAAAAATGATAGTGTTTTTTTCCTTTAGATGCAAAGTTTTAAATTTCTGCTGCTATAAAATCCTCCAATTGTTGCTTACTAATAGCTCCAATTTGAATTGAAGCTACCTCCCCATTTTTAATAATTAATAATGTCGGTATTGATCTAACATTATATTGGACTGCTAGTTCCTTATTTGAATCTACATCCATTTTACAAAATTTTACAGAGCCAGTCATTGTCTCAGCGACTTCTTCAACAGTTGGTGCCAATTGTTTGCATGGTCCACACCATTCGGCCCAAAAATCTATCAATACTGGTATGTCTGAATCTAAGACTTCTTCATTAAAATTTTCTGAAGTAATTTCTTTGACATAATCACTCATTAATTTAACTCCGATGCAATTTCTTTTGCTGCGTAGGTTAGGATGGCATCAGCACCAGCTCTTTTACAGCACATAAGTGATTCTAACATAACATCTTTATCAAGCCACCCTTTCTTAATACTTGATTGGAGCATTGAATACTCTCCACTTACTTGATAAACAAATGTAGGAATTTGAAACTTAGATTTAATAGCATGCACTACATCTAAATATGCCATACCGGGTTTGACCATTACAATGTCTGCACCCTCTTCTATATCCATAGATGTTTCGTGTAAAGCCTCATCAATGTTGGCATAACTCATTTGATATGTTTTCTTAGAAGCTTTGCCTAAATTCTTTGATGAACCAACAGCATCTCTAAAGGGGCCATAAAAACTAGATGCGTATTTAGCAGAATAAGATAATATTATTGTGTCTATGAATTCATTAGTTTCAAGTATACTCCTTATGACCTTTACCCTACCGTCCATCATATCTGAAGGAGCTATAATATCTGCTCCTGCTTGAGCTAAAAGCAAGGCTTGATTTTGTAAAATTTCAAGGGTCTTATCATTGTTAATTTTTTGATCAATTAAAATGCCGTCATGCCCATGATCGGTATACAGATCAAGAGCCACATCAGCAATCTTTATGATTTCTGGAAATCTTTCTGATAAACCAGAAAGTGCTGAAAATACAATATTATTTTGATCAAGGGCAAAAGTACCTTTATTGTCTTTTTTATCAGGATCTATTGCTGGGAAAACTGCAATTGATTTTATGCCGATTTTAATTAATGCCTCAACCTCTATATATAATGAATCTAGATTGTGTCTAAATATTCCTGGCATAGATGATATTTCAATTTTCTTTTCAGATTGATCTGATATGAAAATTGGTTGGATTAAATCATTTTTACTAAGGTTGTTCTCAGCAACTAAATCTCTTAGAAAACCTTTTGCACGAGTTCTTCGCAATCTTGATTCTGGAAAAGTTCTTTTTATCATAAATACTAATCTGTGATTGCTCCCTTAGAAGCTGACTGAACCATCTTTTTATATTTTGCTAATACACCACTCTTTGGGGATGAATTAGGATTTTTCCAGTTCTCTGCTCTTTTTTTCATTTCATAATCTGTAATATTGATGTTTAAAATATTCTTATTAGCATCAATTGTAATTTCATCATCGTCCTGGATAAGTGCAATAGGGCCTCCCAAGTCAGCCTCAGGGCTAATATGCCCAACTACAAAACCATGAGTACCGCCAGAGAATCTTCCATCAGTTATAAATGCAACTTTATTTCCTAATCCTTGACCCATTATTGCAGATGTTGGTTTGAGCATTTCTCTCATTCCAGGACCGCCTTTTGGGCCCTCAAATCTAATTACAATAACATCACCTTCTTGAATTTTCTTGTTAAGAATTGCTTCCATTCCTTCCTCCTCGGAATTAAAAACTTTAGCATTGCCAGTAAATACAGTTCCTTCTTTACCAGTAATTTTGGCAACAGCTCCGTCTGGAGCTAAGTTTCCGTATAGAACCCTCAGGTGACTTGAATCTTTTACAGGATTAGATAGAGGTAAAATAATTTTTTGTGTTTTGGGATATGGATCAACAGAATTAAGATTTTCTTCTAAGGTCTTTCCTGTAACAGTCATGCAATCTCCATGCAAAAGGTTATTTTCAAGCATTGTTTTCATCATTGGTTCAATACCTCCAATTTCATTCAGCTCAGACATAAAATGAGCACCAAAAGGTTTGATATCTGCTAGAACAGGAGTTACTTTTCCAATCTTGGTAAAATCATCCAAATTCAGCTTAATACCAATACAATGAGCGATTGCTAAAAGATGCAAAACTGCGTTTGTAGATCCGCCCAAAGCAATCACAACTGCAATAGAGTTTTCGAAAGCTTTTTTAGTCATAATATCGCTAGGTTTAATATCTAAATCGAGTAAATTTTTTATTGCTTCTCCGGCGTACTTACAATCTTTCTTCTTAGCTTCAGATACGGCATCTTGGCTACTGCTTCCAGGTAAACTCATGCCCAAAGCCTCAATGCTTGATGCCATTGTATTAGCTGTATACATACCTCCACATGATCCTGGCCCAACTACTGAAATTTTTTCAATAGCAATTAATTCCTCTTCTGTGATATCTCCCTTTGCATATTCACCAACTTTTTCAGAAACCGTCACATAATCTGTGTTAATTTCACTGGGTTGAATAGAGCCTCCATAAATAAAAATCGAGGGTCTGTTTAATCTTGCTAAACCCATTAATGCTCCAGGCATATTCTTATCACACCCTCCGATAGCAATTACACCGTCATAACCGAGACATCCAACCACTGTCTCGATTGAATCTGCTATCACTTCTCTTGAAACCAATGAGAATTTCATACCTTGCGTACCCATAGAAATTCCATCCGAAACAGTTATGGTATTAAAAAGAACTCCTTTACATCCTGATAAATCTGTTGAAGCCTCAACAATATCAGCCAATTCGTTAATATGCATGTTACATGGAGTAACCTTTGACCATGTAGATGCAATTCCAACTAGTGGTTTAGAAAAATCAGCTGTTTTAAACCCAACACCTCTTAACATTGAACGAGATGCTGCCTGAAATGGCCCATCAACTAAATCCTTTGAATATTTTCTATTAGACATAATTAAACTGTTGAATATCTCAACGCTGCACTTAGAAGTTTATCAGTATATTCCTCTTCTGGGTTTGAGAAAACTTGTTCAGCCGAACCCGACTCTACAATAAGACCATTTTGCATGACAAATATATAATCTGACATTGATCGAACTACTTTTAAATCATGGCTTATAAACAAGTAAGTCAATTCAAAGTCTTTCTGAATATTTTTTAGTAGTTCAATAACTTGAATTTGAATAGACCTATCCAGTGCAGATGTTGGTTCGTCTAGAATCATAAAGGCTGGATTTAGAATCAAAGATCTAGCAATTGCTATTCTCTGTCTTTGTCCACCAGAAAACTCATGAGGATATTTAAATCTTTCATCTGGATTAATTTCAACAGCTTTCAAACAATCAATAATCCTCTCTATTTTTTCTTCATGGTTTAAATCAAAATGAACATTTAGTCCCTCCCCCACAATCTCTCCGATTGTCATCCGTGGTGATAATGAACCATATGGATCCTGAAAAACAATTTGTATATCTTTTTTAATTAATTTTAATTCCATAGGACTGAGTTTACTTAAGTCTTGTCCTTGATAAAGAACTGTGCCTTGAAAGTTAATTAATCCTGCTAAGGCCATGCCAAGAGTTGATTTACCAGACCCTGACTCCCCAACCAATCCAATTGTTGAATTTTTTGGAATAGAAAAATTGACATTTTTTACAGCATGAAAAAAATCTTTTTTAAAAAAATTTTTATTCGGTAAAGGATAAAAAATATTCAACTCCTTTACAGAAATAATAGGATTTTTGATAGTCATTAAATCTTGCTTAGCTGAGGGTTCAGAATTTATTAGTTTTTTTGTATATGGGTGTTGAGGATTTGAAAAGATTTCTTTTGTTACTCCCTGTTCTACGACCAAACCTTTTTCCATCACAGTAATTGTGTCAGAAAATCTTTCAATTAAACCTAGGTCATGAGTAATGAATAGTATTGACATTCCTACCTCATTTTTTAGTTTAGTCATTAAATCAAGTATTTGAGCTTGAATAGTTACATCCAAAGCAGTTGTTGGTTCATCAGCAATCAATAATTTAGGTTTATTGGCTAATGCCATAGCAATCATAATTCTTTGACGTTGACCCCCTGAAAGCTCATGAGGATATGATGAAAACCTGCGATCAACTTCAGGAATCTCAACTAATTTCATAAGCTTTTTTGCCTCTAGAATGGCATCAGATTTAGGCCTTTTTTTATGTAATTGAATAGATTCAATGATTTGATTGCCAACCCTATGATATGGATTCAATGAAGTCATAGGCTCTTGAAAGATCATAGAAATTTGGTTTCCTCTGATTTTCCTTAAAGAGTTTTTATCTGCTCTTAGAATTTCCACATCATTAAAGTTTATTGATGAATCCTTACCATACGACGCTTTAGGCTCTGGGAGCAGTCTCATAATTGACAGTGCTGTAACAGATTTACCAGATCCAGACTCTCCTACAAGACCAGCAATCTGATTTTCTTCGATTGATAAATTTAAATTCCTTACTGCAGAAAATTCAGTTTTTCTTACTTGAAAATTTATCGATAAGTTCGAAATTTTAAGAAGTGATTTCATTAATTTAAGTAATTTTTATAAGTGTTAATTAAATCTTTAGTAGCATCTTTTGCTGCTTTTAGGGAGGTCATATTAACAAAACCATGAATAAGATGGGGATAATGCACTTGTTGAACCTTATTACCAGAATCATGCAGTTGTCTAGCATATTCTTCTCCTTCATCGCTTAATGGATCAAATCCTGCGGTAATAATTAAAGTTTTTGGCAATTCAACATTTGGACCTATTGTCAAATTAAATAATGGATCATTTAAATTTTCTTCGGATTCCATAAAATGCTTCCAAAACCACACCATTGTTTTTTTTGTTAAAAAATATCCTTCAGCAAAATCACGTTGAGATTTAGAATTACAAGTTGGATCTATCATTGGATATATAAGGCATTGTGATAAAGGCAACTCCAAGTGATTGGTAGCTCTATAAGTTGATAAAGATGTTGCAAGGTGACCACCAGCACTATCGCCGCAAATGCTTATTTCTTTAATTGGGATAGAGTATTTTTCTGAGAGCCAATCTAAAGCTAAATTCGCATCATTTAAGGCAGAAGGAAATTTATTTTCAGGTGCAAGTCTATAATCAACAGAAAATATTCTTCCAGCAATTTCTGCTGAAAAAAACTGTAGCCATGGATCATGGGTCTCAATGCTGCACATTACATATCCACCTCCATGAAAATATAAGATTGGAGATTTTGTAAGGATTTTTTCAGGACAGTATTCTCTAATAACAAGATCACCATATTCAGTATTCAATTTATGATCAATAATCTTAATAGGCATGGATGGTTTTAAATTTAATGGCAGATCTTCGATAAAAAGGTCTCTGATTTCTTCAACAGAATTGAAGTTGTTTGGATCATCAAAACTATCCATTTGCAATGATTGCAATCCAAGAAAAACAGAAGTTTGAAAATCTAAAATTTGATTGTTAATAAAAATTCTTTTTTTTAAAGTAAGGCATCGAAGCAACCAAATTGGAATTGCAAAGAAAATCTGTAAAAATAATTTTATTGCCATGCTATCTTTTATAATTCATTTATGAATGTAAGATCTTTATTATACTCGCTTGTTTTTCTTTCAGGATTTATATTTCCAAAAGTCCAGTTTGAGGAAAATAAAATATTAAATGTTGATGAAGCATTCATCATTAACTCAAGAATTTTAAAAAACAAGATTTTTATCTCTTGGGAGATTGAACCGGGTTATTACCTCTACAAAAAATCTATATCAATTACTGCAGGAAAAAATGTTCTAAAACATAAATATGATACAAAAAATGAATTAACCATATATGATGATTTCTTTGGAGAATCTTTGATTTTTAAGGATAAATTGAAGATTAATGCAATTTTGCCAAGTATTGATCCAAACAAAACTCATGATATTCAAATAATTTATCAAGGTTGCGCTGAGGATAAATATTGTTATCCAAAAAGAATAAAAAGCTTATAAAATCCTATAAGTTCGCCAAAAAAAACTATAATATCTATAAAAATGAAAGTATTAGTAGTACATGGACCAAACTTAAATCTTCTAGGTGTTAGAGAACCTGAGGTCTATGGTTCTAAAACAATGGAAGAAATTAATAAAGGTCTAAAAGATAGTGGGGCCGCCCATAATATTGAAGTTGAAACCTTCCAGAGTAATGCTGAACACGAAATAGTTACTAAGCTACAAGAATCAATGAATAATTTAGACTATATAATCATTAATCCTGGAGCTTTAACTCATACAAGTATTGCAATTCGTGACACGTTACTGGGTATCGGAGTCCCATTTTATGAGGTTCATATCTCTAATATCTTTGCAAGAGAAGAATTCAGACATAAATCATACTTTTCTGATATTGCTAATGGAGTAATTTGTGGGCTTGGAACTCAAGGATATGATCTAGCACTAAATCATATAATGGAAAGTTTTTCGGAAACAAAATAATGGATATTAGAAAAATCAAAAAACTTATAGAGATGCTTCAAGATTCAGACTTAAATGAAATTGAAGTCAAAGAGGGGGAGGAATCAGTCAGAATTGTAAGAGGAATTGTATCTTCTCAACAAACTCAACCATCAGCACCCATTTCTGATTCCATTATTGTTAATACTCAGGAGAATAAAAATGCTAATCTTGAGACAGGTTCATTGATTAAATCACCTATTGTAGGAACTTTTTATAGAAAACCAGCTCCAGACAAACCTCCTTTTGTTGAATTGGGTAGCAAAGTTAATGCTGGTGATGTAGTTTGCATTGTTGAAGCAATGAAAATGATGAATGAAATTAAATCTGAATTTTCTGGAGAAGTTTCTGCTATCAATGTAGAAGACGGCCAGCCAGTTCAATTTGATCAACCATTAATTGTCATAGACTAATGTCTAAAAAGATTTTGATCGCCAATCGAGGAGAGATTGCATTGCGAGCATTACGAGCATGCAAAGAACTCGATCTAAGTACAGTAGCAATTTACTCATCTGGTGATAAAGAGCTTAAGCATCTCAGGTTTGCAGATGAGACGGTTTGCGTTGGGCCTACAACTCCTCTAGAAAGTTATCTCAATGTTCCTGCGATCCTTTCAGCAGCTGAGTTGACTGGAACAGACGCTATATATCCCGGATATGGTTTTTTGGCAGAAGATTCTGACTTTGCTGAAAGATGCGAGGCAAGTGGATTTATATTTATAGGGCCCTCCTCAAGTGTTATTAAACAAATGGGAGATAAAATCACAGCAAAAAATCTTGCTGAAAAATCTAATATACCAACTGTTCCCGGTTTTAAAGGCAAAATTCCTACTTCAGAAAATGATTTATACAAAATTGCTGAAGAAGTTGGATATCCTTTAATGATTAAAGCATCTGCCGGAGGTGGAGGAAGAGGAATGAGGTTAGTGAGAGAGAAATCTGAATTAGTTTCTGCATTGATGCTTACCAAACAAGAGGCTAAAAATGCATTTGGAAATGACACTGTATATTTTGAAAAGTTTATACAAAATCCACGCCATGTCGAGATTCAAATCGTTGCTGATGGAAAGGGTAATGCTATTCATCTAGGCACAAGAGATTGTAGTATGCAAAGAAGACATCAAAAAATTATTGAAGAAGCTCCCGCCCTCGGTGTAAATAAAGAAGCCTTGAGCAAAACTCTTAACTCTTGCCTTGCACTTTGTAAAGATCTGAAATATTCAGGAGTTGGTACGTTAGAATTTCTTTATGAAGATGATAGATTTTACTTTATTGAAATGAATACAAGAATTCAGGTTGAACATCCTGTTTCGGAAATGATCACTGGATTTGATATTGTAAAAGCACAATTAAAAATAGCTTTAGATATGAAAATTGATCTTAACCAAGATGAAATTACATTCAGAGGACATGCAATTGAATGTAGGATTAACGCCGAGGATCCGGAAACTTTTATTCCTTCTCCGGGTGTCATAACCAAAATGCATCCTCCCGGAGGCTTTGGTGTGAGGTTTGATTCTCATATTTATTCTGGATACGTTGTGCCACCATATTATGATTCATTGATAGCAAAAATTATCACAACAGCAAATACCAGAGATTCCTGTATCAAAAGGATGCTAAGTGCGCTTGATGAGTTCTTTGCAGAGGGTATAAATACGAATCACTCTTTGCACCAAAAAATTTTAGAGGACGAAATATTTTGCAAAAATAAGCACAATATTAACTATTTAGAGGGATCTTTTTTAAAAAAATGAATTCTAAAGAATATAATCCTTCAGAAATAGAGGCCTTGATACAAGAATTTTGGGAAAAAAATGAATCCTACAAAGCTAACCCATCTCAAACAAAAGAAAAATTCTATTGCTTATCAATGTTCCCATATCCTTCTGGGAAACTGCATATGGGCCATGTAAGAAATTATACGATTGGAGACGTAATTTCTAGGTTTAAAAGAATGCAGGGTTTTAATGTGTTTCAACCAATGGGATGGGATGCATTTGGCCTGCCAGCTGAAAATGCTGCAAATCAAAATAAAGTGGATCCACAAAGCTGGACTGAAGAAAATATTGAAAACATGAAGTTTCAATTACAAAAGCTTGGTTTTAGCTATGATTGGTCAAAAGAACTTAAAACATGTGATCCAAATTATTTTAGATGGGAGCAAGAGATTTTTACATTGCTTCATAAAAAAGGACTCGTATATCGAAAAAAATCTTTGGTAAATTGGGATCCTGTTGATGAAACAGTTCTTGCAAATGAGCAAGTAATTGATGGAAAAGGCTGGAGATCTGGTGCCACTGTTGAGCTAAAAGAAATTGATCAATGGTTTTTAAAAATAACTGATTATGCAGATGAATTGCTTTCTTCAATCGAAAATCTGGATTGGCCTGAAAATGTAAAATCTATGCAGAAAAACTGGATAGGTAAATCATTTGGTTCTGAAATAAAATTTTCTTTGCATAATAAAGATGAATTGACTGCTTTTACAACAAGAATTGATACTATTTATGGAGTAACATTTTTAGCAATTTCTCCAAACCATCCACTTGCACAAAATTTAGCAGACAAAAATAGTGAAATAAGTGACTTCATAAAAAAATGTAATGAAACAAAAATGGCTGAAGCTGAAATGGCAAAAGCAGAAAAACTGGGTTTCAAAACAAATTTAAAGGTAAAACATCCTTTCTTAAATATTGATCTAGATTTGTGGATCGCAAATTATGTCCTAATGGATTATGGAACAGGAGTAGTAATGGGAGTTCCTGCTCACGATGAAAGAGATTATGATTTTGCCCAAAAATATAATATTAATATTAAAAAAGTTATTGAAACTGATGAATTGCCATCTCCAAGTAAAGGTATTCTACTAGATTCAGATATTTTTACTGGACAAAGTTCTGATGTTGCAATCCAAAATATTAATAGTCATCTTGAAAAAAATGGAATAGGTAAAAGTATCGAGAATTTTAGATTGAGAGATTGGGGTGTTAGCAGACAGAGGTTTTGGGGTTGCCCTATTCCTGTTGTTTATGAAGATGGCGAGCCAAATTTTTTGGAAAAAAATGATCTCCCAGTAGTATTACCCAAAATAAAAGAGGGTAAATCTGTAAAGCCGTTAGGTCAAAACAAAGAATTTTTTAATTTAGGCTTAAATAAATTCCGTGAGGTTGATACTTTCGATACTTTTGTGGATTCATCATGGTATTACGCAAGATTTACATCAGCAAATAATAATAAAAAGGCATTTGATGATAATTCAGATTATTGGTTACCTGTTGATCTTTATATTGGCGGTATTGAGCATGCAATATTACATCTTTTATATTCTAGATTTTTTCACAAAGCAATGAGAGATATTGGTCTTGTTAAGGGCGATGAGCCTTTCAAAAAACTCCTTACACAAGGCATGGTTCTAAAAGATGGGCATAAAATGTCAAAATCAAAAGGTAATGCTGTTGACCCTCAAGAATTTATTGATAAATACGGAGCTGATACTATAAGACTATATATGATGTTTACTTCGCCACCCGAGCAATCTCTTGAATGGTCAGATACAGCGATTGAAGGCTCATTTAGATTTTTAAA
>CETB01172347.1_pt1 | contig 12379 bp, 10 predicted proteins | sample 356381 | NCBI WGS metagenome assembly CETB01 (sample SAMEA2622545, study PRJEB7988) | marine metagenome | biome: marine biome (ENVO:00000447); feature: deep chlorophyll maximum layer (ENVO:xxxxxxxx); material: "saline water (ENVO:00002010), including plankton (ENVO:xxxxxxxx)" | depth 155 m | reverse complement strand
AGCTCAATTTTAATTCCAGGAGAAGATTTGCCTTCAAAAACTGGAGAGGAATTTTTAGTAATATTATCTGAATTTGATTCACCAGAATCATCTTTAGACATCAAATCAACATCTGAAGGAGCACTAGCAGTAGATTCAATTTTAACGAAAACTGGTTCAGAAAGATCACTTTGATTACCCGCTATATCTTCTGATCGTGCAATAATCACGTACTCTCCATCTGATAAGGTTTCAGAAATAATGGCCCATAGACCTGTATTTCCAGCTGTAGTTGAACCTAAAACGAGACCATCCCCATCTACAAGTTCTATCAATGCCAGAGGGTCAGCTATACCAGTAAATTCTGGATTCAAACTTGATGTAAGGTCATCAGTACTTGAAGCTCCTGTATCAGTTTCTCTAGTCATGTCCGGTTTTGAAGGAGAAGTGATAGACCTATCTACTGTCACCATCAAAACTGGAGAAGGTTCGCTAAAAACATCATTATCATTCAATATTTTTGTATAAATTTGATGTTCCCCTTCAGATATATCGGAATTATCAATGGTACATATTCCAGTATCTGAATAAGATTCTGATCCCGGGAGACATTCTCCAATAAATATATCGTTACCTCTGTAAAAAATTACTTCATCAGATTCTGGATTTATATTGGGATGTTCAACCGAAAGATAAATTGTATTTGCGTTAGTAATGTTATCTGTGTCAGATTGACCTGTATCGGAAGAAGTAGAATTCTCAAAATTCACTCTGTTAGGATTAAGATACGGAATTCCCGAAGCTATAGGCATTGTGGCGTCAAATTGGGTTATGTTAAACACATAATCACCAACACCACCACCACTATATAATCTAATTGTGTAAGTACCTGTTTGACGAATAGTCCATTCTGAAATCCTTGCGTTGTAATTGCCCCCAGAATCATCATCTGAGATTTCCATTTTCCCTTTTGGATCCAAAAGCTCTATATACGCATCTACATCACCAGTACTAGCACCTATCATTGAAAAATTGAATATCTGACCTTCAATCCCCTCAAATGGAATTTCATGAACCTCATTGGAATCTTCAAACACAGAAATTAATTCTTCATCGATGCTCATAGGGTCTTTAGAAATTATTACTTCTCCCTGTTTTGGTTCTGAAGATGAAACAACAGGATCAGAAGGAGTTGGTAATGGTTCTGGGATAATCGCGGGTGCGGGTTGTTGTGGTAATGATGGTTCGGGTATAGATGCTTGAGGTGGAACTGAAGAAGAATCGGCTCCTGTAGCTAAACCTACAGCATCTCCTTGATTCAAAAAGAAAAAACCACCTCCGCCAGCAACTAATAAAACTACTATTCCCACCACTGCCAAAACAGGCATAGGAACAGGAGACTTAGATTTTTCAGAAGATTTGGATGGAGATGCTGGAGTTTTTGCCATTACTTGAGTTCCTAATCCCTTAGGCATCACTCTAGTTCTTGCTACAGTACCAGGTCCTTCAGCTAAAATTTTCTCTACTTTTTCTAACTCTGTAATTAATTCTTCTGCAGATTGAAATCTGTTTTCATTATCTTTAGCCAATGATTTTAATAATGTTTCCTCTAATTCAGGAGGAAAATCATCTAAAAACCCACTTAATGCAGGGGGTTCATTGTTCATATGCCCGTTTAAAATATCAAAATCACTTTTACCATTAAAAGGAGGTTCTGCTGTAAGCATTTGATATAAAACACAACCTAAAGAATAGATATCTGTACGTGAGTCCACCCCCTCACCTTGAATTTGTTCTGGGGACATATATAAAGGTGTTCCAACTGTAGCATTAGCATTAGTCACTTTTGACAAAACTTCTGCTGAAGCTATCCCAAAATCAATTAACTTCACATCACCACTATCAGTAATCAGTACATTAGCTGGTTTAATATCTCTATGTGTGATTCCAGATGAATGAGAAACAGCAAGAGCTGCAGCAACTTGTTTTGTTACAGTCACAGCTCTTTGAATAGGTAGTTTTCCACCTCTTTCTAAAATTCTTTCTAAGTTCTCTGTGACAAACTCTGTCACAATATAATGTTGCCCATCCTCTTCCCCATGATCAAATACTTGAATGATATTGGGATGTGAAATGGTAGCAAGTATTGAAGCTTCTCTTTGAAATCGCTCTAGAAACTCTCCATCACTGATTGAAGCAGACAAAACTTTGACGGCTACAATTTGACCAGAAGCAGGATCTTGGGCTCTGTATACAGCGCCCTGGCCACCTTCTCCGATAAGGTCTAGTATCTGATATCCACCAATCTCATTTAATTGCATAACACTCTTCTATTTTTATTGTGCCAATTAATATAAAAAAACTTATACAACATTTTATTACAATCATTGAATAACGAATAGATAATTTGGTAAAGAGTAGAGACACCTAAACAATTCAGGTGTAACTACTTGAATTTTTACCAAATTTTAACAAGAATAGTATAAATGAAATTCAATCAGGATTTAATACTATGGAAAATGTTTCTGAAGTAACCAAAATTGTCATTGCAGATGATCATGCAATTTTCAGGGCTGGAATAATTAAAGTATTGAATTTAGATTCTCAATTCAAAATTATTGGAGAAGCAACCAATGGATTAGACGCTATTTCATTGATAAATAATCTATCCCCCGATGTAGCAGTACTAGACATTAAAATGCCCGGCAAAACAGGAATAGAAATAGTTAGAGAATTAAATGAAATCAACTCGGCTACAAAATGTTTGGTTTTGACAAACTACGATGACCCAGAATATATCCTAGATGCTATAGGTGAAGGGGCAAATGGCTATGTATTAAAAACTATTGAACCATCAAATCTAATAGATAGCGTTAAGGCTGTATATGAAGGTGAAATAGTTTTAGATCCCGCAATAGCAACCCTAGTAGCAAAACTATGGCGCCAAAGACAATCTCCCAATAATGATATTGTAGGAATAAAATCTCTTACAGACAGAGAAAAAGAAACTTTAGAGTTAGCATGTGGGGGATTACGAAACAAAGATATTTCTAGTGAAATGGGTATTAGCGTAAGAACTGTAGAAGGTCATTTCAATAGAATTTTTTCTAAATTAGGCGTTTCTTCAAGAACCGAAGCTGTGTTACAAGCAGTTTCAGAAAATGTTTAATCTTATAACTTGAAGATTTTAGAGAAAAAACCATTTTTATTTTTACCCGTAGTTACACATCCAACCAAAACAGTAATATTATCTGTTCCGCCATTCTGATTTGCTAACTGAATTAATTGATTTGGAGTTTCAACAAGTTCTTTTTTAAGTAGAGTATCTTGAATCATATGATCTGATACCAAGCCAGACAAACCATCAGAACAAACTAATACTACATCACCTTCATATACATCCATTGAAGTTACATCAACCTCTACTTCAGAGTTCAATCCAATTGCTCTTGTGATTACATTATTTCTAGGATGGTTGATAGCATCTTCAGGCTTAATAATTCCTAATGCAACCTGCTCTGCAACCCAGCTATGATCTTGAGTAATTTGAATAATTTTTTCAGATCTCAAAAGATATGCTCTACTATCTCCTACATGAGCATAAAACAATCTGTTGTTATAAAACAGAACTGAAGTAAATGTTGTACCCATACCTAAAGTTTCAGCTTCTTTAGACTTTTCATAGACTTTTAAATTAGCATGCTTTAAAGAATTTATCAGATGTTCTTCAATACGATTAGATTTTAATATTTTAAAATTTTCAACAAAACATCTTACAGACAATTCACTTGCTACTTCTCCAGCTTCATGGCCTCCCATTCCATCTGCAACAACTAACAAAGTGTAATCTTTTTGTTTGTCAGCATGATGAATAAAATAATAATCTTCATTGTGATCTCTTACGAGACCTACATCTGTAGCACCATGTGATTCAACAACGAATTGCGTTTTTTTCATTCCTGTTTCCCAATTAAAGTATTTATACAATAATAAATTAATCTTATTATGTTCTACATTGTTATAATAGTGGAAAAATTGAAGAAATAAATTTACATATGTTTTCAAATTTATCTTACATAATAGATGTTATAGTTTTCTCTCTCGCATTATTAATCATTATGGGAGCAGTGAGTTCTTTAGTTCTATTAGTTTGGAAATTATCTAAAGACAAAGAGAAACAATCTTCATTGCAAATCATAGAAGAGATCAAAAATTCGCCTAATCTTCAGCCACAAACAACAAATCTAACTATTTCAAACTCTGAAATTCAACAAAGAGAAATGACTCTGGAAGTAGCAAAAAATCTTCTTGAAAGAGAAGGGTTCAAAATTTCTACACAAAGTGAAAAACAAACAAATTCCAGATCAACTGTTCCAACTGTATCCAACTCAAACTTTTCACAGAATCTTCCCACAAATCATCCTGCATTTATGTTATTAAAAACGGGGAATGTACACATGAAACATGGAGATTTTCCCGCTGCGATAAAAGATTTTAGCGATGCATTAATACTAAATCCGTCTTATGCTGGTGCGTACAATGCAAGAGGTATGGCTAACCGCAAAATGAAAGATTTTCAGTCTGCGCTTCAAGACTACAATTCAGCATTAAAATTACACAACAATCTAGCTGCAGCTTATAACAATCGTGGAGTAATATTCATGGAAATCAGACAATTTGAAGCTGCTTTAAAAGACTTCGATAAAGCTTTAGATTTAGAACCTCAAAATTCATACGGTTATTCTAATAGAGCTGTAGCTTACAATTACATGCGAGATTTCAATAAAAGTATTAGTGAAAGTACTAGAGCTGTAGAGATCAATCCCCATTTGCCAGAGGCATACGTAGTTAGAGGAATAGCAAAAATCCAAATTGGAGCCAATCAGGCTGCAACATTAGATTTTGACGTTGCTGAATCATTGGGTTACAAAAGAGTTGATATAGAAGATCGTCTTAATGCGATTAAACAATCCATTTAAAAGTAGAAAGACATCTACCTTACTGATATCAATTATATTTTCTGCAATTGTATCTATAGATTTCAACACATCGATTTATGAAAACATATATTTATTTCTAAATTTATCAATAATTTTTTGGGGATTAATAGTCCTAGGAATTTCAGATTATTCCTCTAATCAAATTTCAAACAAAATCATCTTAATTTTAATTTCTATTAGCCTGATATTTAGCTCTATTGATTTACAAAATAATTCATTTACATTAGACGCCCAATCTCTTGTAATGCATCTAAGTGGCGGAATGCTAGGATTTACTGTTTTTTTGATGGTTTATCTTCTCCCAAAACAAATATTAGGTGGTGGAGATGTAAAACTGGCGGGGTTAATTGGAATAATTACAGGGTTCCCAATGGTCACCATAGTCCTGATGTTAGGATTAATTGGTTGTGTGGTTATAGAACGAATCAAAAACACATCTTCATCTATTCCTTTAGGATTCTACCTAGTGATAATCACTATAATCTATTTAGGAATATTTAATATTTTCTTTCAATAATTTCTTGTGTCAACTTGTCGGAATTCCTAGTAATTGGAATATTCCCTACGACAGAAGTTCCATAACCTAATTTAGAAACCACATCGACGTTGCCTCCAACTCTTTCTGCTCGTAATTTCAAATTCAAAAGTCCGAAGTGTCCTGCTTGAGGAACATTTGAAATATTATCTTCTTCAAATCCTATTCCATCATCTTGAATTTCAAAATCAATACTCTTTTCATTCCAAATAACAGATATAACCACCATTTCAGCTTTTGCATGTTTAAGTGAATTCAACAAGGCCTGACGAACAATGTGAAAAATATCTTTTGATACAGGTCCAGGTAATTTATCTTGATCTAAATTTGACTTGTAAATAATTTGAGTATCACCTTTTGTAGGATTTAAATCAATATTTTGAAGTAAAGCTACTATAGCACTATCTAATCCAGTCAAAGCTAAATCATCATGACCTTTTTCTTTTACTAATTGTCTCAAATTTTGATCCGCATTTTTCACCATACTTACAATTTCATCAACTTGATCTAATAAAGCTGAATCAGAAGACAAGGTGTATTTCATTAAACCTAAATTCATCAGAATAGCACTAAGCTCACTCATAGTTTGATCATGTAAATCTGCTGCTAATTCTTTACGCATATCTTCTCTACCTTGCTCAATCGCATCAAACTGCTCTATTCTTCTGAGCCTGTAGGCTAAAATTTGAGCTATTCTCTTTAAAAAGTTCTGTGAAATTTCAGGGTGATCAATAGATAACTTATCAAAAGAATCTCTTGAAATCCTAAATAGGGAGCATTCAGTTCTTGCAATCACTCTCGCAGTACGAGGGTTGGAGTCTAAAAATGCTATTTCACCAATAATAGACCCCGGTTTAATCCAAGCAACTGTAATCCATAAATCATTAACCTTTATTTCAACTAATGCCTCGCCTTGAACAAGTAAATCTAAGTTAGTAGAAATCTCTCCATAATCAACGATAATTTGATCTGATGAGACTATGACTTCTTTTCCATAATCATTGAGAGATTCAATCAAATTTCCCATTTCAGTAACCGAAAATATAGGCTCATCCAGTGAATTTTGCATTTCCACTCATTTTCACCTATTGGGCTGAGGATTGATTATATAAATTGACACAATGATCCAAAAATGCGACACCTACGCTAGGCTGTAAATTTTCAGAAATTTGGATACCCAATGACTCTGCAACTACCTGCAATTCTTTTTCCAATTGATTTAAAGGTATATCTAATTCATTAGAAATTTCATTTAAATCCATACCATTACAATTTAACGCTATAATTTCCAATTGCTGATCAGTGAAATTACTACTAGATGAATCCGAATGACGATTATAATATCCAATTAATTTTTCAACTAAGACTTTATCTAAAACGAAATATCTTTGCTGAACTAAATTCACAGTCCGAATCAGCTCTCCAATATCATCTAGTGAGCTTTTTAAAACATACGCTTTTGCAATAGGATCATCACCAATCAAATCTTGAATATATGTCCAGTCATCATAAGCAGAAACTATCACTATTCCAATTTCTGGAGATTGGCTTCTGATCAATTTACTTGCAGAAATCCCATCGAGTTTAGGCATTCGTACATCTAATACAGCAACATCTATTTCATGTTCAGAAATTGCTTCCACAGCTTGTAAACCATCTTCTACAACTGAAGATACATCAAAATTGATAGATAAAACTCTTTTATATAAAGATCTGATGGGTTCCGAATCATCGGCTATTAAAATTTTTGACATAAACCTTACTTTTTAGAAAGTAATTCATATACTTCTAATAATTCTTGCTTCAATTGTTCGATAGTGACTGTACCATGTTTATCTAATAGCTGTCCCACTTGAGGACGTACTTCAATTTTATCGGCAAACAGATCATCCATCTCACTTGAATCCTCATCAATAATTTCTGAAACTTGAATTTCTTCAAATTCTTCATCAGAGTCTTCTTCTGAATCTGATTCTTCATCAGATGAGACTGATACTGTTTTAAGATTTTTAGGTTTTTCAAAATTTGGAGTAACTGATGTCTCTTTAGATTCGTTACTGAGATCTGCAGCATCGATAATATTAATATCAGAGTCTGAGTCTATATCTGTAGATTCAGATTGATCACCTTCATCAACATTCAATACAGGTTCAAATACATCTTCATAAATTTCAGGATCTAATTCACTTAAATCCCAAAGAGCTTCGGTATTGTTAGATGGATCTGTATCCTCAAAATTTTCTTCAATTATTTCAGAATCCAACCCATCTAAATCTGGAGTGTCTTCTTTTTTGCCCCCAGTAATACCACTATCTATCTTCTTCATTACGTCGCCAAATTTATCGTAAATAGTTCTTCTTACATCCATTGATTTTTATCTCCTATTAAACTGACAACAATGCTTTTGTAATTGGAGGAACAATTAATAATACTATTCCAGAACAAAGAGAGGTGGAAGATAAATACGAAATTATTCTTAAATTATTTCCACCTTCTGAAAATTTTGGTGCCAACGAATTCGCTATGGTAAGTATAGCGACTGCAAAAATAATTGTATATTGTAACGAACCCATATTAGTCATCTGAAATACATCTAATCCTGATGACAGATCTTGTGTCTGAGGGATATTTAAACCCGGAGGAGCAGTTAAACCAGTTGGAGCCTCAAATTCTGCAGTCACCATAGTACTTTCACCAGAGACCACTTCATTTAATTTAGAATTGAAATTGATAATAATTTCTAAAACAAAAACTAAAATAAATGCCATTACCAAATTCATAGTAAGAGTAAGAAATGAAAAAGTAGATGATGTTAATTTCCGTTTAGCTCTTAGTTCTGTAATATTTTGAGCATAATCAGAGCAAATTTCTCCAATTTGAGCTGGATCACAACCTACTTCTACTCCATCAACAAACATACCTGTTGTTCTTGCAGCTAGCTCACTGCCAGTTTCTCGATTAAAAGTTTCCCATGATTGAGTAGAAGGTAACCCAGATTCTAATCTAGTTCTCAATCTTTCTAGAGGTAATCTCAAATGTTGATATGAAGCTGAATCTATTCTTCTCAAAGACTCAGTTAAAGTAACTCCGGCAGAACCCGCAATACTTCCAATTGCTCTTAAAAACATTGGTAATTCTTCATCAATTTTATTTACTCGACTAGCATCTCGAGAAGCTAAATATCCTGAAGGAAGTAAAGCAATTCCTAGCAATATAAAAACTGCAGATGAGGATCTAACAGGACTAATATCGTTAGAAGTAAGTACAAAAAATAACAACATTCCCACTGCAAAAGCTGCAGGACCTAAAATCAATGCTAAAAATCTAGAAATTTTTCTATCTCTTGTAGCTCCAGAAACTGGGTCATAAGTAAATCTTTCATAAGGTGCTACTTTATAAATAAGATATACTCCGACTGAAGTAACTCCAGTTAATGTAAATAACATCAAATATATAAAAGATTCACTGGTAGATCCCAATAAACTTGAAACCTGAGAAACAACCATAATCAGAGTAACAGCTACTAACACAGCAGCATATGCATCTGTCCATTTCCTTAAATTTTCAACATTTCTTTCATAATCATTCCTATAATGTTCACCTTCTGATCTGGTTTCAGATAAAACAAAATCAGACTCAGAACTGCCAGAGGAAATGGATGCCGAAAATCTCAACAACAAACTTTTAATTCTTGGAGCTTTTGCTTTTTGTGCTACAGCTTGGAATGCTCGCGTATACTCAACACCCATAGACCTAGCCATTAAATTGATATATTCAAAGAAAACTGCTGTAACAAATTTTTGTCTTCCACAATATTCCAATAATCTATCTCTACCTACACCACCTCTTGCTAATATAGACATGTAAGTTAATTGTGAAAAAAGATCAAATCCAATTACTTGGTTATCAGAAGAGACCTTCTCTATTTGCCTGGGCGAGGATGTTGTGGAGTTCATAAAAGTTTGTATTATCCCGTTCTGCTAATCGTTTTAAAATTTCTGCTCTACGATCTAATTCCTCATAAATTTTTCTATATTCTAAAGGTGGAAGACCTCTTCTAGAAGCCACCACCTGTTCTAATAAATAAGTATTCATGTAACCAGGAAATTCATGTTCATCAGTAGCTGGATTCCATTTAAACACTTCAATAAATCCAAAAGAATTAGATTCTGGATCATATTCTACTATTTCATTAATGCTTAAACATCTTCTAGCAGGAGTCCCGTCAGGTAACCTTACAGCACTCATAATGATTACCATATTGAGGTTATCAACGTAAGTTTTTGGAACATTAATTGGATTACCGGTTAATCTTTGAATCAATTTTTCCACAGATGAAGCGTGGAATGTAGCCATACAGGCATGGCCTGTTTGCATAGCCTGAAAAGCAATAGCGCCCTCTGCACCTCTAATTTCTCCAATAACTATTTCTTCAGGTCTTTGTCTCAAAGCAGCAACAAGTAAATCAAACATTGTAACTGAACCACTATTATCTCCACCTCCACGTACAACTTCTCTAATCCAATTTTGGTGGGGAACTTGCAATTCAGGAGTATCTTCAATACTTACGATTTTTGCATTAGGAGGAATAAACGTACTAATAGCATTTAAAATAGTAGTTTTACCTGATGCTGTCTCTCCTGAAACAAAAGTGTTCATTCCTTCAGATAGCATTAATGAAATATAAGCTGCCATCTCAAATGTCATAGACTTAAAATTAATTAAATCTAATATGCTAAATGGAGTTGCACTGAATTTCCTGATAGTGTAATTACTACCGCGCTTAGAGACATCCCCACCATAAACAATATTTATTCTAGAACCATCAGGAAGAGTTGCGTCAACAATTGGATCTCGTAGTGTTACAGGTCTTCCTATTTTTTCAGACAATTGAATGACGTATTGATCCAATTTTTCAGTGTCAGTAAATTCCACACTAGCTTTTAATCCACCAAAAGTTTTGTGTTCAATGTACAGAGGACCAACACCACTACAACTAATATCTTCTATATAAGGATCTTCAACCAAAGGATCCATGATACCCATCCCAACTTTTTCTCTCTTCATCAAGTAGCGTAGTCCTTGAAATTGATCATCAGAAATATCTAGTATATTTTGAATTTTTTTTGAATTATTCTTTGATCTACCACAAATTTCATCTACTGCAGTCATAATCACATCTAATCGAGCATCTTTATCAGGTGCTTCACGTAATTCATCGATATAATCCATTAATTGAACATCAACTTCTTTAACTATATCCTCAACTCCAGGAACCAATGAAGGCTCTACAGCCAAGTAGTAATCTCTAGTATCATCTGGGTCATGAATCACATGAATAAATACTCCTCCACCTACTGGATAAAGTAAATTTCTTTTATCTTGTGAATCAGCTGATTTATTAACAAAACTTTTAAACTCAGGAATACCAATTTCATCAATTGGTAATTCGGAAACATATGCTCCTAAATGCCTATATTGTTCAGCTTGCTCTTTAAATTCTTTAGGTAATTTTTGAATGATTTTTTCGTCCAATTCAAAATTAGGTGAAATCCCATTTGAAACGTTGTCTAAATAACCTTTAATACCTTCACGAGCAACTTGATTGGAGCCAGAAAAAGGCAAAGTGGCATTTTTAGATTTTTGTGAACCCATTTGAACAACAACTTTAAAGCTGTCTAATCCAAATTTCATATTAAGCCTTAGCCCTAGAAACCGGAACAATTCGTATTCCCATAGCAGGTTCAACTTCAAATCCCATAATATTTCCAGTTTTATTATCTGCACCACGAATCTTAGCAACTTCCATAGTCTTAATAAGATTTGTCCCAGAAGAAGTCACTTGTAATCTCAAATAAGCATCACATATAGATCTAACTCTTAAAAGAAAATCTTCATCAAAAGCATTTTCATGAACTGTGCAAGCAATGACCTGACCTTTTTCACAAACATCTTTTAAACCATTAAAAAAATCTTGAATTTTTTCACCCCCTGCCCTAGACACAAATGTAGTCAAAGAATCAATCACTATCATTTTTGAAGAATGTTGTTGTTGTATGTGATGAGATAATTGATCGAAAAATAAATCGGGATCCTCGTTTTCAGCAGAAGAAGTAATAGGAAAAACTTGCAAGTCATTCATGAGAAAATAATCAGTTACTTCTTGACCCAAACTTTCCATCTGTCTTAAAAATGCATGAACATTTTGTTCAGTAGTATAAATAGTTGCTTGATTACCATCCCTTAAAGTACCCCAAATTAATTGCTGAGCAAAGGTACTTTTACCTGATGCATCTTGACCTTCAATTAACATAACTGTTTTAAGTGGAATACCTCCACCCAAACGTCTGTCAATTTCTACACTACCAGTACTGATTACTTCTGAAGATTGAGTTGTCATTTTATGTTCCTGATAACTTTATTTAGTTAATTGTTACACAAAGAGTCAAAATTTTCTGTAGTTTTCAACCCATTTGGCCAAATTAAAATTAATGTACCTGATTCTTGATTGTAATTATTTAACTTTGTTGAAAGCTGCAAAACCTCTGATGAATTAAAAATACTAGGCTCGTAAACATCATTAGGTTCTTGAGTTCCATTAATACTTATAGTTTCTGGAAGTGTGATTACCCATTCATTATTTCCCAGTATATTGGAATCAGATCGTGTTAATTTAGTCATTACTTCAGGCTGATTAGCAGGTCGAAGTTGTACAAAAACATCTACATTATCCAAAAAGTATGGAGATTCAACTGGAAATGATGATTGTCCCAAATTCTTTACACGAAATTTATCCACACATTGAACAGTTGATAAATCAACTGCATCACCAAAATCTAAAGTAATAGAATATTTCCCTCTATGG
>CETB01028289.1_pt1 | contig 12382 bp, 11 predicted proteins | sample 356381 | NCBI WGS metagenome assembly CETB01 (sample SAMEA2622545, study PRJEB7988) | marine metagenome | biome: marine biome (ENVO:00000447); feature: deep chlorophyll maximum layer (ENVO:xxxxxxxx); material: "saline water (ENVO:00002010), including plankton (ENVO:xxxxxxxx)" | depth 155 m | reverse complement strand
CCAGGAACCACTATGCCTGCACCTGCTCAAGACTATTCCTCTTACGGCACACAGTACGCAAATGCTGGCGGCATTGTTTCTCTTGATCCAAATGACTTCAGAAGAAGGTTTAATGGCTTAGTAGAAATGGATGACTCTATTCAAAGAATGCAAAGAGGCGGTCGCCTTGGCCTAAGATCTACCACCACCACTACAACAACGCCAACATCATCAAGTGAATTTCCAGAGTTTGTTCCCGGTATGCCCTATGATCCTGTAGGTCTTGGAGGTACGCCTTCATCAAGACAGCAAGCTTTGAGAGGCAGAAGGCCAATAACTCCAGAAGAGTTAGATGCTAGGCTAGGATACACAGGGATGGCTGGATTCGGGCCAGAGATTAAATACTTCACTGACGAAGATCCCTTCGATCAAATCATAGCTCCTTTTTCTGATACAGCAAAAGCAGATCCAAGGCTTGCTGACATTATGTTCGACTTTAATGTGGGCAATATAACTGGGGATGAGGTCAAAAAAGCAGTTGAGGCGTTTGAGCCAAAAACTGAAGAGGTCACAGAAGTAACGAAAGAAGGTGATCCACTGGCTAATTTACCAGATGACTATGATTACACAGACCCAGAATATATTAAGTACATAAGGGATTACTATGCAAGGAATCCTATTTCATTTCCTATGGCTGAAGGCGGTGAGACAGAAATAAACCCAGACATGGATACTGATAGATTGATTGAGCTTGCACAACAAGCAATTAGAGGAGAACTGCCAGAAGAAGAATCTGAAGTCATCATTAAAATGTTTATAGATGAATTTGGTGAAGAAGCCTTTTTAGCTTTAAGAGAAGTTACCTTAGAGCAAATAGTGCCTAACTCTCAGAAAGAAGGAGAGATTGTAGGCCAAGGCGGTGGCATGGACGATCTAGTTCAAGGCATGATTGGCACACAACAACCTGTAGCAGTGTCTCCCGGTGAGTACATTGTTCCTGCTGATGTGGTGTCAGGTCTAGGAGATGGCAGTACAGATGCTGGGGTAAGTGAACTAGATGGTATGCTAGATAGAGTTAGAATGGAAAGAACAGCAACAACACAACAACCAGCACCTTTGCGTAAGGGAGGAGTGCTACCTGCATGAAACCACAACTTAAACCAATAGAAGGCTTTGACATAACAGAGCAAGTGATACCTGAATACACTGTAACTTTAGTGCCACCAAACTATATAAACACTGTATGGGAGGACTCTGAAAAACTTCTTCAAGGCGGTGTAGATAAATCAAAAGAAAGATGGAACATAGAGTTTTTATATCAGTCTTTGATAACAGGGGATCAACAACTATGGGTTGCCTTTGACGAAAACAAAGAAATTGTTTCTGTTCTTACCACACAATTTATACCTTACCCTACCAAACTATCTTTAGCAGTTCAGTTTGCAGGAGGTATTGAAAACCAAACCAAGACATCTATATTCAGTTGTGTTCTCAAAAAACTAGAACAGTACGCAGGAGAAAGCGGATGTGATTGTGTAGAGTTCTGGGGCAGAAAAGGATTTAGTCAGTGGATGAAGAAAGCTGGCTACCAAGAAACAGCGGTATTTTACGAAAAGGACATAGACAATGGCAGGTAGAGGAGGCAGTCAACCAAGTACTACAAAAAGCGAGGTAGTTCAATCTAATCTCCCTGAGTACGCTAGACCCTATTACGAAGAGCTATTAGGAAGAACGCTATACGAAACCACGCAGCCTTATGCCACTTATCCCGGCCAGAGGATGGCATATTTTGATCCTTATGAGTCGTTGGCTCAAGAAGGCACTGCACAGTTAGCAGTGCAAGGTGCGCCCTCACAAATAGGATCTGCGACAGATATAGCTACTCAAGTGGGGTATCAGCCCACAGGCCAAGGAATGGATGTAGCTAGATCTTTCCAGCCTGAGTATCAGAGAAGCGGCTACTACGGTGGCAGTGTAGCTGATCCGTATATGACTAGCAGATACATGAATCCTTATCAGCAGCAAGTCGTTGATATTACTAAGCGAGAAGCCAGAAGAGATTCAGATATACAAGCTAACCAACTGGCAGGACAAGCGGCTCAATCAGGTGGGCTAGGTGGTTACAGAGAAGCCATCATGCAATCAGAGCGAGAGAGAAACCTTGGGCAGAGGCTAGATGACATTCAAGCACAAGGTGGATTAGCAGCTTATCAACAAGCCATGCAGGGCATTGAGGCAGACAGAAGAAGCAGACAGATAGAAGACGAAAGACAAATGATGGCAAGACAACAGAATGCCGCATTGATGGAGCAAAGAGCTAGGCTAGGATTGGCCGGACTAGGACAAGACATGGCAATGCGTGGTCAGTCATTAGATGCGGCTAGAATGTTAGGGGATCTAGGCAAGGCAGATCAAGCAATGGCTCTTGAAAGGCTTGGAGCCTTGGGCGGCATTGGTGAGATCAGAAGAGGCATGGATCAAAGATCTCTTGATATGGGATACGAAGACTTCCTCAGACAGAAGACTTATCCTGTTCAGCAACTTAATCTGTTTAGTCAGATGTTGCAAGGATTGCCTGTATCTCCAGAACAAACAAGATCATTGTACGGTGGGCCGACAGCCATGCAACAAGCGTTGGGTGCTGGTATTGGTGGATTAGGTCTGTATAGAGCATTGAGAGGTTAGAATGAATATTCTTGAGCAAGAAGATTATATAAAAGGCGCACCAGATGAAATGCTGGTTGAGTTAGCACAGATGCCCACACAGTTCCCTGGATTTTTAATTGTCTCAGAAATACAGAGAAGACAAAAGATGAGACAAGCTTATGCGGCTAGTCAACAAACTCCTCAAGGTACTGTAACCGACCAAGTGGTTAGTCAAGCGGTAGCTGAAATGCCACCACAGCCAATGGCTCCTCCTACGGAGATGGCCCCACCCCCATACGAAACTAGAGTTGTGCAGAGAGGGGGAAGAAGAATACGAAAGCCAGTAAGAAGAGAGGAACAAATAGTTGGTGAAGGCATAGCATCTCTTAATGCTAATCCTGACGAGCTTATGAATGCCGCAATGGGTGTTCCTATGGAAGAGCCTGTAAGAATGCGTGAGGGAGGAAAGACCGTACAAGAGTTACAAGCCCTTGTTGCTTCTGGACAGATTAGTGAAATAGATAAAGCTAGGATTGAAGAATTGTTGAGAATCGCATCAGACAAAGAACTAGAACAATATAATTTAGGTTCTAATTATTTTACAAATAATGCTTTGCAAAAAGATGCAAACGATATGACAGAAAGCCAAAGAAACGATCAAGAAATTGCTAAGTTAGCACTTAGCGATGACACCAAAGGAGTAAGAGAGGTTAGGCAATCTTTAAATACGAGAAATCCAAGGTTTGGATCAAAACCTCTTGACCTAAGTTTTCTTGTAGGCGAAGTAGGAGGTACAGGAGGGTATCGTAATCCTTATGATCCAGATTCGGCAGGGCAGATATATCAAGGCGAAGGATCTTCTTTAAGTCTTGTCTCTAAAGCAATTGCAGACCAAGACCAAGGAGGCCAAGTCCTTGGAGGCGATGTTCTTGGTTTAGACGTAAAAGGGGGCAGGAGTTTTGATGATGCTAAACAACAGTCTGAAACAATCAATCAAGGACAGGGTTCTTTTGAAGATGTATTAAAGGTGATAGAAGGACAAAATGCGGCAAGGTTTGATCCTCGAACTTCTAGCCCATTAAATCCTCAAATTTCTAGCCCAGTAGACAATAACCAAGACTACTTAAATCCTCCCCCTATTGAAGTAGAAGACACATCAAATACATCACTAACACAAGATGCGTTTAATAAGATGATGACTGCAAATCAAGCCCTTGAAGGAGCAGAGATAGACTATTCGGCAGCAAGAGAGGCTCTAGGTGGCGATATAGACTTTAGCGAAAATCAAGTTAATTTAGAAAACATTATTAAAGACTACTCAGCCAGAGCAGAGGCAGCAGAGAAAGAAGGAAATAAGGATGCTGTAAACTTTGCCATAGCTCAGTTGGGTGCGGCTTACGCAAGCACAGGTAACATAGGAGATGCGATTGGCGAGGCTTCAAAAACTGCTATGAAATTAAAAGGTAAAAGCGAGAAAAGATCAGATGCCCTGAAGGGTTTGGCAACGCAAGCTAAAATACAAGAGCAGGTTAGTAAAGCTACAATCGGCATGGAAGAATCTAAAGCAAAAAGAAAGCAAGCAGAACTGCTTGCGAATGTAGGTCTGAAAGAACAAGAATCTATTTACAATTTGGCTAAATTAGGTTCTGACAGCGCAATAAATACGTTCAAAGCGATTGAACTAGCAGAGTACAGAGATCGTGCATTAAAAGCACAAATGGACAGAGATCAAGTCATGCGATTAGAAAGTGCAATCGACTTAATCCAAGCCGAATTAAATACAAGTAAGGCAATGATTATGTCTTTAGATGAAAGAAGAGATTTTATAGATAATAGGCTTGCATCCTTGTTCAAGAGAGAGGAGTTTAAAAGTCTTGCCGATAAATCAGAAAAAATGCTGAGTCAATAAATGTCAGCAGACATGCTTAGAGAGCAATTCCCTGAATTTAAAGATCTGAACGATCAACAGTTGTCAGATGCTCTGTATAACAAGTATTACCCAGATGCAGATAGAGAAGAATACGATAAAGCTTTAGCCGAAAGATACAACTTCAGTCCGTTTGAAGAAGATCCTTTATTGCCAGAGGTGCAAACAGACATCATTGACCAGTTTGAAGGTTTTGGTAAAGGCATAATCGAAGGGGCTATTAACTTTGGAGAGCAAGCCGCATTAGGATTAATGACTCCTGCTGGTGAGGAAACAGAATCCTCTGCTAGAGAAAGCATATTAAGTGCAACTGATTACCTAAAGGACTTTGTTTCTCCTGATGTGGGAGAAGAAGATCTTTCTGGAAGAAAGATAGGTCAGGCTTTTGGTTCTTTTGTCCCTCCTGTTGCCGCTTCTTTCATACCGTATGCAGGGCCAGTAATTGCAGGTGCGTCAGTTGTAGGAGCGCAAGTAGGAGAAGCTTCCGAAAGAGCAAGAGAAGAGGGAGCAACAGAATCAGAAAGAGGCACAGCAGCTTTAGCAGGCATACTTCCAGGTGTCATAGACATCATACCTATTAAAAGAATTAAAGAGCTAAGAGAAGTTCTTGGAGATGACGGATTAAAAAACTTCTCTACAAGAGTTAAAAGAATAGCAGAGGTTGGCGGCATAGAGGCCGCTACAGAAATGACCACATCTGTTGTGCAGAATCTCATTCAGAAGAATGTGTACGATCCATCCAAAGAAATATTAGGAGACAAAGAGCTTTCTCAATACGCTGAAGAAGGAAGCTTGGGTGCGTTAGTTGGTGGTGTTGTTCAAGGGGTATTAGATCTAGCTGTCCCAAGCAAAAGGGGAAAGGCCAGCAGAACAGAAACCACAGAGGAAACTACAGAAGAAGTTGCAGATCAATCCATAGAAGAATCTCAAACCCTCACTCCAGAAGATGATGTAGCAGATACCACCCCACTGTTCACAGAAGAACAAATAAACGAACAACGTGAAGAGGCAATAAATCTAAGGTCATCAACGATAGATCTTTTAAAGTCAGAGGAAAACCTAACGCTAGAACAACTAGCGGATCTCAATGAAGTAGAAACAGAGAAGATGGAGTTAGTGCTTAACTCTCTGGAAGAGGGCGGTTTTATAAACTCAGAATCGTCTGCCGATGGCACAATGTACTTTATAGACGAAGGCTCTAAAGAGTTAGACGTAACAGAGCAATCTATCTTAGACGAAATTGATAAAGACATTCAAAGGTCAAGAGAAAAAGCAGAGAATAAAGCACAAGAAACGGTGCAAAGAAATGAAGAAGACTCTCAGGTTAGAGCGTATGACGAGATAAACGAAAAGGTTAAAGAAGATTTAACAGATCAAGAAGAATCAGGCAGAGAGCCTTTTAGTTGGGAAACTAAAAACTTTGTTCTTAGTGATGAAGAAGGCAATGTCAAATACAGTAAAACCAAACGCTTGTTATATCAAGTAGCCGATAAGTTTATTGGCTTAAAAGATGTTACTGAACATATTAATAAGCTAAGAGAAAAAGCAGGGTTAAAACCTTTAACTACCTTAGAGTCTGCATACGATAGAGAAGAAAGCATTGCTGGTAAAGCAGGCAATCAAATGAGGGAGTTTGAGCAAAATAACATGAGGCCGTTAGCTAAAGAAATAGCTGATGCTGAAGTTACTACAGACGAAGCAGATATATTCTTAATGCTCAGACACGCAATAGAAAGAAATAATCGGTTGCAGTTAAGGAACGAAAAACAAAACGCAGAATCGAATCCCGGTGCTGGATCAGTCACCATTGACGGTAAGAAACAAAGGCTCACCAATTCATTTGTGAAAAAACAGATGAAAGAAAAGTACAACATGGATTGGAATGACGAGTCTGGCACATGGAGTGGCGGCAATATAAAAGCCAAAAGATTATTAAAAATTGCTGACAAAACAGATCAGATCATCAAAGAAACTAGAGACAGGATGGCTGACAGTGGATTGATTAGTAAAGATACGGCTGATGCCATAGGCGAGATATACAAATATTACACCCCTCTCAAGGGCAGAGAACAGATTGATGACCTAGACGATACCGACTTTGGGACAACAGGTAAAAGCTACAGCATAAGAGGCAAAGAAGTTTTAGGTGCGTTAGGAAGAAGCTCACAAGCCACCTCACCCATAGCTAACATTCTGAAAGATGGACAAGACTCTATAAAGAGAGGTCTTAATAACAAAGAATTTGGTCGGTCATTGGTAGACTTAATACAGAATAATCCTAACGATGATTACTGGGAGGTCTATTCCCCCAGAGGAAGAAAGTACGAGAAACAATTTTCTAAAAAGTTTAAGTATCTTGGAACAGATCCTGAGTACATCATTAAAAATGAGCAAGGCGAAACAGAGTTATTTGATTCAATCCCAGAGGGCGCAAACAAAAAAGAGTTTATAGAAACAATAGACTTCAAGCCCCCAAGAGATTTTTCTAAGAGGGATGATAGAGATTTAATAGGCGTAAAGATTGATGGCAAGCAATACTACGTTGACATTAAGCAAGACTCAAGATTAAGGAAAGCTCTTTTAGCAGGCGATGTTGGTGGCAAGCTGGATGATTTTGCTAGAAATTTTGGCGTTGTAAATAGATTTCTTTCTATGGTTAATACTTCTTTAAACCCAGAATTTGTGATGGGCAACTTTTCGAGGGACGTACAGACAGCAATGTATAACCTGCTTGCTGAACAAGAGATGTCTCAAGGAAAAGCTAAAGATCAAAAGCTGGTAAAGAAAGTATTGCTAAATACCATACCTTCAGTAGGAAAATTCTATAAAGCACTTAGAAGAGTTGACCCAAAGGACGGCACAATTAAAGGCAACCTTCTTGGTATAGATCAAAAAGATTTAGATAACTACAAAGACTTTGTAGAGTCAGGTGCAAAAGCAGATTGGTACTATGTAAGGCCAGTAGAAGATCAAGTTAAGACTATGGACTATTTAGTGGACATGGCAAAAGGAACTTTTACAGGCAACTTTAGGCAAGGTAGAGATGCTATTTTTAATTTCATTGAGGATCTTAATTCTTCAGTTGAAAACGGAGTTCGTTTTTCTACGTTCATAGCTTCAAGAGATGCACTGATTGAAAGAGGTGTAGATCCTGAACTGGCTAAAGCTCAAGCCGCAACACTGGCAAAGAACCTGACTATTAACTTTAACAGGAAAGGAATGTCAGGAGAGTTACTTAACTCGTTGTATCTATTCTTCAATGCAAGCGTTCAAGGAACGGTCAACTTTGCTAGAGGCATGAACCCTCTTAGTAAAGATGGAAGCAGAATCAAACAAGGTGCAGTTGCAGGGCTTACTGGATTGGGTGCTTTAATTAGTGTACTTGGTGAAGAGTTAAGCGAAGAAGATCCTGAAAGCGGCAGAAGCTATTACTCAGAAATACCTGATTACATCAAAGAAAGAAACATGGTGATTATGATTCCACCAGACTCAAAGGCTGAATCAGAAAACATGAAAGATACTTATGTTGATGCTGATGGCAAAGAGTTTAAAGGAAAGCAAAAGTATATGTTGATCCCTTTGCCTTATGGATACAACGTGTTCCATTACCTTGGTCAGTCTATGGTTGACGTAACTCACGGACACAAATCAGTAGGGCAAGCTTCATCTAATTTATTAGGTGCTTTGTTCGGATCTTTTTCTCCGATAGGGTCGCCTAGCCTAAAGTCTGTTGTTCCAACAGTGGGGCAACCATTTTTAGAAGTGGCTCAGAACGAAAACTTTTTTGGCTCCCCGATATACAAAGATCCTTTTGCTTTTGGACAGTCCGGCCCCTATGCAACCACACACATGAGTACCACTAGAAGTGGGTTTGTCACAGCCGCTAAGTTTTTAAATGATCTTAGTCAGAGAATAGAAGAACCCGGAGAGTTGCCCACTCCTTACGAGAGAGGATACTCAGATAAAATGCTGGGGAGGTACGCCTCACCAGATGTGCTAGAACATTTTTTTGAATTTGCGTTGGGCGGTTTTGGAAAGTTTGGTTTGAACACAGCATCAACGATAAGTGGTGCGCTCCAAGGAGAAGAAATCGACCCGAACAAAAAGCCGTTTGCTAGGAAGGTATACCGAGAAACAGATTCGATGGAAGCGCAATCGGATTTTTATGATAGAGACCACACATTAAAGCAAAAAGAAAAAGCTCTTAAAAATTTAAACCCTGAAGACTTAGACAGGTTTTTTAAAGAGAATGAAGAATACATACAAATGATACCTCTAATGAAAGCAAACCAATCAGAGTTAAGAAAGCTAAGAGAATACAGAAAGCTTTTACAAAGTGCCTCTAACTCAAGTCCGACTGCGGCTCTGAACTTCCCAGAAGAAGAAGAAAAGCTAGATTTAATTGAGGAAGGAATCTATAAAAGATTCAACAAAGAGTACGACAAAGTGGTAGGCAGAACAAAATAACTGTGATACGCTAATATTGTCGTATGGATCTCCAAGAATGCGACTACTTTACAATCATGGATGTAACACCTTTCGCCCCTCTTTCGAGGGGCTTTTAATTTATGTTAGATACTTTCCTATAATCAGTCTTGTAAACCTTCTTTCTAGGATAGCGTGGTCAGCACAATGATGAGGCTTCCGTTTTCTTTTTCTGTGCCAGATCAAATGAGAAACGTCATGGACAATGTTTGCCCATCCCGATTCCGTGTTGATCTTTAATGTACTATGGTTACGACTCTCCTCCCAAGTGTGGCGATTGCCACTTGTTTTCTTAAACGAGCTATAAGGGAAAAGCCTTTTTGGATGTTCAGATTTCCAAAACTTTTTGATTGCTTTTGTTGCGGTGTTGAAATCAACCTTTTGTCTGGAAGCGTTATTAACCTCATGGTGAGGAGAGACATTGTTGTCTCTCCATAACTGATGAGTTTGCTCGTAGATAGACATGGCTTCTTGAGATACTTTCATATCGCATACTCCTTCCATCCTTTCCCTTGATCGCTCAAGGAAAGTTTCAGCGGATTGCCGGAATCACACTTCCTACCCTTCACCCACTTTCTTCCTATGGATGTAAGGTATCCATATCGCCAACCATTGTCCCAGTAAGTAACAACTTGATAGCCTCGCCTTTTTATCTGCCTGCTTGTTAAAACGTGTTTGTTTCTTTTTGTAGCCATAAAATATTTCTCTCTATTTTTTTGTTGAGAAAGTATTTTAGCACACATCTATTTGTTAAGTCAAGCACCTTGTATTTAAAGGTTTAGCGGTTGTGTTGTTTATAGCTTTGCAATCTTCCAATGTTTATTAAAGAACTCTTGTTCCCACCGAATCTCTCTTTCCCTTCTCTGCTGACGATCCACTCTCAATGGGTAGCACTTGTCGCACCATTGCTTTCGAGGATCTCGCTTAATAGGACGCTTGTTGTCGCAGACGGTGTTGGAGCATAGTATCTTTTCTGAATCATCCATTTATTGTTACCAGTCCTTCATCAATCATTATCTTCCAAGTTCTCTCAAGACCACGCATCTGACATTTCAGTATCTCTTCTTTTGATAAGTCAGTCTTAGCTCTTCCATCAATTACATCATGGCAGGCACTACATCCATAGACTGCAAAGTAGTCGGGACTCTTTAATGCCATGCCTTTGTGCGAAGAGTTTAAATGGCAGAGTACGGTTGTCTCGGTGTTGTTGTTGCAATAAGGAAAGATCTGTAGAGTGCATTGCTTGTTCCTAGCAGACTTCCTTATGCCATGCTTCATGCTCTAGCTCTTCTATCCTTTGCGTACTCAATCCGATATTGCCATCCACCTGTTATATTCGTGATGAAAATTTTTTCTCCATCATAGCTTTCTACCTCACCCCGATATGTCCAGACAAACCTGTCTACGGATATTTCGTTTTTGACAAAGGACATTCCTTTCTCTGTCACTCTCCACTTGCCGCCTTTACCCAAAGAGTCTCCAATCTTTTCAACAAGACCCCAGTATCTTAGCTTTTGAAAGTTACATCTATGGTTATAATCGAGAGGCATATCTTTTATATCGTGAGGCTCTGTGTCCCCAAATTCCACTACGACTTTAGCTAAAGACCTGCATAGCCCCTTAGATAGTCCATGCTTGTACTCGACAAGCTTTGCTCCACAACACTCACAATAGTTTGTATCTCCTCTTCTCATTTACGCCTCCTTGATTTTCTCCTTGGTAATCGTCACTCCCTCTCTATCTTCTCCAACGCAGTACAGTTCAAACCGCAAATCGTTGTCATATCTGAAGTCATCTCTCACTTTGACTCCTGCCTCTATGCACAGTTCTAAGGATTGGTAAGCCCCTAACTCTGTGTAAAAAGCAAATGTAAAAAGATATAGCTTAATCACTGTTGCCCATGTGGAATTTTTCTTCCAACAAGTCTCTGTATTGTAATAACGCTTTACCTCTCAACATAGAATTTTGCTTCACTGATTTGTCTCTGTTCCTCCAAACCTTGGTGGACTTCTTCTTGTCGCTAGGCTCTATGCCTGTAAAACCAAACAGATCGTGGCTTAAAAGCTTTTGCCACACATTGATATCTCTCATTCTTCTGACACCGCCCTGTGTAACTTGGACGCATTCAAAGCCCATGTTTCTCCAGAAGTTGTTAGCGGCTATGTCACTTCCGCATCTCAGGGCGATGGTCTTCGCCCCACCAATAGAGCCTAAGTCTTCAAGCCTTTTACATAAACCTGCACCGTACCAGTTGCCTCTCAGGTCATACTCTATGCAGGCTTGATGTATCTTCAAGGGCAGGTCTAACCTAATTGATCCGTGGTACAAATACCCTGCATGGGCATTGTTTACCAACGCCAAAAGTATTCTTTGATTTTCTATCTCTCTTTCAAAAACTATCTTAGGATAAAAGCTCAAGTCTTCAGCGTTTTTTTTCTGCAAGAAATCTATGTATGTTAGATCATCTTTGCTTGCGTACTTAATGTCTAACTGCATTAGTCTCTTGTAGGAAATTCTTTTTCGTAGGCTTCGTTCTCTTTTGTTGTAGGATCATCAGCTTTAAATCTACCCCTAGCATCTCTGGCTCTTCTCCTAACCTTCTCTATTGTTTTAGCTGTTTTTTTAGAGAAATCGCTTTCCTTAAAGAAACTGCTTAACCACTTAAATATCTTCATCGTCTAACTCCTCTTTTACTTGTCTGATGTGTGAATTAATTTCTGAAAGCTCCGTGTAGATTAAATCTAATGCTTGTTTAATCTCATCAATATCATCTATGTCCATGATAATCATGGCTTTTTTATTCACCGTACTTCTTCCTTTTGCCGCCACCATAGAAATGGGCATGGCCTTCTGTAACTAATTGATCGTTGATTGATTTGCCTTTGCCCCAAAGCACACCTAAGTACCTGCCGTATTTGCCTTTTTCAGTGGTGCTGATCTTCAGCGTCCCCTTTTCAAAATGACCTTCGCATATTTCTTTGAGTCTCGCTTTTGCAGCAAGCCCTTTCTTCTTCTCTTCTAGGTTTCTAGTCCGGCTTTCCCAAGCGTTGATCTGTGCAAGGCGCACTCTAATCTTGATAGATAAGTCAAAGCCTAGATCTATTCTAAGGTCTACCGTATCGCCATCCACAATTTTAATTATCTCTTTTACTTGGTAGTAATAGAGGTGTCCCATTTTAGCCATTCGCATATTCCTCATATTCGTCTGGGGTGGGTGGTGGTGGCACAGCAAATCCCATCTCTGCGGATACCACAATTAATGTTTCTATTAACTGAGCATACTCTTTTAGAGATGTTTTGCTACTTCGTTTTAAAGGTCTTCGTTTAATACCAAACTTGGTTTCC
>CETB01002837.1_pt1 | contig 12409 bp, 15 predicted proteins | sample 356381 | NCBI WGS metagenome assembly CETB01 (sample SAMEA2622545, study PRJEB7988) | marine metagenome | biome: marine biome (ENVO:00000447); feature: deep chlorophyll maximum layer (ENVO:xxxxxxxx); material: "saline water (ENVO:00002010), including plankton (ENVO:xxxxxxxx)" | depth 155 m | reverse complement strand
TGTGATGTTGGACTCAACCCATTTATTATAGGTATTGTCATATACTTTTGAAATTCCTTCATTTTATAATCACTATCTGTTCTTAACATAAAAGCATTTCCATATGTTGAGAGAATTTTTGCTGTATCAGGGAGAGATTCTCCTTTTGCAAGATGTAATTCGTTTGGTCTAAGTGTTAAAGCACCACCTCCGAGTTGTCTTATTGCAAGATAGAAACTTAATCTTGTTCTGGTACTAGATTTTTCAAACATTTGTATAAGTAATTTACCTTTTAAGGGATTATCTGAGTCAATTTCTAAACTATTAAGTTTTTTTCTTTTTTTTTTTCTTTTTTTAGCGTCTAAAATTATTTTTGTTAAATCCATTTTAGGAATATCTCTTAAATTTAAAAAATGTTTCATTTACTTATAATTTAGACAAACTTTTCTTATTATTTTTATTGCTAGATCAATTTCATTTTTTTTAACATTTAATGGTGGTAAAATTCTGACTACATTTTCGGAGGCTTTAATCGTTAATAATTTATTCTTTTCTAATTTTTGGATAAATTTTGTTTGGTCAATATTCAACTTAAGACCAATTAAGAAACCAACTCCTCTAACCTCCTTTATAATTTCTGGATGTTTGTATTTAATTTTATTTAATTCTGAGTGAAAATAGCTAGATAACTCTCTAACGTTTTTTAGAAACCCTTTTTTAAATATTTGATTTAGAACTGCTATTCCTATGCTTGAGGCTAAAGGTGATCCACCGAAAGTTGATCCATGAGAACCCGGAATAATGCCAGATGCAACTTTTTTTGTCATTAGAACCGCCCCAATAGGGTATCCACCACCAATTCCTTTCGCAATTGGCACTATATCTGGTTTTATTTTGGCATAGTCAAATGCAAAGAATTTACCAGTTCTTCCTATACCACATTGTACTTCATCTAAAATTAGTAATATTTTTTTTTTGTCGCAAATTTTTCTAAGCTCTTTTAAGCACCAATTTGGTATTACCTTAATTCCACCCTCTCCCAATATTGTCTCGACCATTATAGCTGCAGTATTTTTTTTAATCGCTTTTTTTAATCCTTGGTGGTCACCAAAATTGAAATGATCAAATCCATCAATCTTGGGACCAAAGCCCTCTATCATTTTTTTTCCAGAACTCGCAAAAATAGTAGCTAGGCTTCTTCCATGAAAAGAATTTTTTATACAAAGAATTCTATTTTTTTTTGGTTTTCCTATAGAATAGAAATATCTTTTTGCTACTTTAATTGCTGCTTCTGTAGCTTCTAGTCCAGAATTTTGGAGTATAACTTTATCAGCGAATGTTTTTTGTGTAAGTTTTTTTGCTAATTCTTCTGCTTCAGGGATTTGAAACGCATTAGATACGTGCCAAACATTTTTAGCTTGTTTATTTAAAACACTATTAAGGTAAGGGTTCGAATGTCCAAGTGAATTTACTGCAATTCCTTGAACAAAATCAAGATATTTTCTTCCATTAGTAGAATATAGAAAACTACCTTTGCCTTTTTTAAAGGAAATTTTTCTTCTGTTATAGTTTCTTGCGAGTGAAGTCATTTTAAGATTTTATCTTATATCCAATTTTATACAAATAGTATGAAATAAACCAAATTAAAACAGAAATTAACGATAAATAAATTATTCCAAAATTTAAAGATCCATCCATATTGTCAATAAAAGAATATCTAAAACCATCAATCATATGAAAAAAAGGATTATAAAAACTTAATGATTTGAGAATATCAGGAAGTCTCTCGACTGAATAAAAAGTACCAGAAAGAAAAGATAAAGGAACTATTATAAAGTTTGTTACAGTTGCCATGTTATCGAATTTATCTGCCCACAAACCTGCGATAAAGCCAACTGAACCCATTATAAATGAGGTAAGAAATAAGTAAGTTAAAAAAATAATAAAATTGTTAATTTCAATATCCAATATTAATGAAAAAATTACAATTGATATCGATGCAATAATTACCCCTCTAGTAATTGCTGCAAAAATTATCGCAATAGTTACTTCAAAAGCTGATAAAGGAGCTCCAATTATATCAACAATGTTTCCCATCACTTTACCCATCAAAAGAGAAGATGATGAATGAGCAAAAGATTGCTGTATAATTTGCATTGCGATTAAGCCTGGAGCCAAAAACTTTATAAAGTGAACTCCAAGAACCTCATCTCTACTTTCACCTATTGCTAGAGAAATAACCAATAAAAATAAAATTGCAGTTATAATGGGTCCAATAATAGTTTGTCCAAAAACATTAAGAAATCTTAATGTTTCTTTTTTATAAAGTGAATAAGATCCAATCCAATTAATATTGAATCTTCTGACGCCAATTTTATATTTATTTTTTAATTCAACCATAAGTAACTGTTTATAATTTTTTTTAATAAATGTTAAAAAGACAATAATAATGCTTGTAAAGATTATATAATAATAATAACTATATATAGTAAATTTTTTTATATTAATACAAAATATAGATTTATGGGTTGGGATACAGAAAAAGTTGAAAAATTAAAAGAACTTTGGGGAAAAGGTAATACTGCCTCTCAAATAGCCGAGATCATTGGAGGAATAAGCAGAAATGCTGTAATAGGCAAAGCTCACAGGCTAAACTTATCAGCAAAAATTAAGAAAAGATCTGGCCTTTCTTCTAGCACTATCTCAAATAATAATAACAAAACTTTCAAATCTAAGGGTAGGAGAGAAAGATTTAAATCATTATTACTTGATAAACATTTTGAACCTGCAAAAAATTTATCATTAGAGGAACTCAATGAAAACACGTGCAAATATATGGAGGGACACCCAGACGATTCAACATCATCTTTTTGTGGAAGAAAAACAGTAGAAAAATTTTCATATTGTCCTTTACATCTAATGATTGTTTTTCAGCCTAAAGGTAAAAAAGATGATGCTTTGGATAAAGATGAAGAAGTTCCAAAGTTTATAGAAAAAAAAATTAAATCTGCATAACTATTTATTCTTTAGTAATTTTTCTTTAGCCAATTTAAATTCGTTTTTATTTAAAACACCTTCTTGATGTAACTTTTTTAATTCTTTAAGTTTCAAAATTATATCATCATCAGTAACATCTATCTTTGAAATGTCTTTATTTTTTTTTATATTAGTAGAATTATTTCTAATTTTCATGATTGTCCTAACTGATAAAAAAATTACAAATACTAAAATTAAAACAATTAATATATAAATTACATTAATAATCATCTATTTAAAATTTTTTTTGAAAATTGGCCTGTTTCTTTCCACATATAAGAATATTTTTCTATTTCATTTTCAAATTTTAAGTTAGCTTCTAAATTTAAGTCAAAATTTGTTTTGTAAATTCCTGAAGCTATATTGTCATACTTTAGTAACTTAAGTTGATCCTGTGTAAAAACTGGATTTGACATTGTAGTTTCAATAGTCTTTGCTACAAGTCTTGCAATTGGAAGAGGCATATTTACAATTAATCTTTTTTTATTTAAAGATTTAAGTAAAATTGTAATTATTTCCTTAAAAGTCAAAACATCTGGGCCTACACACTCAACAATTTTTTCATCTATATTCTTATAAATGATGTTAAAAATAATATCCGCTAAATCGGTAACATGTATTGGAGAAAATTTTGTTTTACCATCATAATACAGTGGAAACACAGGAAGTAAATTTAGTAAAGAAAAAAATCTTGTTGTAAAAGAGTCGTCAACAGAATAAACAAGGCTAGGTCTTAAAATAGTTGTATTTTTAAAATTTTCTTGAGCTAACTTTTCTCCTTCAAATTTGCTCTTGGCATATTCACTGGTTACAAGAGATTTTTCGATACCTAATGCGGATACATGAATGAGTTTTTTTAAATTATTTTGTTTTGACATCTTTGCAAGCATCGAAGGCAATAAAGAATGAATTTTTTCAAATGTATTTGATTTATTTTCAGTCAGTATTCCAATTAAATTAATACAAATTTGAGATCTCTTAAATAAATTCGAAATTTTTTTATAATCGTAAATACTGGACTCTACAATTTCTAAGTATCCTGGATTAGCTTGAGTTTTTAAAATATATGCTTTTTGGTGATAATTTCTTGTTACAGCTGTAACTTTGTAGTTATTTTTAGTTAGCTTCCTAATAAGATGTCTTCCAATTTGGCCTGAAGCACCGAATACTAGAATTTCTTTTAGTTTCATATATATATCTTTATAAATAAAATGAGTATTAATATTAAATTACACAATGATGATTTACCAGCTGAAATACAATTAGGTGACAAAATTGCTGTAGATTGCGAATTTACAGGTCTAGATCTAAATAGAGACAGACTTTGTTTATTACAAATATCTACTGGTAAAAATGATGCTCATATAGTTAAATTTGACATTAAGAACTATAATTCCCTTAATCTTAAAAAGTTATTGAATAACAAAGAGGTTAAAAAAATATTTCATTATGCTAGATCTGATTGTGCTTTTATAAAAAAGTATCTGAAAGTTGATGTTGAGAATGTTGAGTGTACTAAAATAATGAGTAAAATTGGCAGAAGTTATTCAGATAAGCACGGTCTAAAAGATTTAATAAAAGAATTTATTGGAATAGATATAAGTAAACAATTACAAAATTCTGATTTTGGTGGTGATTTGTCCGAAAAACAATTAAAATATTGTGCAAATGACGTTCTATATTTGAATATAATATATGACTCCTTAAAAAAAATTCTTGAAAGAGAAAATAGATTTGATCTTTATAATCAAACCAAAATGTTTATTAAAACTCGAGTAAATTTAGATCTTGCATCTTTTAAAGAAGATGTATGGTCTCATTAAAATAAAAATGAAAAAAGGAAAATTTGTTTTTATTGCTAAAGATGTGATTGAGAAAGAAATTGTTTCTCTGAAAAAATTGAAATCAAATATAAATTCTTCTTTTAACAATGCTGTAGACGCAATCCTAAAGTGTAAGAGTGGCAAAGTAATATTATCGGGTGTAGGTAAGTCCGGAATAATTGCAAAAAAAATATCGGCAACCTTTGCGTCTACCGGAACGCCCTCATTTTTCTTAGATGCATCAAATGCAAGTCATGGCGATATGGGCCAAATTAGTTCAAACGATATTTTGATATTGATTAGCCTTAGTGGTGACAGTAACGAACTTAAAAACATAATTCAGTTTACATCACGAAACAAAAAAATTACACTAATAGGTATTACCTCAAAAAAAAATTCACTTCTTTATCAAAACTCTGATATTAAGTTACATCTACCAAAAGTAAATGAGGTCGATCCTGCAAATATTGTCCCTACATCATCAACGATTATCCAATTAAGTATTGGAGACGCTTTGGCAATTGCTTGTATGCGTGCAAAAAATTTTGGAAGAAAAGAATTTAAAAAATTTCACCCCTCTGGGTCATTATCAATAAAGTTAAGAACTGTAGAAGATCTAATGATTTCTGGAAGAAAGTTACCTGTAGTAAATGAAAATAAACTAATGAGGAAAGCTATAAGCATTATTAATATAAAAAAACTAGGTGTTATAATCGTAACCAATAGAGTGGGAGAAACTGTTGGGATTATAACAGATGGAGATATTAAGAGAGCTACAGAAAAAAGTGAGGACATAAAGAAGCTAAAAGTAAAACAAATTATGAGTAAAAAACCTTTTACAGTCGATAAAGATATGTTGGCGGCACAAGCTTTGTCGATTATGAATTATAACAAAATAACGAGTTTGTGTGTTCATCAAAATAAAAAAAAAAATAAATCTGTAGGAATAATTCACATACATAATATACTAGAAGCAAATATTAATTAATGACAAGGTATATAAAATATTTTTTTTATCTTATATTTATTTTAACTAGTGTTATTTTTTTTTATTCTAATTATGATAAAAGTGAAAAAACTGCTGAAATTGAGAATTTAAAAACAGAAACATCTGCAGAGGAAGAAATTTCAAACTTAATAGAAAATATAAACTATTCATCTTTTGATAAGGAAGGTAATAAATATTTGATTGAGGCAAAAAGTGGGAGGGTTAATCAAAATAATTTTGACAAAATAAAAATGAAAAATGTGTATGCAAAAATAACTTTTATAAATCAAGAGTTTATAGAAATTAAATCAGGCTTCGCAAACTATAATAGAGAGACCTCAGAAACACTTTTTTATAATGAGGTTTTGACTTCTTATCTTGATCATAAAATAAGATCTAATCAGTTAGAATTACTATTTAAAGATAAATTAGCTAAAATAAATGAAAATGTGATTTACTCTAGCGATCAAGGAAAGGTTGAAGCAGATCAAGTTTTACTTAACTTAACAAGTAAAATAGCTAAAATATTTATGAATGATAGTGAAGAAAAGGTAAAAATAAGTTATTTAAACTAACATGGCTCAAATAAAAAAGTTCAGAATAAAATCATTTAAAAAACAAAAACCTATTATAGAACTTGAAAAAGTTTCAATATCTTTTGGAGAACGCAAAGTTTTAGATGAGGTTTCATTTAAAGTAAATGAAGGACAGATTTTAGGAATGCTTGGACCTAATGGAGTTGGTAAATCTACAATATTTAATTTAATAATTGGTTTAATGAAACCTGACCATGGAAATATTTTAATTAATGAAAGCGATGTAACAAACCTACCAATAAGTTTTAGATCTTCTAAACACAGAATTGGATATTGTCCTCAATATTCTGGTTATTTTCACGATCTAACATTGATGCAAAACTTGGTAGGTGTTGGTGAAATACTTATAAGCGACGAAAAAACACGAATATCAAAAATAAATCAAATTATTAGTGAATTCGAATTAGATTCTATGATTAATGTCAAAGCAAAAAATTTATCAGGTGGACAAAAAAAAAGACTTGCAATTGCTTTATCGCTACTAGGTGAACCTAAAATTTTGTTATTAGATGAACCGTTTGCAGCTTTAGATATAATTTCTATAAACACTTTGCAACAAATAATTGTTAATCTCCAAACGAAATCTAGAATAACTATAATAATATGTGATCATCAGGCTAGAGATTTACTTTCATGTGTAGACGTAGCGTTAGTATTGTCTAATTCAAAAATAATTAGTCATGGAACACCAACTGAATTAATTAATGATAAAAATGCCAAATCTGCTTATTTTGGAGACACTTTTAAATTTAATTAATAAATGAAAAAAACAGTAATAATTAATAGTAAAATTGAACCCTATATAAAAACTATTCAAAGTATTTCTGGTGACAAGTCAATTAGTATAAGGTTTTTAATATTAGCTTCATTAGCATTTGGCAAAAGTGTTGCTTATAATTTATCCAATGCTGAAGATATTATTAATACTTTAAAATGTATAAGAAAATTCGGAATTAAAGTTAAATTAAAAAATAAATACTGTGAGGTTTATGGAAATGGACTTTATGGATATGAGTATAAAAAAAATATTAGTTTAGACGCTGGAAATTCAGGGACTGCTGCTAGACTTTTATCTGCAATATTAATTAACTCTCCAGAGTATATTAAAATAACTGGTGATAATTCACTTAAGAAAAGAGATATGAAAAGAATTGTAGATCCATTAAAAGAATTTGGAGCAAAATTTAGGTTAAAAAAAAATACTCTTCCTCTTTTAATAAAAGGCTCAGAATTTATTAGACCTATTAATTACAGAGAACTAAGAGGATCAGCTCAATGCAAATCTGCGGTAATGTTAGCAGCTTTATTTGCACCTGGGACAACAAATCTTAAATGCGCAAAATCGAGAGATCATACAGAACTTTTTTTTAAAAATGTAATCAAAGTGCCTATTCAAATAAAAAAAAACAGAAATTTTGATTTTATTAAAATTAAAGGTAAAAAAATTTTTAAAAGTTTTACCTATAATATACCAGGTGATATTTCATCTGCGGCTTTTTTTATAGTTTTAACAATTTTAAATAGAGACTCTTCACTTCTATTAAAAAATATAAACATAAATAATTCTAGAATTGGGTTGATTAAAATTCTTAATTTAATGGGATCAAAAATCACTTTCCACAATAAAAAAAAATATAGAGGAGAATTAGTTGGTGATATTAAAGTTAAAAGTGTAAAAAAACTTAAAAGTATTAAGTGTCCAAGAAAATTAAATTCTTCAGCTATCGATGAGATGCTTTTATTATTTCTGGTATCTTCTGTTGCAAAGGGCATAAGCACTTTTAGTGGACTAGAGGAATTAAATAAAAAAGAGTCAAAAAGATTAGATTGGGGTATAAAAATATTAAAAATGATTGGAATAAAAACAAAGAAAATATCAAATCATGGAGTTAAAATATATGGAAATCCAAACTTAAAATTAAGAAAAATATACAGAATAAAATCTTATTTAAAAGATCATAGAATTTATATGTTAACTGTCATTGCTGGTCTAACGTTGGGAGGAAAATGGATTATAAACGACCCGGATGCAATAAAAACTTCTTTCCCGTCATTTAATAAATTAGTAATGCAATTGGGCGCTAAATTAAATTAATTTTGGTAAATAAAATTTATAAAAATGGACTTGATTAATGCAATAAATTTATCTACAAAAGCATGCTTTTTAAAATAAATAAATATGGAAGTATATAAAGATTTAAATAACACAGCTAATAAAGAATTTGAACAACTTTTAAATAGTCAGCATTCAAAAATTAAGAACGTCATCGAAGGAAAAATTGTAGAAGGAAAAATTACAAAAATCACAGAGAAATTTGTGTTTCTATTTATTGAAGGATTAAAATCAGAGCCAATCCTAGATGTAAATGAAATGCATTCTATTGGATTAAAAGATAAATTAATATTAGGTGAAAATATATCGGTTTACTTAGAAAAAATTGAAGACAAAAATGGAGACGTACTAGTATCAGCCTCTAAAGCACAAAAAATTAAAGGCTGGGATATGCTGGTTAAGGCATATGATAATAACGAACCTATAACAGGTAAAATAACCTCAAAATGTAAAGGAGGTGTAATTGTTGAACATTCAGAGACTGGTTCATTAATGTTTTGTCCCGGCTCTCAAGTATCGGACAAACCCATGAAAGATATTACTCACTTATTGAATCAAGAACAAAAGTTTGCGATTATCAAATTAGATAAATTAAGAGGAAATGCATGTGTATCCAGAAGGCAAATTATTTCTACAAATAAAAAAGAGGATAAAGCAAAAATTGTAGAGAAGTATAAAGTTGGAGATATAATTAAAAATGCAATTGTAAAAGGATACAGTTCTTTTGGATGTTTTTTTGACGTAAATTCAGAGTTAGATGTTTTGGTCCATCTTCAAGAAATAAGTTACTCAAGAATAAATCACCCTGAGGAAGTGTTTAATGTGGGAGATAAGCACGACCTAAAAGTAATATCAGTTGATAAAGAAAAACTACAAGTGGGATGTTCAATTAAGCAACTTTCACCTGATCCATTCGAGCATATATCAAACTATGAACTAAATAAAATTTATAAAGTTAAAGTCCACAAAATAATGGACTTTGGAGCATTCTGCGAATTAGAACCAGGATTAACAACTTTGCTTCATTCCTCTGAGTTAAGTTGGACTAAAAAAAATTTATCTGCAAAAAAAATGTTTAAAATTGGTGATGAAATTAATTGCGTTATCACAGAAATTAATGAAGATAAAAGAAGAGTTTCAATTTCACACAGGCTTGCATTACCAAACCCTTATGATGAACTAGAAAAAAAATACCCAGTGGGCAGTGAAATTACTGGGTCTATAAATAATATAAATGAATATGCAATTTACCTTAATCTAGAAAATTTTGAAATTGATGGCTTTTTACATTGTAATGATTTATCTTATTCAAAAAATGGTGAAGAAGAGTTAAAAAAATATAAAAAAGGGGATAATCTTAAAGTAAAAATACTTGAAATCAAAAAAGATCAACAAAAAGTAAGGGTAGGATTAAAACAAACACAGAAAGATCCATTTGAATGGTTTAAAAATAAAAAAATCAATGACACAATCACAGTTAATGTAATCTCATCAGACTCAAAGGGACTACTCGTAAAACCTGAGGGAAGTGAATTAACTACTACTATTAAAAAATCACAAATTGCAATAAATACTGCTGATGCAAGGCCCTCACGTTTTGTTGGCGGTGAAAGAATTGATGCGGCAATCTCAGAATTAGATTTTGATAAAAGAAAAGTTGGCTTAAGTATTAAGCTTTTAGAAGAACTTTCAAATCGAGAGGCTGTAGATAAGTTTTCCTCACCACTATCAGGTAAAAATTTACCTTTTTCTTCGTTATCAGATAAATTAAAGAAAAAGAAAGAGGAGTAAGTATTTAAATTGGGATCTGTAAAATCAAAATTGATTAAAAATCTATCAAATCAATATCCTAATTTTTACTCTAAAGACCTCACTAAAATTGTAGATATTTTTATTGAAGAAATAAAAATTGCATTAAAGAATAACGAAAGGGTTGAGTTAAGAGGTTTTGCAACATTTTCTGTTAGAAAGCAAAAACCTAGGAAATCTAGAAACCCTAAGACTGGTGAAGCAGTATTTGTTCCAGAAAAAAATTCAATATATTTTAAAATGACGAAAGATTTATTTGCTAAAATAAACGATGAATAACAAAAAAATAAATATTTTCATTGCGTGTGATACAAAAAAAATTGATTTTGCAAAAAAAATTATAAAAAATACAAGTACTAGTAAACTTAATATTGGCTATAAGTTTGGATTAGAATTTTTGAACTCAAAAAATGGCAGATTGTTTATATCAAAAATTAAAAATAAAAAGATTTTTTTAGATTTAAAGTTAAATGATATACCCAATACATGTATTTCAACAATAAAAGCCATTAAAGATCTTAAAGTAAATTATTTAACTATCCATATAAGTTCAGGTTTAAATGCTCTTAAAATGTCAAAAATAGTGTCTGGAAAAATCAAACTTGTTGGTGTTACAACTTTAACATCTTTAGACGATAAAGGTTTGAAAGAAATAGGCTATGAAAGAAATGTTAAAAGTTTAGTAAATCATCAGGCTAAATTGGCTGTAAAAGCAAAATTGGATGCCATTGTGTGTAGCCCTCACGAATTAAAATTTGTACGGAAAATATTTAAAGGTGAAATTATTACGCCAGGTATAAGATTAAATAATAAATTAAATGATCAAAGAAGAGTAATGTCACCTAAAGATGCCATAACAATGGGAAGTGATTGGTTAGTAATTGGAAGATCAATAACTAGTGGAAACATAAAACAAAATACTCAAAAATTAGTAGATCATCTTTTAAAATAATGGCTATTTGGGGAAGTTTAATCGGAGGAATGATAGGTTTTTCGCTTGGGGGACCTTTTGGAATGTTATTAGGTTCATTACTTGGGGGAAAAATATCAAGAGCTAGGGCAACTTCTGGATTTAGTGCTGCAGCTCAAGGTCAAAAAATTTTTGCACTTTCATTGATTGTTTTATCAGCCAAGCTTAGTAAGGCTGATGGGCAAGTAAGGCGTGAAGAGTTAATTGCGGTAAAAGATAAGTTGAAGATTCCTGATCATGAATTAGATCAAGTTGGAAAAATATTTAATAAAGCCAAAGAGGAAAGTCTTGGTTATGAACCTTATGCTGAACAAATTGCGAATTTTTATAAAGGTCACATAAATGTTTTAGAAGAGGTAATTAATACTTTATTTTATATCGCAGAAGCAGATGGAAACGTAAGTAATGAAGAATTTAAAATGATACAACATATATCTCAAATTTTCGGTTTAAATGAAACTGAATTTAATGGAATTGTAGAAAGTAGAAAATCATCTAATAAACTTAACCCTTATGTTGTGTTAGAGAGTAGTCCAGATGATGACATTCAAACAATTAGAAAAAGATACCTAAGATTAAGTAAAGAGCACCATCCAGACTTATTGGTAAGCAAAGGAGTACCTAGAGAAGTCTTGGAAGAAAGTAAAAAAAAAATTAGAGCTGTAAATTTAGCTTGGGACCAAGTTCAAAAATTAAAAAGTAATTAAATTGGTATTATAAAAACGTTACAAGTAATCCAGACAAAAAATATAGTGAAAATACAAATCCTAAAACAACAATAAAATACATTATGGTTACAATTGTATCTCTTTTACGTCTTTGCCTTACAAACGGCTTGTCGTCCAAATCACAGATATCTCTCTTGCCAATTACTTTATAATCACAAGTATAACGCCAAATTGAATTTGGCATTCTTGAATCTGTCTGATTGTAATATTCTATCCAAGCAACAGTGTATCTAAAAAAAAAGTAGCTAATTATTAGTAACAATGCACTCGCAAGCATTTTTATTCCTTAAAATTGTTCAGCCTCTGTAGAGCCTTCCATGGCAGTTGTAGAGCTTGATCCACCACTTATTGTATTTGAAACTGCATC
>CETB01358608.1_pt1 | contig 12412 bp, 12 predicted proteins | sample 356381 | NCBI WGS metagenome assembly CETB01 (sample SAMEA2622545, study PRJEB7988) | marine metagenome | biome: marine biome (ENVO:00000447); feature: deep chlorophyll maximum layer (ENVO:xxxxxxxx); material: "saline water (ENVO:00002010), including plankton (ENVO:xxxxxxxx)" | depth 155 m | reverse complement strand
AAATTCAGAAACAGATCTAAATACAAATAACGAGACTGAAGAAAATTTTGATAAAGAATCAACTACCAAACTTATAGAAGATTCTGAAGGTTCTAAAACTATAGTATTAGGATTAATTATTGTGACATTAATGATATTCATTCTTATTTTCACTCTAATTATTAAAAGAAAATAAGAAAGTTATTTTTTACCAAACATTACTAATGTACCAATAAAATTTTCATTAGCAGCAACCTGATGAATCTCCACATCTTTAAACCCAGCATCTAACATTCCTTTTTTCCAATCATCAATACTAAGCTTTGTCATATGAACATTCAACCTTTCTGGCCAACTATGGCTATCTTCATTCTCTAAATAATAATCTATTCCCGCAATTAAAACACCATCATTATTAAGCCATAAATTATAGAAATTTTTTAGCATTTCTAGAGGCTCTTCTAGATAATATAAGAATTCCATACTATGGATAAAATCAAATTTTTCTTTTGGTGACCAAGATGGCAACAATGCATGATAATATTCCCCCTCAGGATCAGTTTTTTGCGCCTTCAAAATCATATCTTTCGATCCATCAATCCCTATGACATTTTCACACCTTATATCATTCGCTAATTTTCTACAAACCCAACCATTTCCACAACCAACATCTATAGCAGAATATTTTGATTTTAAATGACCCTCAACTAGTGATAACATTTGATTTACAGATTTGGAATGACCTTTTTCCATACCTTCATCTTTCCCTATATTCGCCCATTCAGAAAAAATATCAACCGCTTTTCTTTTTTCCATTATTTTTTCGTAAATTTACTTACTCAATCAACTTTACTTAAATCTTTAACAAAACAGGCAACCCATTTAATATTATTAATTATTGGAACACAGCATGAATAAAGGCATTGCAAAGCCCATTTTAGTGTTACTAATAATGATAAGCTCAGGCTGTACTGGGGCAGTAGAAGATATTGTTGATGTAGTTGATGATGTTGACAACACCCCAATAGTTGATGTTATTGAACCCATTTCCAAAGTATTAGATTGGATGGACATTGGTTCAAGAGAAAGAGTTTCACCAGAATTAGTTCCATACAATTCTTGTGATTATTTAGAAACTGATTTGCGCGAAAATTTAAAGGAAAGAATGCGCATTACACTATTACAACAAACCTCTAATTATTATGGAGGAGGAATGTGGTTAGAAGATGATGCCCTTATCGAAATGGATGGGGTGGCTGAAGACACAGGAGCGGTTGCAGAATCAGCACCTACAGACTCAAATTCAGATACTAGAGAAGAAGGAGTTGATTTTTCGGGAACTAATAATCAAGAAGAAGGAGTTGACGAATCAGATTTTGTTAAAACAGATGGTAATTATATTTACATGATTAATGATGGCAAATTGGTAATACTTGGTGTGCCAGAGTTTGGAAGCCTTGACTTTCAATCAGTTACTTCAATTGAGGGAAATGCCCAGGAAATGATGTTAGCAGAAGATAATTTAGTAGTCTTATCTAGTGTTAATAGTTGGAGCTTATCTGATGATGATCCTTTGTGGAATTTGGTTTGGGATAATAGTGCTCTAAGGATGAGGGTATCTAGTTTGACTAAATTTTCAGTATTTGATATTTCGGAAAGAGACGACCCAATTTTGATGAATGAATTATATCTTGAGGGGTGGTATTTAACAGCTAGAGAACAAAACGGAATGGTTAGAACAATAACACACGGATATTTAGATTTACCAGGACTTAAAACATGGGTGGAAATCTCACCCGAGCATCAAGATTCATACTATAATTTAGATTGGGATCATCCCGCACGTCAAGCGATTTGGAATATGTCAATTAATAACACAATTGAAAACAACAACGTAGTTATTGATGGCGCTAGCATTGAAGATTTAATGCCTCAAATGTATCATAGAACTACAAATGGAGTTAGTAAAGTTCCAATGCGCACTGAAACTTGTAGCGAATTTATCGCAACAAGAGATAATGTAGGGACACAATTTACTTCAATATTAACCCTTGATTTGTTAAGCGCCACATTTAGTTATGAAGCAGACCATATTATGGGTAACTGGCCAGTAGTGTACGCCTCTCAAGATACGTTAGTTATTGCAGAGCCTGCACAAGATTGGTGGTGGTACTGGGGTGCTGATGAAATTGAAGAAGCGACGAATATTCACGCTTTTTCATTAACAAGCCAAGGGACTTCATACCTTGGAAGCGGCCGTGTAGACGGAACAGTTTTAGATCAATTTTCCCTATCAGAATATGAAGGAAATATACGTTTAGCAACTACTACAGGTGAATGGAATCGATGGTGGATGGAAGACCCAGATCCAATGGAGAATCATGTAGTTATTTTGCAACCAAATTCTACAACTTCCACTTTGGATGAAATCGGAAGAATCGATGGCATTGCACTTGATGAAAGAATTTGGTCAGCAAGATTTGTTGAGGATAGAGCATACATTGTCACATTTAGGCAAATAGATCCTCTTTGGACAATAGATCTTTCAGATCCAACAGATCCACAGATTATGGGAGAACTTGAAGTTCCGGGCGTTTCAACATATATTCACCCATTAGATGAAAATAACGTTTTAACGATTGGAATAGGCCCAGCAGATTTAGAAACCGGTTTAGGGTTAGATTGGTCAAATACACAAATATCAATGTTTGATGTAAGTGACTTTACAAATCCCGAGCGGGCTTCAGTATTGTCCCTATCTCCAGTATCTAGTGAAGACTCGAATGAATGGACGTGGGGATGGAGTGAAGCGACTTATGAACACAAGGCTTTCCAATATTGGGGCCCCAAAAATATGTTAGCAATTCCATTATCAACTCATCGTAGTGTTTATGTTGAAAATTCAAATCTTGAAGAAAAAGAAGATTGGTGCAATGATAGAATTCAATATATGACTTGGTTATTAGAAAATGAAGATGCCGTAGAAGAAGAACCAAATGAGGGTGAGGAAAACTCCGGAAGTTCAGGAGAGTCCACAACATCATCCAAACAAGCTGAAAGCGACCCCCCTCCTCCTGATTCAGATACTACAGAACCGGAAGAAGACCCTGACGATTCACAAGATTCTGCAGACTCAGGATTAAGTGATGAAGATAGAGAATATTTGGTTAATTATTGTATGGAAAATTATCATTATGGAGGGTATTGGAAATATGAATATATTAGCCAATTAATATTAGTGAATGTAGAGCTTGGAGAACCATTAAGTGTTTACGGAACAGTGAATCATAGCCATTTTTACAATGAAGACGATTGTCAGTATTGTTACTGGTATGGAGGCCAAACAAATATTCAAAGATCGATATTTATGGGTGATTATATTTATGCAATTTCTTCAGGAGGGGTTACTGTAACTAATTTAACTTCAATGGAAAATTCAGATGAAGTGGAATTTTCAGATTATATTGTTGATGAAAACACTCAACATTCAGATGTAAATGAGGATGTTGTAGTGGGTGTAGAAGCATAAAATAGAGATTATTGTAAACATATTCAAAAAATATATTCTGGTGGAGCATACTAATGGGCGAAGTTATTGACGTTAGTAAAACACAAAATAGGATATTTTTAACATTAATTTTATCAATTTTAGCATCAATCTATGTAGGATTAAATTATACTTTAATTCAAGGGTATTATTTATTTGCGATATTATTTTTAGGTGGCTCAGCGGTTTTAATGATTTCAAATTTAGAAATAATGAAAACAAATTTAGAATTTTCAGCATCAAAAGTATTGTATGTAATTGTATTTATATTGAGCATATTTGTTTCTACATCAGTTTTTAACAATAATTGGGGTTTTCCATTAATGCCATCTATTGGACTTTCTGTAATATGTTTTCTATTTGTATCTTGGGTATATTATTCATTAGAACCGTTGCGTGGTTAGTTTAATTTATTTGATTAGTAGTTAGGAGATTTTAAGATGGTAGAAGAAGGAGGATCAGGCCCACCTCCCGTGAGAATTTTACGACCAGAGTCTTCAGTAACTTCAGAATCCTTAGTTCAAGAAAAGTTAATTGGTGCGGCCTCAATATTTGCAGATTTACTTCGCCCCACTTATGGCCCAATGGGGTTAGATAAAATGTTATACAAATCTAATGGTGAAGCTTCAATCACTAATGATGGTGCGAAAATTGTTTCAGAATTAATGGTAAAACATCCTACGGCCAAGGCCTTTGTTAGTTTAGGAGAATCCCAAGAATCTGCTGCAGGAGACGGAGTGACGGGGTGCATTTTATTTGCGGGGGCATTAATGTACGAAGCAGGACTTTTAATCAATAAAGGATTACATCCATTAGTAATTGTTGAAGGTTATAGAGAAGCATGCAATATTTCAATGTCAAAATTAGATGATATAGCATTCCTTTACACTGATAACGAATTATTAAATGTTGCAAAAACATCCTTGACGGGAAAAGTTACTAACAAAGTATCAGAAAACATTGCAAAATTAGTTATCGAGGGGGCCAAACAAATTAAAAGCACTTCTGTTTGCGATTCTGAAAATATTTTAATGGCCAAGTCTCCAAATAATATCCCTATGTCAACAGAATTAATTAAAGGATTAATTATTCAGAAAAAATTACATTTAGATAGAACTCCTTCTGAGATTAAGAATTGTAAAGTAGCATTAGTGAATGGAGAGGTTGGTATAAGATCTTTAACAAGAGATGCTGAGATTGAAATCAATTCCCCTGAAGAATTAGCAAATTTTATTGAAAGCGAAGAGAACCAAATTGAAAGTTTAAGTGAAAAATTAATCCAATTAGGAATTAATGCTTTATTTTCTTCTGGAGAAATTAATAAAGAAATATTACATAAGTTACTATCTAAAAATATTTTTGCATTAGGAGGATTAAGCACTTTAGAATTAGACCACTTATCAAAGGCAACACTCGCAAAGACTTGCCCTGTAATTGGTGATATTTCTCTAGATGATTTAGGTTTAATTGGACTTTTAAAAACTGAAACAATAAATTCAAATGGTGAATCATCACAAAGAATTTTGATTGATAATTGTAAAGATTCCAAACTGATTACTTTTGACGTGGGGGGTTCTGATGATTTAGTTGTCGAAGAAACGATTAGAGCAATACATGATTCAGTGAAAGCCACATTTTTAACAATAAATTCAAAGGAATTGGTTTTAGGGGGCGGCAACCCTCATACGTTGTTATCGATAAAAGTGCGAGAGGTTGCAGATACTAAACAAGGAAGAGAAAGATTGGGAATGGAAGCCTTTGCAAGAGCATTAGAAACAATTCCAGCGACATTAGCAGCTAATGCAGGTAAAAGCAGCCTTGATAGTGTAATTGAATTACGCAGCCGATTGAAAAATGAATCAGATAATCTAGGAATTGGGATTAATGGAGAAATTGAAGAAATAGAATATGCTAGAGAACCAAAAGAATCATTGAAACATTCAATTAATTCTGCATCCGAAACAGTGATTGGGTTATTAAGGGTAGATCAATTAATTTCCGCTAGGGGAGATTAATTTTAGAATTTAATAAATTAGAAAAACTTTCCACATTACTTTGACATTTTTCAAGCTCTTCAGAAGTTATTAATATTGAGAAACCTTCATTATTTTTACCAACTACACAAGGAGCATTATCAATAAATTTCTCAAGTTCAGAATTTAATTCGTCAAGATGTAATAACTCAAATGGAATATTTAACTCATCTTTACATTTTTTAAACGAAGATTTCTCCTTTATTTTGCCGTGAGTAATGTCACATAACGCACAATGCGCAGTTCCTCTAATTTTTCCCCAAAAGTATTGCAATTCCCCAATTAAAGACCCTTTTGCATTATAAATTCCAATTAATTTTTCAAATCCCACACCCAAAAACTCCTTAAGATATTATTAACGGCATGAAAACCAATTATTATTTTATGGGATTTCTTGATTAATTGGTTAGGTTTGGACATGCTGAGGGAAACTGCATGAATTCATCTCCCAGAGCATTAATAAGTGTATATGATAAAACAGGAGTTGTCGATTTCGCAGGAGATTTAGTGTCACTTGGATGGGAAATAATTTCTACAGGGGGGACTTCAAAAAAGTTAAGAGAAGCAGGAATCTCTGTAAAAGATATTAGTGAAGTTACGAATCATCCGGAAATATTTGATGGTAGAGTAAAATCCCTCCACCCAGCAATTCATGGTGCTATATTAGCAAGGTTAGAAAAAGAAACAGATAGAGCAGGTTTAGATGAATTAAATTATCAACCAATTAAATTAGTGGCAGTTAATCTTTATCCATTTTCAGACAGTGCTTCACAACAGCCACCTTTAGCAGACCCGGATTTACTTGAAATGATTGATATTGGAGGCCCAACTCTTTTACGTGCTTCAGCCAAAAATCATAGAAATGTTTTGAGTATTTCTAATCCTAAAAAATATAATGAAATTATCCAATTATTAACAAAATTTGAAGGAAATCCCTCAGAGATAGATTTAGAATTTAGAAGAAAATTAGCTTTAGAAACTTTTGAACATACTGCGAGTTATGATGTAGCAATATCTCAAGAATTACACAAAAGATGGATTGGCGATGCAAGTGAAAGTAATGAATTAGAAAATGCAATTAATAAATTACCACAGAGATTTCAGGTGGATTCAGAAATTAGACAAATTATGAGGTATGGTGAGAATCCTCACCAAGCAGCAGCATTTTATTCTAATCCAATTAATTCGGAAATTAATTTAGCAAATTTTGAAATGCATAGTGGCAAAGCTCTTTCTTATAATAATTATATTGACATAGATTCCGCTTTACGTTTAGCTAGGAATTTATCAACAGATGATTGGCCCGAAACACCTTTTGCTTGTGTTATTGTCAAGCACAATAATCCATGCGGTGCAGCTTTATCAGGCAATCAAGTAACTGCGTGGAAGGATGCTTTAGCATCAGATCCCGAATCAGCCTTTGGATGTATTGTGGCCTTTAATTCCAAAGTTACTAGCGATACAGCTAATGAAATAGGATCACATTTTGTTGAATGTATTATTGCCCCATCATTTGAAACAGAAGCGTTAGAAATTCTAAGTGGCAAAAAGAATCGAAGGTTATTATCTATCGCGCCAAATACGCAGAAATTATCACCCCAAACATCACAAGTAGTTGCAAAACAAATTAATGGAGGATGGTTATTGCAAACAGAACGTAGCCCAAAAATAGACCCTAAATTAGCCCGTTCAGTAACGAAGAACAAACCAACAGAACAAGAAATTGCTGCTATGAGGTTTGGTATGGTTGTATGTGAACAAGTGAAATCAAATTCAGTAATTTTTGTTAAAGGAACTAAAACAGTTGGAATTGGTCCAGGACAAACAAGCAGGGTAGAAGCGGTTAGGATTGCAGCAAGAAGAGCGGGTGATGAAGCAAAGGGTGCAGTAATGGTATCGGATGCGTTCTTTCCATTTAGAGATGGGATCGACACGGCCAATGAAATTGGAATTACTAGTATTGTTCAACCTGGGGGTTCTATTCGAGATCAAGAAGTAATTGATGCGGCAAATGAACATAACATGTCAATGCTATTTACTGGTGTGAGATTATTCAGGCATTAGAAGATAAATAATGAGGCTCGTGTAAAATGAATAAATTTCAATTACCACGGGTTGCAACACCAAAGGACCCACTTCGCTTAGCTGTATTTATTTCAGGTTCAGGTTCGGGAATGGCGGCATTGCTTTCACATCAACAGACTTCAAATTGTTCACATTTAACAAAACTTGTAGTATCAAATATTCACGGCGTTGGAGGGCTCCAACGTGCAAAGAATTTTGCAGTGAGAACAGAAGTTGTAGAATTAAAATTAGATATGGAAAGAACTACACATGAGGATTTAATTCATGAAATTTTAGAATTATATGAGATTGAAGCTATAATTTTATCAGGATATATGAGAATCCTTTCCCCCACCTTTGTAGAAAAATGGGAGGGCAGGATACTGAATATCCACCCGAGTCTTTTACCCAATTTTCCGGGTGCTCATCCACATAAAGATGCAATTAAAGCGGGAGTAAAAAAATCTGGATGTACGGTACATTTTGTGGACAGTGGAGTAGATAGTGGAGTAATAATCGCTCAGAGTGAAGCCAACATATTACCGGAAGATACTGTTGAGACCCTCCAAAATAGAATAAAAAAATTAGAACATGTACTTTATCCTTCAGTAATTGATGCATTTAGTGAAGGAAGATTGGAAATTATTGAAAATTCCAAAGTAATTATACACGATCGTTAGGATAATTTATATTTTTGAATGATTTTTCAAAAACGCCCCATTTGGACCATGTCTTTTCATCGACAACTAAACATTTCATTTCAGAAAGAATTTTTCCAAGCCGCCGATCCTTTTTGTTAATATTCTCATTAATTTTTTTAATTGTAGGTTTTACCTTTAAACAAGATAATAACGGTTCTAAACCTTTTGAGGGAGAATTTTTTGAAGAATTAGTTGAGGGAATCACCACTTCTAAATTTTCATCTAATAAATCAGACAATTTTTGAATTAATTTTTGAGAAACAAAGGGAGTATCAACAGGCATTAATTGTACAGAATCCCAGTTTTTATTTTTTGCATAATTTAAAGCCGATAAAAGAGCCTTTAAAACATCATTTTCATCAGAATTATCGTAATTCCATTTTACATCAAAATTTGAAAGAAGATGTTCTAATTCAGTTTTATTCTGTTTTGTTTGAATTAAAATTTTATTACAACCAGCCATCTTTAAATTTTCAATCACATGAACAATCATTGGTTTACCATTAATTTTCATTTTAAATTTGTCTTGACCCATTCTTTTACTTTCCCCACCAGCCAAAATAATTGCCGGGAAAATCAAAACATCACCTTCATTGTAATTCAGATAATTCATCAATAGCCATTTTTAATTCACTAATTAATCCTTCAATTAGTGAAATCATTGCCTTTTTTTCTCGAAAACTTCTAGCTTCATGTAACCATTCTAATAATATTTTAATGTCTTGGGCATCTCTTTTTACCGTCCAATCAAGAACCTCTTCTTTAATCGGATCATTTGAAGGTAAAAATCTCTCAACCATTCGAATCAGTTATAGCAAGTAGTTGTGTTTTAAGAGTCTAATTGTTAATCATCCTTGATTTAAGGCGATTTATAAGATCATGATCCCCCGGGCAATTTTCAATAAACTTCAATTCATAATCAAATAATTCTTTACCTTCCTTATATTTTTGAAATAATATGAATAAAACTAATTGATGAAAAATTAACCCTCTCTTACATAATTTTTCGAGAGTTTCTCTAGGGGGCAACTCATGTTTTGCACGAATCAACTCTTCACAAACAGATAACATGTCATCAGCAGGTTCTTGTTGTCTAAGTGAATTAGCAAAAAACAACCAGATATTTTCAGGAAATAAAATTGGATTAATATTTGCAAGGATAATTCCATACAATATTGCATCTTCTCTGCCATGCCTTTTCCATAATGCAGGCAATAGGTTTAGAATTATTTTCGGTCTTTCATTAAAATTCGTTATTAAAAAACTTGCAATCGTGCGTAATTCTTTGGGGGGTGTTCCAAGATAAAATTCATATTTTCCCGCGTCTTTTAGCCTATCTGTCAATGATTTAGCAATCATTGCGGGCACGCCGCAAGTATAGGCTTCCCGTAAAACCGGTAGCAATTTTTTATTCGTATTTATTTTAGACCAATTCGTTTCGGATAAAAAACCATCAAGATTAGAAGACATATTTGCTCATCAAAATAATCGACCAATCATTTTAGTTATAGTAGTTGCAGAATCTTCAATTGTTTTTAATAATGATTCAACTACTTTCGGCTCATATCGCTCTTTAATATTATTTTTCAAATCGTTTTGAATTTTATTGTGTTCTTCTTCTGTAATATTAAATCGTTGTCGTAAAAATGCCAAGATACGCCATTCATCTTTTGATAATGCGCCTATGAGTGCAATTTCGTAAATATTTTGATAAACCTTTAATTGATTTTTTCGCGAAATAATTTTTCCACCAATCATTTTCTCTCCTATTTTCACTTTCTCATAAACTTTTAGAGGTTCACCATCCTTTAACTCTAAACTTCTTGAAAGTGCGGCAATTAATCTTCGTTCTTCTCTCGTCAAAATCCCGTCATTTAACATGACCGAAACGCAATCACAGAACACTTCTAAAGTTCGAGGAGATTCGTCGCCCATAAATCTCGACACGCGGTTATCTTCTTAACTTGATTGTCATTAACTATTGTAGAAAACAGGAAAAAAATTATTTTCTAAACCATTGTATTCAAAAAGGGTTAGCATTTCGATGATAATGAGCAGGTGCTCATATCAGACTCAATCTTTCTCAGAGAGAAAGCAACTCACATTAATTGTGAAAGTCAAAAGGTATAGGGTAAATGCAAAGGTGAGGATTATGGGAAAAAATCAAAAAAATACAATGAAATATATGATTATAGCTACAATTAAAGTAGATGGAACAGTACAAAGAAAAGACGTAGTAGGAGCATTATTCGGGCAATGTGAAGGATTACTTGGAGATGATCTAGATTTACGAAAATTACAACGTTCAACGAAAATTGGAATGATTGAAGTAAATTTAAAAAATGAAAAAGGAAAGGTAAGTGGAGAGATATTAATTCCTAGTAGTATGGACAATGTTGAGACAGCAATTATTGGGGCCGCAATATCAACAATAGAAAGAATCGGGCCCTGCAACTCAAAAATTCAAGTTAAAGAGATTCAAGACGTGAGAGCAACAAAAAGAACTCAAGTTGTTGAACTTGCTAAAGATTTATTGTTAAAATTAGTTTCAGATAGTAGCAGTACTAGTAAGAGTGTAATTGATGAAGTAAGATCAGTATTAACAACAGAACAGTCACAATTTTTCCACGGATTAACTTGTGGCCCTAATGTTGAAAAGGCATCTTCATTAATTATTTGTGAAGGAAGAAATGATGTTCGTAACTTATTAGCAGCGGGAATAAAAAACGCAATTTGTACAGATGGGGCTGGAGAAATAAAACAAGAATTAATTGATTTAGCCAATAAAAAAGAAACAGTAACAATTGCAATAGATGGCGACCGAGGAGGAGAGATGTTATTTCTCCAATTAAATCAATTAATGAAAATTGATTTTGTTGCGCAAGCACCAGTGGGCCAAGAATGGGAATTATTACCAGTTAAAACAATCACAAAATGTTTGGCAATGAAAGAATCCGCAGAGAGGTTTGCTGCTAGAGTTTCAGAACCTGAAGATAAAACAGAAAAGAAGGTTGTAAAGCCCCCCCAACAAATAATTGATTATGCAGCTAATATCGAAAAATTAGGCGCTAGGGAGGCTATGTTAATTTTTGAAGACGACAGTACTTCAGAATCTATTGGGGCGTCTAAATTAGCATCCACCATTGGGGAAGTAGAAAAAACTGTTTTAGCAATTGCATATAATGGACAATTAAGCAAACGTATGTTTGATATGGCTTCAGAATCTGGCGTAGCAACTATTATTGGAACAAGCATTAAACCAGGAGAAAAATCATCAGACGATGTTGAAGCATGGGCAACTTCCGATTGGAACTGATTAAATCCACATATTAATCGTAGGGATAATAATCTAATTTGGCTTGCAAAGGGGTATGCAATAGGGTTATTCCATGTTGTAATAACGTTTCTTGGAGGAGATAGATTTGGAAAGAATTGCCGGTTTAGGAGTAAGGGCAAAATCTATTTTAGGAGAAGATGCGACAGAATTTGTCATTCGCGAAAGCTCGAATGGAAATGAAACATTATCCCTTCTTCATTTAGAAGATTTAATTCAAGTTGTAACTTCAAAGAGAGATGAATTAGGCAATGTATCAATTGAAAAACATATGATTACTAAGAATATTGAGACTTTTTCACATTATAGATATGATTGGTTAGATAATTATAAATTAGGTTGGTGGATGATGACCGCATTAGGATTAATAATCGTTTTATCGGCATCTTTTTTATCAGAAATATTCTTTTTAATGAATTTAGGCATATTGCTATTTTTTATTGGGTTATTTCTTACCATAATGCAAATTGCAGATCCTGAATATATTGTGTTTGAAACATCTTCTGGCTCACACAGGTTTTTGGTTTATCGAATGGGAAGTAATAGAACATTAACAAATGTTAGCATGGAACTTATAGATGATACAATGCAAGAATATCTTAAAACAGGGAAATTAGACAATTCTGCATTCAATGAAAGATATCAAGCGGTAATGTTTGGTTCATCAGCCCCTCCAACACCCTTGCCTTCTGAACCACCAACAGTAGCCCCTACGACCCCTCCTCCTTCTGAACCACCAACAGTAGCCCCCACA
>CETB01059098.1_pt1 | contig 12428 bp, 9 predicted proteins | sample 356381 | NCBI WGS metagenome assembly CETB01 (sample SAMEA2622545, study PRJEB7988) | marine metagenome | biome: marine biome (ENVO:00000447); feature: deep chlorophyll maximum layer (ENVO:xxxxxxxx); material: "saline water (ENVO:00002010), including plankton (ENVO:xxxxxxxx)" | depth 155 m | reverse complement strand
CCTTTTCGGCAGATTTCAAGACCACCTTTTTTTAAAAAAAAGCCATTATCTTCGTAGAACTTTCTACTAAAGTTTGTTGTCCAACAGCCCAACTTATCGTGAGTAGTGTTGTATACAAAATCTGAGGCATGCGCAGTGGAAGCAATATCAGAAGGAATTATTGTGGATTTTTCTAATCCAACAATATTTTTTTGACCTAATTCTGTTAGCCAATATGCCAACATAGACCCGACTATTCCTCCAACTCCAACGACTACTACTTCAGCATTTGTAGGAAATTTAGAAGATTCCATAATAACTCATCATAAGTTTTTTAATCCAAGGATATAGCTACAATATAAACCCTGCATATATGTCTGTCTATCGAAAAATTTCACTATTTATGTATAAAAAATAAGCAATTTTTTTACATAACTAATTTAAATATTTTGAGTATTTAAGGCTCTTTTTTTTACTTGAAATGTAGGAAAATTAATCAGGATTTTCGTTACTCCCATGATCGATTAATTCTAATATTCTCTTCAAAATTTCCTAAAGGTTTACTAATAGCTTTTGATAATTCATCTAATACATGAGTAATAAAATCATGCGGATTAATGTGACCTGCTTCAGGTGCGAGAACTCCTGATTTGTCTATCTTTCCTTCAGCTAGCATTTTGATTCCACAGGCTAATGGAATCCCTGTAATTTCTCCCATGCCAATTTCATCATAATTATTAGTTGATGCTGAATTTCTTTGCTCATTTGATAGACAGACTCCTACACTTGCAGGAGCACCATTTTTTAGACCATCTGCATAACCATACATTACAGGAGGGTAGTTGGAAGATAAATTTCTTTCAGAGGATCCTTGATTTTCTAACCATGCAAACACATTAGCTGCTTTACTTTTGCTAAGCAAACCAACATTAACAAGCTCTGCAATAGCCTTTATGACAAATGAGTCAACGCTTCCTCCATGAGCAAGATTAATTGAATCTTTGAGATCTGCAAAATAATGTGGAAAAGTTAATGCTTCAGGATGACCAATTATATTCCCAGTAAATGATTTTAAACCTGGATAATTAACACTAACTGCTTTGAGAGGCTTTACCATTTTATAAGTATTATCTTTATATATTTTTACTTTACCGGTTATTTGTTCTATTGCATGGATCATCGCCGCATTAACAGATTGTTTTTTTGCAATCTCATCTATAGACGTTCCTCCAGCATCCCATCCAGTATAGACCTTACTTACGCTATCTAGTTCACGTATAGCAATCAATGCCATTAAGTTTGTTAAACCTGGACTAGCTCCAAGACCAATGGTGGCACTTATCCCAGCTGATTTTGCAGCAGAGTCGAGGTTAAGCATATCAAGTGTTGGCTCCCAGTCATCACAAATATCTACATAGTTACATCCTGAAGAAATAGCAGTATTTAAGATGGGTGTTCCAAACTTGAAAAATGGACCACAGGTGTTGACCACAATATCAACACCTTTCATTGAATTTTTAAGAGCTTGGCTATCAGTTGCATCGAGCTGAATAGCGCTAACTTTATTATTTAAAGTAGATGCAAATGAATTCGCGCCTTCTTTGTTAATATCCGCAATAATGATTTCGTCTACAGCGTTGAAATTCTGAGTTGCTCTCATAGCATATCTCGCCATACTTCCTGATCCGCCGATTGCTAAAATTCGCATGCTTTACTCCAGATAAAGTTCCTTTATTATTTATAAATTATATATTTGAAATTTTTAAAATATGCAAAACGATATAGATATTATTATATATGGAGCAACTGGTTTTACGGGGCAACTTTGCGTTCAATATTTTCAATCACTTGAATCAAAAGTTAAATGGGCAATTGCTGGTAGAAATAAAGACAAACTCAATAAAGTTGCAACAGATTTTTGTACTTCTGTTGAGATTCTTATTGCTGATGCAAATGATGATGAAGCTTTGAATATTTTAACGTCTCGTGCAAAAGTCATATTGTCCACCACTGGACCATTTCATCGATATGGATCCAAGCTTGTTGCATCTTGTGTAAAGAACAGTACCCATTATGTTGACATAACCGGTGAAAATTTTTGGGTTAAAAAAATGATTGCAGAACATCATGAGACTGCATCAGCAAAAGGTATAAGAATAATTCCCTCATGCGGCTTTGATTCAATACCTTCAGATTTAGGAGTCTTTTATTCAGCAAGATCGGTTAATAAACCAATTAAAAGAATTGAATCATTTCACTCTTGGAAAGGTGGAGCCTCTGGCGGAACTCTTGAGACTATGTTCTCAATGGGGGATCTGGATCTTGGTAATGATTTACTAGATCCATTTTTATTAAATCCAAAAAATTCATACTCCCAAGAACAAATAGATTTGAGTAGCGACAGGGTTGGAATCAAAAAAAAGCATCAGATTAATGCCTGGTCCGGACCTTTCATAATGGCTAATGCTAATACAAGAGTAGTAAGGCGCACTGAAGCATTGTTGAGTTTAAGACAAGAATCTTATGGCCCTAATTTTACCTACCAAGAGTATGCTTTTCATCAGTCTTGGTTCAAAGCCTTAAGATCCATAGTTGTCACAGGAATATCAGTCTTAGTCTTAATGTCACCATTAAAAAGATTAGTAAAACCTTTTTTACCAAAACCTGGAGAGGGACCCTCCAAAGATGTTCAAGAAAATGGATGGTTTGATTGTAAATATGTCGTTGAAACAATGGATGGAGAAACATCAGTTTTTAACATGAGCGGAAAAGGCGATCCTGGATATAAAGTAACATCAAAACTTGTTGCAGAGTGTGCACTATGTTTGGTTGAAGATGAGGATATACTTCCAGGTGGCTCTGAGTATGGCGGAGTACTTACAAGTGCTTCTGGATTAGGGAATCCATTAATATCAAGATTAAGTAAGGTGGGAATTAATTTTGAAGGACCAATTTAATCAATTATATTTATTAACTGAATTAAAAATCACTAATGCAGATGAAACATTTTCTATTTATCATGGCACTATTTTCGATCTGTGTGTCAGCTAAGCCTTTGAATGATCCGAACTCTTGGGTTGGAGTAACTGATCAGGTTATGGGAGGTATTTCCGATCTAGAAATTAGCTATTCCGATGGGATTTTTTTTATGATCGGAAATGTCTCAACAGATAATAATGGAGGTTTTGTAAGACTTTCAAACAGAGTAGATATTCAAAGTAATGATTTCAAAGGTATCAAATTTAAAGCTAAAGGTAATTCTGAAATATATGAAATTCACGTAACACTTAAAGGCTTCAAAATTCCACCTTGGTCCTATTTTAGCAAGGCATTCAAAGTAAAAAATAGTTGGCAGAATTATGAGATTTTTTTCAAAGATTTAAAGAAAGCTACTGGATATTCTGCAGCATCAATGAAAGCAAAAAATATTAAGGATATAAGTATTGCAGGTTATGGAAGAGATTTTGATGTTAATTTGCAAATCAAGGATATCTTTTTAATTTCTCAGTAATTCATTTATCCTCTTTTTTTGCTAATTCTTCCAAATATCTTTCATAATCTTCCCAATCATGAGGGGTTCCTGCTCTAGGTTTTGCCATTTCACTGGCACGTTTTAAAGCTTTTGAGGCTAACTTGCTTGGATTATCTTTAAAAAATTTACTAAACGTTTTTTTTATCAAGTTTTTCATTTATCGGTTAAGAATCTTAATAATCTTTTTTAAAAATCGTTTGAGAGTCTTGACTGCATCTTTCTCGGTGCTGACCTCTATAACCTCAGATTGAGAGTAGCCATCCCAAAAATAAATTTTAAAGCAGCTCTCATAATTTATTAATTCTAAAGATGCAGGATCTATATTATCTTCTTCAATTAAATGAATATTTATTTTATCTGCATCCAATTTATAGATTATGTTTTCATAATCATTGAAATATGATTTTAGAAGGTTTTCAATTCTCCTATTAAAGCTGTATTGCTTCATAGGTATTCAATTATTTTTTTTGGAAGTAGATATGCAAAATGCTAGAAATTAATCTGAAGAAACTGAATCTCTTAAACGTTTAATTTTCTCCAAGCTTACCTTATCTTTAAAACTCATAATGATTGCAGCCAGAGACAGAACCAGTATTGCTCCAGCTTCACCAAGCACTACCAATGCGTCCATTTCTTTACTTTGCATGACAATGAGTCTGCATAATGCAGTAATTGCAATGATAATTGGAAGCGTTACTGGAATTCTATTGGTGCTATAAAAAGCTCCAACCATCCCAATGATTTCTGCATAGATAAATAACATAAATAGATCAGGCAAAGTGATGCTTTGAGCAAGAAACATTTCGTAGATATACAAAGCAGAAGCTATACATGTAGCTATACCTATAATAGCCAAAAGTAACTTTTCACTTGCAATAGTAGTCCAATGAAGACTTTTTGTAAGTTTAGATTCTTTATTCATGGAATTATCATAACAAATAGATAAAAAATCATAAATTTTTTTACTTCAAAGGTAATTTTCTAGTGAACTTATAATTATTGAAGTAGGTTAGTGTAAAAAGGATTATTTTTGCTTTTCTTTAATAAGAAATAGATTAAATATCTTCTCGAATCGCTTTAATCATTACCTCTACTTTTGCAGGTTCAATATCTGGCGTTATCCCATGACCAAGGTTAAATATAAATCCAGGATACTCTTTCATTATTGAGCATATTTTTTGCACCTCTTCTTGAATTATTTCATCAGATTCACTTAACACCTTGGGATCTAAATTTCCTTGAATAGCTATATCATTTTTAAGTCTTTTAGAAAGAATCCTAATATCACTATTCCAATGCAAACTTATGCAAGAAAGGTCGTTAAATACAAGGTCTTTTATGTCTTTTTTTGGGCTCTTTTCAAATAATATAATTGGGATGTGTTTAGTTACTGGATCATTTTTTAATTTTTGTGTAATTTTTTTCGTATAACGCAAAGAAAATAAATCTAATTCATTTTCGCTTAGTAAATCTGCCCAAGAATCAAAAATTTGCAGAGCATTTACTCCGCTTAAAACTTGTTGTTTAAGATATTGATAGCAAGCATCGCTTAGAATTTCAAGAAAATCATGAAGTGCACTCAGATTCTCGGCCATAAAAGTTTTTGTTTTTTTAAAATCTTTAGATCCACCTCCCTCTATTGAATATGCAGCTAATGTCCAAGGACTCCCACAAAATCCAATTAATGGAAGAGTTGTAGGGATTAAATTTTTAGTTTCCTCGACTGCTTTAAAAACATAATCAAGAGAATTCACATCAAAAGCATTCAAATTATTAATATCATCAGCAGATGAAATAGGATTGCTAAATTTTGGGCCTTCACCTTCATGGAAATCAAGGCCAAGATTTAATGCATCCGGTATCGTCAAAATATCTGAAAATAAGATTGATGCATCGAGATTGAATCTCTCAATAGGTTGCAATGCAAGCTCCGCACATGTTTTAGGTTCTTTGCACATGTCTAGAAAATTTGAATAATTTTTTCTAACTTTACGATACTCAGGAAGATATCTGCCTGCTTGACGCATAAACCAAACTGGAGGAATACTGTTTGATTTTAAGTTTAAAGCGCTTAAAAATTTTGAATCTTTCATTTAAGAAACAAATTGTATGATACTTTTGGCTGCTTCTCTTCCTTCCCAAATAGCTGTGACTACTAAATCAGAGCCTCTAACCATATCCCCACCAGCAAAAATTTTTGGGTTGGACGATTGAAATTTTAAGTTTTGTTCCTCTGGAGCTAAGACCAATCCAGCCTCATTAGTTTGAATTGTGAAATCTTTAAACCAGTCAGCTGGATTAGCTCTAAATCCAAAAGCAATAACAACCTCATCGGCAGGGAAAACCTTTTCGCTGCCTTGAATTGGGACTGGAACCTGTCTGCCATTTTGATCAGGCTCTCCAAGTTTTGTTTGGATTGTCTTAACACCTTCAACATTATTTTTTCCAATAATCTCTATTGGTTGAATATTAAATTCAAACTGAACTCCTTCTTCTTTTGCATTCACCACCTCTCTTCTTGAGCCAGGCATATTTTTTTCATCTCTTCTGTAAAGGCAAGTAACAGATTTCGCACCTTGTCTGATAGCTGTTCTATTACAATCCATGGCAGTATCTCCGCCTCCCAAGATAACAACATTTTTATTCTTAAAATTAATATAGTCGGATTCTTTTTGTTTAAATTTAAGAAGATGATTTGTATTACCGATTAAGTAATTAATTGCTTTATGCACTTGGGGCAAATCTTCTCCCCGAAAACCTCCTTCAAGAGAAGTGTAGGTCCCCATGCCAAGAAAAATTGCATCATATTTATTAAATAATTTTTTTAGTGCAATATCCTTCCCAATTTCTTTATTTAAGTGAAATTTAATTCCCATTTCCTCAAGAATTTTTCTTCTTCTTCGAACAACGCTCTTTTCTAATTTAAATTCTGGGATCCCAAAAGTTAGCAGGCCACCAATTTCTGGTTGTTTATCAAAAACATCGCAATGAATTCCTGCTCTTATAAGAATATCTGCACAACCTATACCAGCCGGTCCAGCTCCAATTATCGCCACTTTCTTATCAGTCCAAATTCTACTACTTAGGTCAGGCTTCCATCCCATATCAATAGCTTTATCAGTGATAAATTTTTCGATATTACCTATACTCACTGCGCCAAATCCATCATTAAGTGTACAAGCTCCCTCACATAGACGATCTTGAGGACAAACTCTACCGCACATTTCCGGAAGTGAATTAGTTTGATGACATAGATCTGCAGCCTCCCAAATGTTGCCTTCATTAACTAACTTTAACCAGTCAGGGATATAATTGTGTACAGGACATTTCCATTCACAATATGGGTTACCGCAGTCTAAACATCTGTGAGATTGATTTGATGCTTCCGATTGATTGTAATCGCCATAGATTTCAACAAAATTTATTTTTCTTTCTTCAATATTTTTTTTATTAGGATCAAACCTTCCAACTTCTAAAAACTGAAAATCATTTTCGACAGGAACATGTTCAATATATTCAGATCGAGATTTAAAATTATCTGAGGATAAAACAGTTGCTAAGGGTATAGTATTTTGGCTTAGCAATTCTTTCTGCCAATCAAATAACATAGCTTTCGCTTCTTCTAAATCAGTTATTGGCGCGAAAGATTTGGTGACATATTTTCTATTTAATCTTATTTTTCCATAGAAAAATGGTGAGCGGGGTTGAGTAAATAGCATAAGACCTTTATCAATCTTATATTGTTTATTTTTCATGCTCATTAAATTTAAAATTATGCGTGGTATGTATGACATAGTATGACATTTTTGTGATAATATGTATATTTTTATGCCACAACAAAATAAAACATCTTCGTTATATACAGAATCTCAAGCTAAAGATAATTGCGGTTTTGGTCTTATCGTTAACCGAAATGGTTCACGAAGAAGAGAGGTAGTCACTCGCTCCATAACGGGTCTGACAAGCATGACGCATAGAGGTGCAATTGGCTCTGATGGTAAAACAGGAGACGGCTGCGGCCTTCTGTTTGATTTAAATCGAAAATTCTTTCAGAACAGATTAAAGAAAGAATTCAATCTTGAAGTGCCTGAATTATTTGGAGTGGCTCAAATATTTACATCTCATGCTTTAAAAAAAGATTTAGAAACTATTACTTCTATCCTTGAATCAGAGAATTTATCATTTGTTTGCAAAAGAAAAGTACCTATTAATGATTCAGTCTTGGGAGAGATTGCATTAGAGTCACTTCCAAAAATTAATCAAATCTTCATCGCTCCAATTACTCGAGACTTCAATAAAGAAAGATTTGAGTCATGTCTATTACAAGCCAGAAAGAAGATTGAAGAAATTTATAATGATGAAGAGAAGTTATATATATGCAGCATGTCGAGTCAAACAATTGTTTATAAAGGTTTGATGTTGCCAGACGCAATAAGTGATTTTTATTTAGACATAAATAAAAAATCATTTACTGCAAAAATCTGTCTATTTCATCAAAGGTTTTCTACAAATACTCAGCCTAGATGGCACTTGGCGCAACCATTTAGATTGCTTGCACATAATGGAGAGATTAATGCTATAAGAGGTAACAGAAACTGGGTTAAGGCACGCGCATCAAAGTTTTCTACTCCTCTTATTCCAGGAATTGGTGATTTTAAATCACTGGTAAACGAGACTGGCTCAGATTCGTCTTCCTTGGATAATATGATTGAGTTACTAGTTAAAGGAGGAATAAATTTCTTTAGATCCATAAGAATGGTTTTACCACCAGCATGGCAAAACATACATACTATGGATCCTGAGGTTAGAGCTTTTCACGAGTATAACTCTATGCATATGGAGGCTTGGGATGGTCCAGCAGGAATAGTAATGTCTGATGGAGAATGGGCCATTTGCGTCTTGGATAGAAATGGCCTTAGACCTTCTCGATATCAAGTCTTAAAAAATGGCATGATCAGTGTTGCTTCAGAAACAGGAATTTATCCAGTTGAGGATGATCAGATTTTACAAAAAGGACGCTTAAGTCCAGGTGGAATTTTTGCAGTTAATACTGATTCAGGAGAAATTCTTGATCAAAAAGCTATTGACGACAAGCTCAAAAAAAATAAACCTTATAGAGATTGGTTAAAAAAGTTTGCTATTTACCTTGAATCAACACTTGATGCTTTTGAGGGTCCAGGTATAAAAAAGATACCTCATTCAGATCTTATTAAGTCCTCTAAACTTTTTTCTTTGTTTAATGAAGAAAGAGTCTCAGTAATTAAGCCCCTTGCAATAGATGGCTTAGAGGGTACTGGCTCAATGGGAGATGATACCGCTCTGGCAATGCTTAGCTCCATGCCCCGATCAATTTATGATTATTTTAGGCAACAATTTGCTCAGGTAACCAATCCACCCATCGACTCGTTAAGAGAAACTAGTGTTATGTCATTAGAGGCCTGTTTTGGTCCTGAGTTAAATATTTTTGAAGAAACCAAAGATCATGCAAAAAGGATTGTTAGCACTTCTCCAGTTCTATCTCACAAGAAACTCTCATCATTGCTAAAAAATTCATACTTCCCCACTAAAACTTTTGATTTGCATTATTCCCCAAGATTGAATTTAAAAGATGCACTTGTCGAATTGACAGAAAAAGTTATTTCTTCAGTTAAAAAAGGCGATGTGATAATACACTTAAATGAAAAGTTACCTGAAGGCAATAAACTCTCGATCAACGCTTTGCTTGCTGTTGGATGCATTCATCAAAAGTTAGTTCGAATGGGCTTAAGATCTGATGCTAACTTAATTGTTAGTTCAGCTACAGCTAGAGATACTCATCAAATTGCATGTTTATTGAGTTTTGGCGCAACTGCTGTATATCCATGGCTCGCATTTCAAATCATTCTAGACTTAACACATCGAAAAGAATTAAAGGGAAGCCCGACAGCAAATTGTGCTAAATACAGAAAAGGCATAAATAAAGGCCTATTAAAAATTATTTCTAAAATAGGTATTTCTACAATTTCAAGCTATCGAGGCTCTCAATTACATGAAATTGTGGGCCTCAATACAGATATTGTGAATTATTCTTTTACCAACACAGTAAGCAGAGTTGGGGGAAAAACTTTTGAAGATCTAGATCATGAAATGAGATCTTTGAAAGAATATGCTGATTCTAATGTTAGCGAAATAGGTCTTGGAGGCTTATTAAAATTTGTTCATGGCGGTGAGTATCATACTTATAACCCAGAGGTAGTAAAAAAGTTACAAGAAGCGGTTAAAACAGGTTCAAAGGAAGCTTATCAGGAGTATGCTAATTTGGTAAATCACCGACCGCCTGCAATGTTAAGAGATCTATTAGAGATCAATTATCCAAAGAAGGTTAAAAAAGTTAAACCAGTTCAAATCAGTAAGTTATTAAAAAAATTTGATTCTGCCGGCATGAGTCTCGGTGCCTTATCCCCTGATGCGCATGAAACTCTTGCTGAAGCAATGAATAGCATGGGAGCAAGATCAAATTCTGGAGAGGGTGGTGAGGCCAAAGAGAGATATGGAACCTCTAAGATGTCTAAAATTAAACAGGTTGCTTCTGGTCGTTTTGGAGTCACTCCTGAATATTTGGTTAATGCAGAGGTGCTGCAAATCAAGATTGCTCAGGGAGCTAAGCCAGGAGAGGGCGGTCAGTTACCCGGCGGAAAAGTAAATCCATTAATTGCAAAGCTAAGATACTCCACACCTGGAATAACTCTAATTTCTCCACCACCTCATCATGACATATACTCCATCGAAGATTTAGCTCAACTAATTTTTGATCTAAAGCAAGTTAATTCAGATGCGTTAGTTTCTGTAAAGCTTGTTTCTGAGCCTGGAGTTGGAACCATTGCAGCTGGAGTTGCAAAAGCCTACGCAGATTTAATTACAATTTCTGGTCATGATGGTGGGACAGGTGCAAGTCCATTATCTTCCATTAGATATGCAGGATCACCATGGGAATTAGGCCTGGCAGAAGCACATCAAGCCCTCAGAGCAAGCAACCTAAGACATAAAGTTAGACTGCAAGCTGATGGAGGCCTTAAAACGGGTCTCGATGTTGTAAAAGCAGCAATACTTGGAGCAGAATCATTTGGGTTTGGAACAGGTCCGATGATTGCTATGGGATGCAAATATCTAAGAATTTGTCATCTAAATAATTGTGCTACTGGAGTTGCCACTCAACGAAGAGACATTATTGATCATCACTATGTTGGTGAAAAGGAAAGAGTCATAAATTACTTTACATTTATAGCAAAAGAAGTCCAAGAAATTCTATCAAATTTGGGCGTTACTAGTTTAGAGTCAATAATAGGCCAAACGCAATATTTAAAAGATATTACTCAGCTCGATCCTGCTACAAAAAATATTGATTTAGCACCTATTATATACTCTGATAATAAGTCTACCGCTCCACATTTTTGCAATACACCATCAAACGATCCCTGGGATAGAGCAGATTTAAATAAAAAAATACTTAAGGATTTAAAATCATCAATTTTAAAGAGTAAACCTGCAGAATTTTCATATAAAATATCCAATCGTGATCGATCGATTGGAGCTCAAGCTTCAGGTTTTATTGCTTCCGTTTATGGTGAAGCTGGATGTAAACAAAAACAAAATATAAATTTTTCTGGCTCTGCAGGTCAAAGTTTCGGAGCATGGAATGCAACAGGACTTAACCTTAGATTAAATGGTGATGCGAATGATTATGTTGGTAAAGGCATGAATGGAGGCAAGATTGTAATTTCAAGTTCAGCAGAATTTGCATCAAAAGACTCACCAGCTGTTTTGGCTGGTAACACGGCGCTGTATGGAGCGACTGGTGGTGAGTTGTATGTAGGAGGCTTGGTGGGAGAAAGATTTGCTGTCAGAAATTCTGGCGCGACCGCTGTTATTGAGGGGGCTGGAGATCATTGCTGTGAGTATATGACAGGAGGTCATGTAACTGTTTTAGGAGATGTAGGCTCGAACTTTGGAGCTGGCATGACAGGTGGTTTTGCATATGTTTTAGATATAAATAGAAGGTTTTTTGATCAATGCAATCGTAGTTTGGTTAATTTAGACAGGATTGTTAGTGAGGAAATGGAATCTCATAGAAAATTTTTAAAGAAAATAATTGCCCGTCATATAAAAGAAACTAAAAGCGAAAGGGCTAAATTAATTCTTAACGAATTTGATAGATATGAGCCTTCGTTTTGGCTTGTTTCACCAGCCGCATTAAATATTCAGGATTTATTGAAAGCAACCACAGCTAACGCAGCATAGTTTATTTTAAACTTTCGGAGAGATTCTTTTTGTTAAAAGAACTGGTCACAATTGCTTTGGATAATCCATTAAGTAGAACAAGATTTAATTTTCCAGCCCTTACTTTTTTATCTCTAAATATGTATGGTTTTAAATTTATGAATTTATATTGATTAATACAAAGATCAAATTCATATGCTTGAAGTAAAGATTTAGCGTGTAAAAAATCTTTTCTTGAAATAAGATTTTCTAGATATGAAATTTTAGTTGCGATTAACATACCTTTAGCAACGGCTTCCCCATGGAGGATTCTTTTATATTTACTATAAGCCTCTATCGCATGACCAAAAGTATGACCAAAATTTAAGATAGCGCGTACCCCATTTTCTTTTTCATCCATTGATACTATTTTTGCTTTAGTTTTAATTGACTCAAAGATTATTTCTTCGATTATTTTTTTATCCATTGATAAAATTTTTTTTGAATTTTTTTGCAATAGTGACAAGAGATAATTATTTTTAATCAATGCATATTTCACGACCTCTGCTAAACCTGCCTTAAATTCTCTTTTTGGCAATGAGTCCAAAACCATCGTGTCAATAATTACTCCTTTGGGATTATAAAATGCTCCAACTAGATTTTTTCCTGCTGAAATATTAAT
>CETB01043652.1_pt1 | contig 12434 bp, 12 predicted proteins | sample 356381 | NCBI WGS metagenome assembly CETB01 (sample SAMEA2622545, study PRJEB7988) | marine metagenome | biome: marine biome (ENVO:00000447); feature: deep chlorophyll maximum layer (ENVO:xxxxxxxx); material: "saline water (ENVO:00002010), including plankton (ENVO:xxxxxxxx)" | depth 155 m | reverse complement strand
AAGATGGAGCAAGGAAATTATTTGGTGAAGGGAGAATAACAAATGATTTTTGCCCGGGAGCATTTCATGGAGATGCATCTAAAGGAATTTACATGTGGCCGCATGTATATGTTGATGTTACAGAAGAGATGGACTGTTTTTATGAAGAGATTTTTGGACCAGCAGTAACTATTGTAAAAGCAAAGGATTTTGATCATGCTTTACATTTAGCTAATGCATCTCCTTACGGACTTTCAAGTGCAATTTATACTAATGATCGACTTGAAGCTTACAGATTTAAAAATGAAATTAAGGCTGGAATGACTAGTATAAATAATTCAACAACTGGTGCAGAAGCACACTTACCGTTTGGAGGAGTGAAAAACTCAGGGAATGGTACTAGAGAATCAGGGATATGGGTTATTGAAGCATATTCATATTGGCATGCAGTTAATGACGAATTGAGTGGCAAACTACAATTAGCTCAAATGGATGTTGATGAAATTGAAATGTCTAAAAAAGAAGTTGATTGGGCAGAGTTAGCATAAGTATTTAGAAACATGCATTAAAGACCTACTTCTTAATCGCTAGCATATCCCCCCTCCGGGGCACGGTGGCGTTTTCATGGGTGAAGGTCTCAAACTTCCGGTATTGAATGGATTCGGACGAACAAATAGGATAGATAATTGGTGGAGTCAACCACTAATTATGGGAATAGGACTTACATTGACGTTAATTTATACATTTTGGAGATTGTTTATTTATGATCTTGAAATTTCATATCACCTAAATGGAAGTACTGTTGTTTCGCCATTATTTTCACCAAATATTCTAGAATGGAACATTTTTGGTTTAAGTGAATGGGCAAAAACGGCTCCAAGTTGGATTAATGCAGCGATTTTAATTATTTGGATTCCTTTTGGATTTAGAGGAACATGTTACTATATGCGCAGAGTATATTACAGAACATTTTTCGCTAGCCCTACCGCATGTTGGGTTGATGAACCACAAATAAATAAATCTCTAGGATATAAAGGCGAAAAAATGGTTTTCATAATTAATAACTTACATAGGTATTTTCTTTATGCAGCAATGGTAATTCTCTTAATCAAATGGTGGGATGTAACTCATACAATGACGTTTAATGACGGTTTAGGAATTTCAATCGGGACTTTAGTAATGGCCATAGAAGCATTTTTACTCACTATGTATGTTACATCTTGTCATGCATTAAGGCATTTAGCTGGTGGTGTTTTAGACAGATGGACTACAGGAATTAGTCGTATGAGAGGGATTCTTTTCAAAAAAATTAGTATTTTCAATAAGTCTCATGGATTTTGGTTTTGGACCTCTTTAATTTTCGTTTTTCTTGGTGATTTATGGGTTTTGGCCGTTAATAAAGGTCTCTTTAATGACATAGCAATAATTGTTATCTGAGGTTTTAAAATGACTATAAATTATAAGCAACATGAATTTGATGTAATAATCATTGGTGCAGGTGGTGCTGGATTAAGGGCTGCAATTGAATCTGCAAGGTCAGGGGTGAAAACCGCAATTATCACTAAATCATTGCTTGGAAAGGCACATACAGTAATGGCCGAGGGCGGATGTGCAGCATCATTACAAAACGCAGATCCGAGAGACAATTGGAAAGTTCATTTCCATGATACAATGAAAGGAAGTAAATGGCTAGCAAATTGGAAAATGGCAGAATTACACGCAAAAGAGGCTCCTGACCGTGTTAGGGAACTTGAACAATGGGGGGCAGTATTTGATCGTACTCCTAAGAATTTGATTAATCAGCGAAATTTTGGAGGGCATACATTTCCAAGGTTAGCCCATGTGGGTGATGCAACGGGATTAGAAATTATTAGAACATTACAAGAAAAGGGAATTCATTCAGGAATTGATATTTTCATGGAATACACTGTATGTGAATTATTCAAAAATGAGGAGGGTGACTGCACAGGATGCATTGCATATAATCGAGTTGATGGGGAAATTCATGCCTTTTCGGCAAAATCAATAGTTTTAGCAACCGGGGGAATCACTAGATGTTGGAGTGTTTGTTCTGGTTCATGGGAATATACAGGAGATGGACATGCTCTTGCTTTAATGGCTGGTGCTGAATTAAGAGATATGGAATTTGTTCAGTTTCATCCAACTGGAATGATTTGGCCTCCATCTGTAAAAGGTATTCTGGTTACTGAAGGAGTTAGAGGTGAAGGTGGTAGATTACTAAATTCAGAAAATGAGCGATTTATGTTTAACTATGTACCTGAAATGTTTGCTGGAGACCATGCTGAAACTATTGAAGAGTCAGATCAATGGGTTAAAGAAGTTGTTTCTGGAAAATTAGCAACTGTAAGAAGACCTCCCGAACTTTTGACTAGAGATGTCGTAGCAAAAGCAATTAATTCCGAAGTAAAAGCTGGAAGAGGATCACCAAATGGAGGTGCTTTTTTAGACATATCACATAGAGGTGAAGAAGCTATTTTGAAAAAATTGCCTTCAATGCATCATCAATTCAAAGAACTAGCAGGTGTCGACATATCTAAAGAACCTATGGAAGTTGGACCAACTGCTCATTATGTTATGGGGGGCGTTAGAGTAAATGCAGAAACACAAGAAACTTGCGTACCTGGTTTATTTGCATGCGGAGAAGTTGCATCTGGGTTACATGGTGCAAATCGTTTAGGAGGCAATTCTCTTTCTGATTTGATTGTTTTTGGGAAAAGAGCCGGGGAATTTGCTGCTAAAAAATCAAAAGAATTAGAACAACCAAAAATAAATGAAAAAGAAATTATTAAAGCAGCAAAGAAGATGTTAGCGCCAATAATGAGTGAAAATGGAGAAAATCCTGGAAAAATATATGATGAGTTGCGAGAAATGATGCAAAATAATGTAGGAATAATTCGAACTGAAAAAGAAATGAAATTAGCATTAGAAAAATTAGATGAATTTGAAGAAAGACAAAAAAATACTTTTTCAGGTTCTTCAAGAATATATAATTCTGGATGGCACCAAGCCCTTGATTTAATCAATATGATTCTTGTGTCAAAAGCCGCAACATTAGCTGCTTTAACTAGAACAGAAAGTCGCGGTGGGCATACTAGAGATGACTTTCCAACTCCTGATGATGATTACTGGGGTCAAACATTAAACATTATTTCACTTGAAGATGGTAAATTAACCATTAAACAAGAAGAAAAAGAAGAAATGAGAGTGGATTTAAAATTAGTAATTAAAGAAATTAAAGATTTAATTGCAAAAAGAGCAGCAGAACAAGGTGGTGATTAAATGTCATTAAAAGGTAAAAAACAATCATTCAAAATCCAACGCGGGAATTTAGAAAATGTATCAATGGTTGAATTTAATATTGAATTAGATGAAGGGATGGTTGTTTTAGATTGTGTTCATAAAATTCAACACGAAGAACAAGCGGATTTAGCAGTTAGATGGAATTGTAAAGCAGGTAAATGTGGTTCATGCTCAGCAGAAATAAATGGACGACCAAGACTAATGTGCATGACTAGAATGAGTGATGTTGTATCAGAAACACCAGAAAACGTCCCTATTGAAATTCGACCAATGAAATCCTTTCCGATAATTAAAGATCTAGTGACTGATGTTTCATGGAATTATGAGGTTGCACAAAAAATCAAACCAATAAACGGACCTAAAGAAAAAGATTGGGAATTCAATCAGATGGAAGCAGATAGAATACAACACTTCAGAGAATGCATTGAATGTTTTCTATGTCAAAATACATGCCATGTATTACGTGATCATGATTTATTTGATGATTTTGCAGGCCCTAGAAATTTAGTAAGATTGGCACAATTTGAAATGCACCCCTTAGATACAGAAGATAGGATTCCCGAAATAAAAAAGGATTTTGGAGTTGAATATTGTAATATTACAAGATGTTGTACAGAAGTATGTCCTGCTGGAATAAAAATCACAGATGATGCAATAATACCATTAAAGGAACGGGTTGTTGATAGATACTATGACCCAATTAAGATGGTATGGAGAAAACTAACTGGAAGAAATTAAGAATGTAAAAAAAACCCGATTTAGCTCACTAAAAGGGGTTGTGGTGGTACGGCTGCCCGTTTATTTATAGTACGCTAATAGTTCAACTAATCTTGGTGTTCAATACCTTGTTTCTTAACATTAGCTTTCCAAACCATATCTGGTAACCAATCTGGACCATTTGCTGGCTTAGGCACTTGTTTTCTTTCGCCTGTGAAAACGTGTATACGTTTTGTTCCACGTTCTCTTAAACGAATGTCAATCTTTCCTCTAGAAGCCGCTTTTAAAGCAGCACCACGAGGTTGCGCACTTGCAAACACTTGACTTGTGTCTGCTCCTCCTTCCATTAGTACGAAGTACTTCTTGTTTTTTGCCATGAGATATTCCTCGCTGGCACTCAAACAAAGGACTTTATAAAGTAATCTGTAAAAAAAGGGATACTGTAGCCTATTTTCAACATGTTTCAGAGTTACGGATACCCTTGAATTATGACTTGTATTACCGAAGTCAATATGTAGGACGGCCTCACCTCCGAGGTCTGTGGCAGAATTACTAATGAAGCGGACCTGCAAAAATGGAATTCTCAAAGTCTTTTATGGGGACCTATCAAAACACGAGGCTGACTTAATCGCTACTCCTTCAGATAATAGACTATCTGGGAGAGAAGGAATAGATGCAAAAGTGTATGACGTTGCTGGTGAAGAATTAAGAGAAGCATGTAAAGAAATTGCAATAGAACAAAGAAAATTAAATTTATCTCCTTGCCCAGTATCTTCTGCAAAATTTAACAATTCGTTTAACCTCAAATCGAAATATTTGTTGCATGTTGTAAGTCCTGATTGTAGACGTCCAGTACAAGATCAGAATAGAAGAGAACTATTACCAAAAACATATGAATCTATGTTTTCAGCAATTCAAAGTAAAAAAGATGTGAAAATAGTAGCTGCAGCACCATTTTCAATGGATATTTTTTCTTATCCTCATAGAGAGGGGGCGAAAATGACTTTCAGTTTACTACTAGAATGGCTAAATAGTGAAGAATGTAATATTGAGGAATATCACATGATCGTATTGAACAAGAATTTTATTGATGCCATGCGCACAGTGTATAGAGAAACCGAAGATCAACTTCCAGGAAGAGATACTACAGATGAATAATTAAAAAACTTCTAAAAATTAATATTTTTTTTCTAAAACGATAAGAAACCTCAAGAACGTTTGACAAAATCAACATAAACATGTCTAGCTCATATGAAAGAGAATTAAGACGCGTTTTAAGTGGTGATGAGAAAACTATCAATGCAATTTCTCGAAGTTGCAACCCGTTAGAAAAATTACAAATTTTTTCTGTAACAAATAAACCATTCCTAGTAGTTAGGGCGGCCGGAAGTGGAATGGAAGGAAGCGGAGATTTAGTAGCATTAAGGGGAGACATATGTTTTCCAATTGAAGTTAAATCTACAAAATCAAAAAAATTATACCTTTCAGGTAGAACGAAAACACAATACCTATCAATGGTTAAAGAAGGGGAAAAAACGGGACTGATGCCATTATATGCTCATCGATTAAAAGGTGTGAGAGGTGATTCTTGGAGACTCTTTAGAGTTGAAACTAGTAACTTGAAAGGAAAATTAATGATACTTGCTAGAAGAATACCAAAACTACCAATCTCAAATCAGGGTAATCCAATGATTGATTGGGATCAAGGTCTTCCACTACATAAATTCCTTTCTTATCTATGCCAAGAAAGAAAAGATGATTTTAACCCAATAGAATCCATTACACAAAATATGGCAACAAAAACATGAGGAATAATATTAAAAATAACCCTAATGAACTCCATCCTGAGATTTTTCCAACTAAATTCTCCACACTCAAAGGATGCCATTTTTTAAATCCCAATATTTCCCTTAAACGATTTACTTTTTCAATAGAACCATGCATCATATCCTTGAATAAATGACCACCATCAAAAGGCAAGATAGGAATTAAATTTGTCAATCCGAGTAAAATATTAACCCAAATCAACCAAAAGCAAAATTCTACAATTAAAATCATATTTGATGTACCAAGTATTCCTCCTAATCCCTTTGAATCAGCTACTAACATACTTTCTTCAAAAGGATTCATTGCAGTTCCTTTATTTTCGAATGGCTGAAACAACAGTTGAATGACATGAAATGGGGTAATTATTATTTTTTCCAATAATGTTCCCGAGGAGCCAGGGGCAAAGGGGCCTACTAAGCCATCTATTCCGTGTGTGCTGCTTACAAGTCCGCTAACTCCTAAAAATGCATCACCTGGTTCAATAATTTGACCCATTTGTTCTAAAAAGGCACGATTTTCTTCCAATACTATCTGAAAATCATCTTTTCCTATTTCTCCATCTTTATCCAAGTCATCTCTATTATCTGAAGTATTCCAAACATAATAATTATATTCATAAGCATCACCAAATGTAACATTTAAAATAATAACTTCATCAATATTATTTATTGGAATAATTGTCAACTTAACTTCATCACCAGCTGAATAATTATCCATGACCCTATCAAAAGATTCCTTGTCAGGTATTGGATTTTGATCGATTTTCATAATTATATCATAGGCATTTAACGGATATTCAACACCAGATGAAGTAGTAGACGAATGTGCTCCTGATTCTTCATGTTCAATTATACCTTTAGCGTACATCCCTTGATTAATTGCAGTGAATTGATGTGAAGCAAAAATTAAAATTATAAAACAGATTAAAGCTAAAAATAAGTTTGTTGAGGGGCCTGCAGCAAACATCCTTTGTCTTTCTTTTCTTGGAGCCCTTGTTAATTCATCATATTCTGGTTCTGCAAAAGCACCTAAGGGTAGTGGACCTAACAATAGTAAGCCAAAACTACGAAGCCGCATACCATGAGCTCTAGCTTGCAATCCATGACCAAATTCATGTATTACTAATGAAACAATAAATGCAAAAATACCCCAACCAAGAGGTATTACAGGATTTAATCCGGGAACTGCAATCATTGTACTAACGGGCATAGGATCTTTTGTGGGCCCTGTAATAATAAAAAGAAGAATCGCAAGGAATAAAAAAAGAATAATAAATACCATTGAAGCTCTACAAACCCATAACGATATTTCACCGTAAATTCTCCAAAATTTTCTTGGCTTAGAAACCCTCTCTAACAACTTAATACCTTTCTGAGTTCTTAACATTAAAATAAAACCTAAAGCCTTAGTAGCATTAATTTTATCTAAATATCCATTTCTCTGAATTCTCGATAAAATTATCAACCAACATATAAATGAAAAAATAAGTAGAGGGAATAAAAAATCATACGCTTTAATCTCCAACCACTCATTGGCCATGACACCCCGTCTTCGTTATTACTCTTGAATTAAAGTATTGTAACAATAAATAGCCGATGTTATTATTGAGTATTACAATTAGCAGATTACAATGCATACAAAAATGCTAGAACAACTTTGCTTAGATGAAATTGGGGAAATACCTAATGAAATTATATTATGGCATTTAGAAGATGGGTTTGCTGAATATTTAATTAAATTTGAAAATAATATAGCATTAATTACAATGAGTATGTATGATGTTGAAGAAGATGGTATAGGATATCTTTTAGAACAAAGATTATACATTTCACCACAAAATTACATTAGTGGTAGTATTGATTCACATTCAATTAATTCTGAGCAAATATTATTAAAAATTACAGAAAATCAAGAAATCTACTTTACTGATAACGGAAAAAACATTCAAAATTTAATTGAGGTCTTAGAATCATGGGTTATTGAAATTAATTCTAAACAATCTTCTGATAGTTTACGTTCTAGATTTTCAAGTTTGAGAAGAGAAAAACAAGCAATAATTTCTAAGTTTGACCAATTAAATTTTGAAGCAATAAAAAATGATATGGACTACCTAGAGCAAAAACTAAAAAATACGCAACGAAAATTAGCCGGGAATGAAATTGAAGATTAATTACTCTGATTCTCTTATATCTTCGCTATGATTTTTCATTGATTCATCTGAATGAGAAACCATTTCCGGAGATTTTTGTAAAAAGGCATTCACTAAACCCTCTAAAATAATTGGTATTATTAATAAAATAAATATTGTTCCTGTTAATGAAAGCCATGTTTTTGAGGGGATATATGTTGTCCCAGGAGATGAGTCTGTTGTTGCACCTAACGTCATTAATTTAACAGAACCAAACCAAGGAATCTCTGCCCCTGCAATCCCTTCAACCCATTCTTTTGATACCGCTTCTACTCGCTTTCCTGAAGCATCGCTAAGACCTCCGCCTGTTGTATTATTAGTTGCAATCCCTCCTTGATCAACATTGCAATTATTATTATCTCCTAATGTAAGATATCCTTCATGATTAGGAACCCAATCAACTATACGAAGATATTGAGCATGTGCCCCATTATCTGATAAATCACAATTAAATTCTTTAAAATCCCAACTAATTTTTGTTGAATTTCGAATACTTGTTCCGGCAACATCCCAAGTTAATACACAAGTGCCGAGTTCAGAATCTAAATCATCAATTAAAAATTTATCATAACTACCATTTTCACAACTATCATTAATTCTATCTGGGGTTTCAGTAAAATTTGCTCTTGCAAAAAGTATTGCACGATGGATAATTGGTGTTTTATCCTCTCCATTTTTATCATACACAATTACATCACCAGGTAATCCATGACTATGATACACTTTTGAACCTGAATCAACCTCTAAAGCTTCTGCATATGTCACTATTTTTCTACTATGAGGTGCATGAACTAAAATCAAATCACCTGCATCAATTGCTCCAATTTGACCCTCTGGATCATGCATCATTGAATCCGATTCTACAACTACAACGGGAGGGGAATTACCTGTTGAAGAATACATTGCTAATAATAATAACAAAATCACACTAACTGCAAGAATTAATTCTTTTAACAACGGCCACGCCTTCAAGTAAATCCCTCACTTTTATCTGCGTTTCATTTTAATTCCTTTTTCTAAGAGGAATTCTCTAAGTTTATCTAAATAGCGAGTTCCTAAAATCTTTCCAGCCTCTTGTGCTTCGGCCATTTCTTTCCTTAATTCAGAAGGTGATGAAATTTGCATGTATTCTCTAAGAAAATTATATCTTCCTCGCAAGTAAAAAAATTCGGGCCACAAAAATATTGCAACTATAATTCCAATAATTCCAGTAATCCAAGCTAAAGCATTCTGCTCAGGACCCCATTGATTATATGTTCCTGTAATAATGAAAACAAGAGTAAATAACATCATTCCTAAAGAGACTACAAACACTGTAGTCATGATTGTCAAATGATGTTCCCTAAGAGATTCCCATTTTTTTGAAACTCTTTCTCGCATACTTGATTTGGCGTTTTTAGACATTCGACTCAACCTACTCAAGAAGCAACATAACTTAACATAATCTGATGTTTTTTCAAAACCTTTATCTCAAATAATAATAAATTCAATATTTGCTTCATTTAACATCGATTTAGATAAATCGAATTCATCATTCCATCTTTCTGGGATTTTAACTCCACTAGGAATTACTATTTTCTTTATTCCTGCTTGAATTAATGACCTAGAACAACGATTGCATGGTGGCCAAGTAACATATGCTGTACACCCTTTTAATGAAACTCCAATTCTTGCTGCATGCATTATTGCATTTTCTTCTGCGTGACAAATTAAAGGATACTTTTTTTCTCTTTCATTTAATCTTTCATCAGTATCTTCTATCCCTCTAGGGAATCCATTAAATCCTGTTGAACGAATCTCTCGATCTTCTCCGACAATAATACAACCGACTTTAGTTGATGGGTCTTTACTCCACTCTGAAATATGTTTAGCTAATTCTAAAAACCGTAAATCCCATTTCACTGTTTCTTCACCGACACTCGTAGATGCCATGCCTAATTTTTACTTTCGGAATAATTTTCAGTTTTATTTTGATAAAATAGTCATAGATTTTTCATCATCTAATTCTAAAATGGATAAAATATTCCCAATTAAATAAAGACTGCCGATGCAGAGCAAGGTCCCATTTTTTGTTAATAATTTACCTTTGTTTAAAGCATTCAAAGGTAGAGGTTCAAGATGTATTTTTGTTTCATTTGATCTAGGTGAAATGTTTTCTAATAATTTTTCAACATTTATTGATTCTGTTCTACCTCCTTGAGGCTCAGTTAAAATTATATTTTCAATTGGGTTAATTTTAATGTAATCAATTATAGGATTTAAAAAACCTTCAAAATCTGTTTGTTCAGTACACCCTAAAATGATGTTTTGAACATTCTTATCATTTGATGAGATTTCATCAAAGGCTCTAGAAATACCGCTAGGATTATGTGCACAATCTAATAAAATTTCCAATCCATTGGAATCTTCAATTCTTTGCATCCTTCCTGGCCAAATAGTACGTTTTGCAGGTTCTTCACATTTGAAAATTAAGCCCATCTTTTCCATAGCTAAATTAGCTAAACCTATTGCTTCATCTTTCATATTTTCATTTTGTAATGGTTTATACCACTCAATTAGTTCAGGTAAATTAACAGATTCTGAAATTACTTTACGAACCTTTTCATCTTTGTTCCACATTGAAATTAAAGGCATTCCATCTCTTGCAATTGCAGATTTTTCAGTTGCTATTTCTAATATCGTGCTTCCCAGAGTTTTTGTATGTTCTAATGAAATTTGTGTTAAAATACAACAATCTGCATTTACCAACCTTGTAGCATCTAATCTTCCACCAAGACCTGTTTCAATTATTGCACGTTCAATTTTAGATGACGAAAAATGAATCATTGCAATAAGAAAAGTTGCTTCATAAAATGTTGGTATAATTTTTGGTTCTATTTCACAAACTGAATATAATTTTTCAATATTGGCTACAAATATAGAGTTAGAAATTTGTAATCCATTAATTCTTACTCGTTCTTCCACATTACATAGATGGGGTGAAGAAAATAATCCTGTTTTTATACCATTAAGTGTAAATGTGTTTGATAAAATAGAACAAATAGTACCTTTACCATTACTACCCGCAACATGAATTGATGGGAAGTCATTTTGAGGATTCTTTAATCTTTGTAATAATTTCTTAGTATTTTCTAATCCTAGTTTCATTCCCTGTTTTCGCAAAGATTCTAACCATTCAATTGCATCCATTCTCTAACAAGTCACCCAATACAATTGAGATATTGAGGTTTCTGACTATAACGTATGATAACTTAGGCAGACTGATAGAGGAGACTACTAAAGCAGGTTCATGGAGGGAGAATCTTTGCGTCCTACTTCTCAAATCAAAGAAATGTTAGGAGCAATGAAAGATCAATGGCAATCAATGCTTGGAATGGCTGTAATGTTTGTAATTACAATTTTAATTGGAATCATCATTCAACCATTTTATGATAAGCCTGAATTTCGAGCATTTGGTGAAGCTGGAGCAAGTCAAGCCAGAAATATTTTACTTGAATTTGTGATGATTCTAATTTTTACAGCTCTAATAATTTTCTTGGCAAAATGGAAAAAAGATTGGATAATAAAGTATGGAATTCTAGGTATTTTATTTATTGCGCTATGCTATGCTACAATTCCACTAACTAATCTAGTGATTTCCGAAACTCCAGAACCTTTAGAATTTGATTCAACGCCAACAATATATGAAATAATACATCAACATAATGATGGTTTTTATGCATCACAAAAACTCGTAAATAAAACTACAGGTGACATTACAGGATATGCATTTTATTCTTTTTCTAATGCTTACAATGATTCTGGAATTGCCCCAATAAATATGTTACATCAAGGTATTGTTTTTGAATCAAATAAAGAAGCCTTGAAGTTTTCAAAATTTTCAGACGGCATAATTGTGTGTGATGGCGAACAATTTATGAAAATTGACAATGATTTTGATGTTTCTACAAAATTAAATAAAAATATTGATTGTATGTTTGGGTTCAGTTCTAATCATAGTGATTGGTATCTCAATACAAATAATAAATTAAGGCAAATAGGTACAAATGAAAGTTATAGTATTCCTAATTTCATCATTAATGAAAGTACAATTAGTGTTTGGAGCACAAATAATAATCAGTTAATTTGGATTACTGAAAACCGATTTGCACTACTAAATCTACCAAATGAACATAGTAATTTAACTATTGAATTTGAAGAATCATATCAATCAAAAATCACTACTGCGACATTTGGATCTTCTTTATGGCAAGACTCTGCTGTTGAACAAAAATTGTTAATTTTAGGTGATGAAAATGGAAACCTAACTGCTTGGAACATTGATACTGAAAATAATTCTATTCCCGAAATGGAAACAAGACTAAATCTAGGTTCTGATTTTTTTAATGGCTCTATTAAATCC
>CETB01172392.1_pt1 | contig 12477 bp, 8 predicted proteins | sample 356381 | NCBI WGS metagenome assembly CETB01 (sample SAMEA2622545, study PRJEB7988) | marine metagenome | biome: marine biome (ENVO:00000447); feature: deep chlorophyll maximum layer (ENVO:xxxxxxxx); material: "saline water (ENVO:00002010), including plankton (ENVO:xxxxxxxx)" | depth 155 m | reverse complement strand
AGCCAGTTGTATTGATTGCTCAAAAGGCTGTTCCGCAATTTGGGAGACGATTTGTTTGATCTGGAAGCGGTTGGTAATTTCTTCTGTTTTCACTCCCATATCCTGTACGAACTGAGTCAACTTGGACAGTTTACGTGGAGTCGGGTCAGGATGGATCCGGCGAAGGAACTTCAATTCACAATCATTGAGTTTTGTGGCAACGGCCTGATTGGCAGCTAGCATAAATTCTTCAATGATTTGATGGCTTTCAGTATTGATGACCCGATGAGCGCCGCTAACCTGTCCTTTCTTATCAAGATCGATTTTGATTTCAGGCAATCCGATCTCGAGTGAGCCGTTCTCCAGGCGTCGTTTACGAAGTATCATTGCCAGAATGTACATGCGATCCAGTAAGTAATACACCTTTTCATTGAGTTGTTCTTTCCATTTGGAGCGGTTGCAGAGAAAATCATCAACTTCTTCGTAATTAAAACGCTGATCGCTGTTAATTACGGAGCGTTTTATATCGGTACTTACGGGGATCCCCTCAGCGTTAAATTCGATGAAGACTGTTTTCGCATAACGATTTTTATCAGGTTGCAGACTAGCCAGATTATTAGAGATAATCTCGGGCAACATGGGAATCACCATATCCGGGAGGTAGACGCTGGTTGCTCGAACAGTCGCTTCCTGATCGAGGAGGGATCCGGCAGGAACGAAATGAGCAACATCCGCAATGTGGACCCCCAAAATCCAATGCCCTTTTTCGGTTTGCTCCAGACTGATGGCGTCATCAAAGTCACGGGCATCGAAGGGATCTATCGTCAGTGTGGTGGTTTGGGTTAAATCTTCACGGTTGGTAAAGTCATTTTCATCAAATGTTTCGGCCTGTTTTCGGGCATCCTCCAGAACGGCTTGCGGGAATTCCACGCGCAGACCAAATTCTGCGATAATCATTTTGGTGTCGACACCGGGTTCACCACGTTCGCCAAGCACCTCTGTAATAACAGCTTCTCCGTCGTCATAGGCAGACGGAAAACGTACCATTTCAATAACCACTTTGAGGCCGGGCTGAGCACCTTTAGCACCTGGATCACCTACGGGGACAGATTGCTGAAAATGAGAGCCATCAACGCGGACAAAACCTTGCTGGTTGAGTACCTGGTAAGTTCCGACGAATTGATGACGAGCTCGTTCAATTACTTCTACAATACTGGCACGTGATTGCCCCTGTTCCCTTCCTCGTCGGCGGTCTCCCGCTGCAAGTCTGACTCGGACTGTATCTCCGTGACAGGCATCAAGTATTTCATGAGCCGGGATGAAAAGATCGGCATCACGTCCTGCAGAGGCCGGGGTGTTTTCAGGACGTACAAATCCAAAACCTCCGGAAGCTTTAAAGAAGTTTCCGGTGATCGTATTTTTTATCTCGGTAGACAGCGACGAATTTGCCGGTGCTTTAGCTTTGGCAGTAGAACCATCCGCTGCTAAAACTAAATGTTTAGCACCAAATCTGGCGTGACCTTGACGGATTAGACTTTTGACTGCGCGACGAACTGAGTAACGCTCATCGGGTGAAAGATGCAATTGTTTACAAATCACCCGCGGTTTCACTGGTTGGTAATTTTCATTCCGGATATGTTCCAGAATAAGTGCTTCCAGATCTTGAGGCTCCATAGCGATTCCCTTGCATTACCTTTGAATTCAGGTAGTGTTTGTTTCTGATATTTGTGTTAGAGAAGCGGTTAGCCTCTCTTGATTGCTTGCCACGGCTGACTAACGATAGACCAGAATCAGTAATAACGTCGATCTATTATGACAAATTGATTTGCTTCAGCGCTTATTTTTTGATGCGATGTACCAAAACTACGATGGCTGATTGCGGTCTCGCATTGCTTTTTTATAGAGTTTTCGTCCCAGAGAAGGAATAAATGGCGTCCAGTTATCACCTGGATTAGCTTCGCTGTTCATGGCATGTGAGAATTGATGAACTTTGGCGTCCAGATTATCGATTACGTGAAGTACTAATGCTTCTAAAGTCATTGGCAGTTTTGGGCTACCAAAATCATACTGCCCGTGGTGGCTAATAATTAAGTGTTTGAGCTGAATTGCTAAATCATGTGGGAATGTTTTTTCATTGGCCGCTTCCCAAATCTCGATTTGTTTGCCGATCAACTCAACACCCATGACCAGGTGGCCTAGTAGTTGACCTTCGTCGGTGTATTCAAGACTTCGCTGATAAGTCAATTCATCGGTTTTGGATAAGTCGTGCAGGAGTACTCCTGCAAGCACGAGATCCCGATTTACCTGTGGGTAATGACGTACTACCGAATCAGCTAATTCCATGAGTGATACTACATGATGTAACAGCCCGCCCTGATACGCATGGTGATTCTTTATACCTGCAGGCGCTTGCGTAAATTTATCCATGATCGCCGGAGTGTCGAGGTATTGTTGTGAGAGAGAACGTAGGTGGTCATCGCTAACGGAGTCAACAAACTGGCGTAGTTGAACGATTAACTGACCGACGTCTTCATTGGTAAGTGTGTGGAATTCGGATTCATCAATTTGAGTATCATCCGTCTTCTTGAGTTGCTGAATAATGATTTGCAGATTTCCATTGAACAGTTGTGTTGTACCTTTGATCAGCACGTAGTCACCATTCTCAAAACTATCATAGACGCTTTGGTTGGCATTCCACTGCATGGCGTTGACGCTTCCGGACTTATCAGAAAGTGAGAGTTGCAGGTACAAATTTCCCTGTCGATTCGGGCGAAGTTGTTTACCGTTGGCAATAAAGACCTGATTAATGGTCTCACCTTCGCCGAATTGATTAATATACTTGCGACTCATGATTTTTCGTTTCTCAGCTGGAGACGTGGCTTAAATGGAAATGCTTTGATGTTCAGAGGCAATCTAACTGGAAAACTTTGAAGCGACAAGGTGACAAATGTAATTCTCTGGTTGTCGCACTCGGTAATGCTGACCTAAAATAGGGGGCTACTTAGCAGGCGACAGTCAGCATTCCAACTAACTAAATTCTACAAATGTCGAGAAAGTTACCAATGGGTAAACAACATCGTACGGCGATTAGTCCGACTCGTACTGAAGACTATCCGCAATGGTATCAACAGGTTATTAAGGCAGCCGATTTAGCCGAGGTTTCTCCGGTTCGCGGTTGTATGGTAATCAAGCCCTGGGGGTGGTCGATTTGGGAGAACATGCAACAAGTGCTTGACGGTATGTTTAAGGATACCGGACATGTAAATGCATATTTTCCACTATTTATTCCTATGAGCTTTCTGGAAAAGGAGGCTGAGCACGTTGATGGATTTGCTAAGGAATGTGCGGTGGTGACGCATCATCGACTTGAACCAGGTCCTGATGGGGGGTTGGTACCAGCCGGACCGCTTGAAGAGCCCTTGATCGTACGTCCTACCAGTGAAACGATCATTGGGTCGATGTATGCCAGATGGGTTCAGTCATATCGTGATTTGCCTATTAAGATCAATCAGTGGGCTAATGTGGTTCGTTGGGAAATGCGTACTCGTATGTTTCTTCGAACAGCAGAATTTTTATGGCAGGAAGGACATACCTGTCATGCAACCAAAGAAGAAGCTCTGGAAGAGACTCGTCTGATGCTTGATGTCTACGCAGACTTTGCAGAAAATACTATGGCGATGCCAGTGATCAAAGGTGAGAAAACGGTTGATGAACGATTTCCCGGAGCCGTTTCCACATTAACTATCGAGGCAATGATGCAGGACCGAAAGGCTCTGCAGGCCGGAACGTCTCATTTTCTGGGGCAAAACTTTTCCCGTGCGCAGGAAATTGTTTTTCAGGATCAGCAAGGCCAACAGCAATTTGCCTGGACAACGTCTTGGGGTGTTTCAACAAGACTCGTTGGTGCTCTGATTATGACTCACAGTGATGACGATGGATTAGTGCTGCCTCCGAGACTCGCTCCCAAACAAGTTGTTATTTTGCCAATTATTAAGGAGGATGATACGCGGCAGTCGATCCTTGAATATTGTGAATCTCTGAAACAGGATTTGGAGTCCCGGTATTACGCTGATGGAAAGATTCGGGTCATGATCGATGATCGTGAGATGCGAGGTGGTGAAAAGAAATGGTATCACGTAAAACGCGGAGTGCCGTTGCGTGTTGAAGTTGGGCCACGTGATATTGAAAACAATCAGGTTTATGTTGGTCGTCGTGATACAGGTGAAAATCAGTCCATTGGACGGGACGAATTTGTACAGGGAATTGTTGAGACACTTGAACAATTCCAACAGGCACTTTTTGACCGGGCACTAAAATTACGGGAAGACAACACGAAAGAAATTAACTCACTAGAGGAGTTTGAAGAATATTTCTCGGAGAAAGATGAGCAGCAGGGAGGCTTTGCGATTTGTTATTTTCAGGAAGGCGATCAGCAGGTTCTCGACAAGATTGCAGAGTATAAAGTGACGATTCGTTGTATGCCACTCGATAGCAACGATCAGGAAGGTACGTGCGTCTTTACAGGACAGTCGGGTGCTCGCCAAGCAATTTTCGCCCGGTCGTACTAAGTCATTAAAGGAGATTAATTTTTTGCCGGTTGATCGAATCTACAGATAGTGTTGACAGTCATCATTAATGCTTAGGAGCAGAGTTAAAATGGGAGATATTCGCTTACAGCGTCCCGCGCTTCTGGTGATTGGAGCCTTTGGACAGACAGGAGATTCTCTGGAATTTGTTCGTACCAGAGTTATGAAACAGTGGGGTGATGTACAGTTGGCATCAGATATATTTGACTTCGATCAGACCAATTATTATTCCCCTACAATGGGTTCAGGCCTGAAAAAGCAGTTTTGGGCGGTCAAAAACCTGATAGATAAGGCCGAATTGCCGAAAATCAAGCATCTAACAAATGAATGGGAAGTGGAATATGCCGATAAAAGTAAGAGTGAACAGGTCGTTCGTCCGGTGAATATCGACCCTGGTTATTTGACAGAGGCTAAACTGGTTTTGGCCACTACCAAAGATCGGGACCATCGGTTGTATTTGGCAGATGGAATTTTTGGAGAAGTGACGTTGTACTATCAACGTCAACGGTGGCGAGTTAGCCATTGGACTTACCCGGATTACCAGACTGCCGAATACCACCAGTTTTTCAGCGACTGTAGAAACTTCCTGCGTGAACAGTATCAGGATTAAGCCGTAGAGTAATATTCAGGTGGCCTGACTTCTGATTCCGTTCTCAAGGTTGCCAGTATGATTACTTTGGTTCGGTGATGGACGCTGCAATTGCTTATTGGGTACTGCCTCTTATTTTGATCCCCAGCATGTTAATTAGCTGGCTGTCTATTTACGTGGTGCGCCGTTACGCCGACAGATGGGGGCTGATCGATCAGCCGAATGGTCGCAAGGTCCATAACACACCAATCCCATTGGGCGGAGGTATTGGTATATGGTTTGGCGTAATAGCCACTTTTTTAGTGGGGACGATTCTGGTCACAATCAATGGTTCGGTAATGCAATTTTTACCGGAAGATTTTAAACCTTATGTCGAGGGAATTGAAACGCAATTAGGTAACCTATGGATTCTGTTGATTGCCGGCACCGTCCTTATGATCGTAGGTCTGGTGGATGATATTCGCGGATTGAGTTGGAAGTTAAGACTGATAATTCAGTTTGCTGTCGCCACCGTTTGTGTTGTTTGGCAGCAATGGTATTTTACCGCCTTTATTCCCTATCAAATCATCACGGTTGGCTGCACGGTTTTTTGGATTGTAATGCTGATCAACTCCTTTAATATGCTTGACAATATGGACGCAGCCGCCGGCGGCGTCGCCGTTATTTGTTCGATCATGTTAGTGCTGTATGTGGTTTTACCAGGCGTCACTACCGAAGGGCCGCAGCTATTTGTCGCGGGGCTTCTCTTAGTCTTTGTTGGCTCATTGCTTGGATTTCTCTGGCATAACAAACCGCCGGCCAGAATTTTTATGGGAGATGCCGGTAGTTACTTTGTCGGATTCTGTATCGCGATTGCCACAATTCTTACTACTTATACTGATGGTGATAAGCCGGTTGTGCACGCTGTTATTGCTCCGGTCATTATCATGGCTGTGCCGATTTACGATTTGTGTACGGTGCTTGCTATACGAATTTCGGAAGGGCGCAGTCCGTTTAAGCCCGATAAGTCTCATTTCTCACACCGTTTAGTTGAGTTGGGAATGTCTAAACCCCGCGCCGTACTCACGATGTTTTTGGTGACCGCCACGACCGGCGTCTCCGCTTTGTTACTTCCTCAGGTTAGTCTGTCTGGGGCAGTGCTGATTGTATGTTTGACATTTTGCGTTTTGCTATTAGTTGCAATCCTGGAAAGCACGGCACGTAGTAAGATTAACAGCTAATCAGGAGGGCATTGGCATCGTGGCAGAGAAAGCTTCGCAACAAACTGATTTTGCTAAACCTCAAACCAGGTGGTTTCAGGCACTACAGTTTATGTTGATTGCTTTGCTGGCCATCACCTTGTTTTTAACAGGTGATGCCACTGCAGTTGCTGATGGAATGACGACTTGGTTAGTCCTTGGATTTACTTTGCTTGGTAGTATTTGGGGAATTTATCAAATCCGTTTTCCGGCAGTAAGATTTTACAGACAGTGGCCGGGATTTTTATTTTCACTTTCTGTCGCGCTAATGCTGATTCCCGTGTTTGCGAATATGGGAGATGGGGACTTTAGAGCATCCATTAACAGTTGGTGGCAATGGGTTGCTTTTGCTGTTGGTTTTACTTTGATCAATCAGCTTTTTCATACCCAGAGAATAGCGCGTGGCGTGGTTGCCGTAATGGTGGCTGTAGCCGTGGCGCTGTCATGTATTGGAATCTATGATTCACTCGTAAAGATTCCTGAATTGAGAGTGGAGTACTTTACCGGGAATGTTCAGCAGAGAATGGAGATGCTGCAAAATGCAGGTATTTCGGATACCAGAATAGGATCACCCGGGCGTTATCATTTTGAAAGCCGAATTCAAAGTCCTGAACCTCATGTAACCTTTGCCTTAGCTAATTCGTTTGCCGGATTCTTGGCACCGTGGTTCATATTACTGCTGCTGACATTGCTCAACCCGGGGCAGAGACTTTCTAGGAATAAACAGTTTCCTAAACTATTCGTGTTAACAGGGATCCTTGCTTTTTGTCTTATTCTGACAAAAAGTCGTTCGGCCTGTTGTGCAGTTTTCTTGAGTATTTTGATGGCTGGTGTATTGCTGAAATCTTTTAGGAGGATAGCCCTGAAAGCGGCAGTGGTATTAGTAGGGATTGGTGGTGTCGTATTTTTGCTGGGCATGGTCACTCATCGGCTGGACACCAAAATCCTGACCGAAGCGGTTAAGAGTTTGAATTTTCGCATGCAGTATTGGGAAAGTTCAACGGCGATGGCCAAGGATAATCTATGGGTGGGAGTGGGACCGGGTAATTTCCGAGACAACTACACCTTGTATAAGAAGGCAGCGGCTTCAGAATCTATTGCAGATCCTCATAACTGGCCGCTAGAGATTCTCACTAATTTCGGAGTTCCGGTATTTCTTTTGGTCTGCGGTGTCTTTGCAACAGGCTTATATCGGTTTACGGTATTAGCTCAGAGAGAAAGTGAGAGCGACGGCCAAACCTTCACCCATTACCCGTATCGCAGATCCGGGTCAACGCTGTTCCCCGATTTGTCTGCGAACCAGATATACTTGGCTGGCGGAGTGGGTTGCTTGGCTGGTCTTTTGATCGATCAACTTAGTTATGCCTTAATCCCCACTTCCGTGTTTTATGTAGCCTTGCCGATTTTCGCTGTCGTCATTTTCCTTTTGCAGGACTGGGTAGACCGCGGAGAGTTGAATCGTTATCACCTTTTAGTGGCATTGATATGTTGGTTGCTCAATCTGATGGTCGCTGGTGGTATCTCTTATCCTGGTGTTGGGTTTACCGGATGGCTTCTGTTGGGATTAGCCGTTACCACTCAGCAGGTATTACACAAACCAGATGAACAAGTCGCCATGTCGAAGTCACAACGGCAGGCAATTCTTGCCATCACCGTGAGCCTGCCATTGTTAGCCTTTTTGACTTCTCATCGTCCGGTAACATTATCTGACTATCATCTGATGAATGCCAAATTTTATTTGAGTCAGGATCAGTCATCTCAGGCAACGGAACATCTTCAACAGGCGATAGAGGCTGATACTTACGGGACAGATGCTTATATTCTTTATGCCAATGTGTTATTTATGCGTTTAAGTGATTCAGTTGATGCACAGGATTTGAGTGAATATCAAACATTCGTTTCTCAGGCTTTGGCACTTAACACCAAATCACAAAATACCTATGAACTGTTCTCACAACAGGCACTGTTACTTTATCAATATCATCAGATATCAGAGGCACTTGATAGAGCGTTGGAGTATACAGAACGTGAAGTGGCACTTAATCCGCAAAACGCTTATCTTTGGGCCAGATTGGCAGTTTGTCAGTATTTTTCCGGTCAGCCAAGTGAGATGGCGGCGTCGATCGAACGTGCAATCCAGCTTGATAAAAAAAATCCGCATATAGAGTTCAAATTAAGTAATCGTCGGCTTTTAGAGGCTGAATTTTCCGGCTGGAAAGGTCGAAAAGTTTATTTTGAGAAAAAAGATGAATCATTAGAACAAAGTCTACAGTATCTCCGTAACAAGAGAGAACAACAGTAACTCCGAAAATACTGCAATACCCCGTGAGGATCGAGTCGGTCGGTTTTCACGGGGTTTTTAAGTGGATGTGGTAGACTTAGGATTAATCAACAAATGTTCTGGTTAAAGCTACTATTTATAGGTATGTCATGCGTCTAATCACAGTTTTAGCACTCGCAGTTGTTACCGGTGGTATTACAGGAATGCTGCATAGTCAATGGAATTTATCTGGTATTCGAGAGCAGTTGCGACCGATTAACCCGGGTAGTGTTTCTCAATTTATCGGTCAGTTTGACAAGACAGAAACAGCACAGATTGATGGTCCGATTGCTGTCGTTGTCGGATCCACAGAGTATGATTTCGGAACAATGGAGCGTCAGGGTGTTCGTACTCATACGTTTGTGATTCGTAATGACGGTACGAAACCTCTGACGCTTGAAAAGGGAGAGACCACCTGTAAATGCACATTGAGTTCTTTGGCCTCCGATAAAATTGAGCCCGGGAAATCGGTAGAGGTACGGTTGGAATGGACTGCACGTGAAGTGACTCCATCTTTGCAGTTTGCTCAAACGGCAGACATTATCACCAATGATCCAAATAATCGAACGATTCAGCTTGTTGTTAAAGGGCAAATTATTCAGTCTGTGATGCCCAGACCCGGTGTACTTACTATGAATGGTTTGTCTTCAGGTGAGGGGATTACCGTTAAGGGTAAGATTTTTGCTTACAAAGAGACTTCTGAGCCACTGGAAATTGTGGACGTGGTATTTTTTGAAGATACTCCAGAAGACTTGATTGACATTTCCTTCTCAGAATTGACCGGGGAAGAAGTGAAGAAAGAGTTGAGAGCTTATAGTGGATTGGAGATGACGGTGAAACTGGCACCGGGATTACCTCCGGGGGATTTTAGTTTTCCCGTAAGATTAACCACAAATCTTCCTGATGCACCAAAGCTCGACGTATTTCTTAATGGATCGGTGGATCCTGACATCGCGATTTTTGGGAAAGGATATCGATCTGCTCGTGAGCCTGGTAGCCAGCATATCGGGACCTTGGACCTGAAAACCGTTTCTGCGGAAGAGGGATTGGAAACCAGTATTAATCTGGTGGTCAAAGGTGCCTACCGGGAAGATGTTACGTTTGAAATGAAAGAAATTGACCCAGCCTCTCATTTTCAGATTAGTCTGGCAGAGCCGTTATCTATTGGTAATGGGAAGACGTTCCATCACAAACTTTCGATTAAAGTTCCACCCGGGGTAAAACAGATCAGTCGCCGGGGCGGTAACTTGGGCGCACCAGCCAGAATTGTCTTGACTACCTCACATCCTTTCGTGAAAGAAGTATCGTTACAAGTACTGATATCGGTCACTAAATAGAAGCAGTATTACGGCATATGTCAGATAAGATTAGATACTTTCAGTTTGCGCTCTTGCTTGGTGTGCTCGGTATCGGGTGTCTCGTTTTAAGTGGATGTGGAGATGAGGCACCTAGTTACCCTAAAGCAGGGGAAGCGTCGTCATTCGGGCAGAAAACGACTTTAATTGATGAGCAGACAGATACTGCCAAACAGGGAAAATCTGGGTCGCAAACGGACCTGCCAGGTGACAATGTCGCCGCGATTCAGCCAGCAACATTATTTGCCGGTTGGGAAAATCCTAAAGATGTCATTGTTTTCACAGGACGTCAATTTGGATATATCGAACCTTGTGGTTGTACCGGATTGGAACGCCAAAAGGGTGGCCTTGCTCGTCGTCACTCGTTTATTCGTGGATTGCAGGAGAATGGCTGGAATGTAGTTTCTCTCGATACCGGAAACCAAGTGCGACGTTTCGGACGTCAGCCTGAGTTGAAATTTAATCTGACCTCTGAGCTACTGGGAACGATGGAGTATCGGGCAGTTGGGCTTGGACCAGATGATCTCAAATTACCGGCGGGTGAATTGTTCGCAGTGGCAGCGGTGGATGATCAAAATGAATCGATGTTTGTTAGCTCCAATGTGGCTATCCTGGATCGTGATTTCACACGTAGATTTCAGCTTATAGAAACGGATCATCAGAAGATTGCAGTTGCAAGTATTATTCAGGATGACTGGCTCACATCTCTATTTAATGATGACTTGATTATTGAAAATACCGCGTCCGCTTTAAAGGTTGTTGCGGCTGACGAATTGTTTCAACAGGCATCACTCAAAATCTTGGTCATACATGGAACACTGGACTATGTACGTGAGTTGGCAAAGTCTCACGAAGAATATGATCTGCTTGTTTGTGCCGGGGTTCCTGGTGAGCCGGCTTACGAATTAGAAGAGGTGAAGGGAGCCAAGCCTAAATTGCTTAAAGTTGGTGAGAAGAGTATGTTTGCCTCGGTCGTGGGCGTGTTCGATAGCGAAAGTGGTAAACCAGTTATGAAATATCAACGAGTGCCATTGGATGCGAGCTATACCGATTCGGCAGAGGTGCTGGCAATGTTCAAACAGTATCAGGAAGAACTTCAACGAGCGGGTTTTTCGGGACTAGGAATACAACCGGAATCTCACGTGTCCGGATATCGGTTTGTAGGTAGTAAGACATGTGCTGATTGTCACCAGGAAGAATTTGAGATTTGGGAAAATTCCTCACATGCTTATGCCACACAGTCGCTGATTGCTCCACATGGTCGTGCAGAAATCCCGCGTCAATTTGATCCCGAATGCATAAGTTGCCACAGTACCGGATGGCAAACGCAGAAGTATGTACCTTACGAATCAGGTTTTATGAGTCTTGCGGATACTTTGAATCTTCAGGGTAATGGCTGTGAGAACTGTCACGGTCCGGGAAGCGAGCATGTACGTCAGGAATCAGATCCCAACAGTACAATGGACTCGCTAACGCAACTGCGCAACTTTCTTCATCGTGATCTTGAAGATGCTAAAACATCTTGTCTGGGTTGTCATGATCTGGACAACAGTCCGGATTTTCATCATGACGGTGCTTTTGAAGAGTACTGGAGTAAGATCAGGCATTAAGCATCATTTTGTAACTCGGCAACGACTTCATCCGAAAGACTGAAATTGACTGAAACATTCTGGACATCGTCATGATCATCCAGTGCCTCCATCAACTTCAGTACTTTTCTTGCCTGCTCAACATCCAAATCGACGGTGTTGTTGGGTATTCGAGTAACCTGTTTTGAGGTGACAGTAATCTCTGCCGCGGCCAATGCTTCAGCAACAGCAGTATATAATTCCGGTTCACAAATGATCTCGTAATGCTGGCTTTGGGCCTGAAAGTCATCCGCACCGGCTTCCAGAGCGGTTTCCATGACGGTTTCCTCATCCGAACCTTCCACAGGAACGAGGAACAGTCCTTTACGGTCAAATAACCAAGCCACACAGTTGGTGGCTCCCATATTTCCACCATGAATTTCAAACATCTTGCGCAGTTCCGGAGCAGTACGATTACGATTGTCGGTCATGATATCGCACATGATTGCGACACCATGAGCGCCATAGCCTTCGTAGATGATTTCTTCAACATTACCCCCGTCCAATTCTCCCGTCCCTTTTTTAATGGCACGAGAAATATTGTCTTTCGGCATGGAAACATCTTTGGCATCCTGAATCGCCTGACGCAGGCGAATGTTTGTAACAGGATCTCCTCCGCCTGTTTTGGCAGCGATGATAATTGCCTTTGATAATTTGCTCCACAACTTACCGCGCTTATTGTCAATTGCGGCCTTCTTGTGCTTAATACCTGCCCAATGGGAATGTCCTGCCATTTTGAATTCCGTAAATGCCTGGTTTTGGAGGGATTAAAAGAGTGTGTA
>CETB01006059.1_pt1 | contig 12495 bp, 9 predicted proteins | sample 356381 | NCBI WGS metagenome assembly CETB01 (sample SAMEA2622545, study PRJEB7988) | marine metagenome | biome: marine biome (ENVO:00000447); feature: deep chlorophyll maximum layer (ENVO:xxxxxxxx); material: "saline water (ENVO:00002010), including plankton (ENVO:xxxxxxxx)" | depth 155 m | reverse complement strand
CCTGTAAGATGGATTATATAAGTTTTATAAATAGTCCATAGGAGGATCAAAATGACAAAAACGGAACTAAGATTATTCAAAAGGTATTCAGGAATTGAATATTATATTAGTATACACAAAGCAGTAGACAATACCGAAACAAAAAAAGAAGTAGTGATTATGAAGTGTACTCAGCTTTCGAATAAAATTTTTTATGCAAAACTTTATTCGATTGATACTAAAGATGATCAGATTTTAAAAGATGTTAAAGCTATTTTAGGAAACAACTTAATTGAGTTCAAAATTATTAACGGAAAGAAGATGACAAAAGATCCATTAGTAGAATGGAAGCCGTAAACTAGTTTTAACCTATAAATAAAAAGAGCTGTCTTGAAAGAGATGGCTCTTTTTGTTTATGTATCAAGAGAAAAGTTTCAATCCGTTCATATAATAAAGGCTGATAGCCATGATTAAAATCAAGCTAATTATTTTTGGGAAGTTATCTTCATACCAATTCAAATTTATTTCCTTTTATACTTCATATTAACTGAGCCGTAAGTTCTACTTTTGATCAAGTCTCTAGCGATTTTTTTTGTGCTTCGCTTCTTAGGAGCTTTGAGCTTTGGGATGTCTTGATTCTTGAGAAGCCAGTCTTGATAATCAGACTCTTCTTTCATAGCTTCTCTCTTGGATTGAGTTTTCATTTGAGCCTTTTCAAGATCATCAAGATCAGACTCTTTGAATACATCAACATTTATTTTCTGAGTATTATCAGGCTTCTGATTTTTCTTGAGCCACTCTTCATATTCATCTTCCATATTAGCCGAGTCTTTGAAGTCCTGAGAAGTTTGTTTCGTGGCTTCTCTATACTTCTTGGATTTTTTCTGAGCTTTCTCAAAGTCATCGAGAAACATATCAAGATTTTTGATTCTTTCTCTCGCTTCTTTTGTAAGCTTCTTCCCTTTAGCTCCCAAGTCTTTGGCAACTGTTTTCGAGATCTTAGATCCTTTGTCGAAAGTCTTAACGGCTTCTTTACTCATAGGAGTCTCACTCAAGTTCTTAGAAGCTCCTGAGCCATATTCTTTCGCTTGAGAAAACATATCAGCTAACAAAGATTTTTTCTTCGGCTTTGGCTTGGCTTCAGGATGTTTCTCTTGTAGTTGAGATTTAGCCATTAGTTTCAAATATAATTTTTCTTCTTGAGTCAGCTTCATTTATTTTCTCCTAAGCTTATTTAGTTTTTCTAATCTTTCAAAAGGAAGAACTCTTTTTCTCTTTAATGAAAATGATACATCTCCATTTATAGAAACATCAAACTTTCCCATTGAGAATCTTCTTGTTTTTGATTTACTTACAGGCTTTCTTTCTAATACTGAAAAAGTATCTCTTGGAGTTCTCCCATTCTTAATCCCTTGAGGTCTTTTCTTAAAATAAGAAACAAGATTTTTCTCAAGATTAACAACTGGATAAACTTCTCCCTGTTTCCATCCTACTTTAGTTATTGAAGATTTTCTTTTCTCAAGATCAGTCAAAGACTTTCCTGACGGTTTAACAAGCTTTGGCTTTGGCTTCTTCCCATCATCAAACTTAATCTTGTCTACTAGATCAGGCTTCGGAGTTGTTTTAGGAGTTCCGATTGTTACTTTAGTTTTACTCTTTGCGAGATCTTTAACTTTAGCTTTAGACTTTAGCTTAGCTGAATCTTTAGATTTAGATTTAGACTTAGCCTCATCAAGTTTTATTTTTAATTTAGATTTTTCTTTAGCTTTGTCTTTTAGTTTTTGAAGAGTTTCTGTTTTCGGCTTTGAAGCTTTGGCTTTCATCTTTTCAAGATCTAAAGCTTTGAGTCTTAATCTTTCAGGAGTCTCCGTAGTTGTTGATATCTCTAAAGGCTTCAGAGATGGCTTTAGAGAGTCTTTGTCTTTTGGCTTGGCTGTCATTACCTCAGTTTTTATCTTGGGAAGTGTTAGAGTGGATTTTTGAGGCTTCTCTAAAACTTTTATTTCTGTTTTGATCTTCTTACTTTCAGCGATAGCCTTTTTATAAGCTTCTTTGTCTTCATAGATAGGAAGAACATTAGAGAGAGATTGATCTTGAAGATCTATTGTGGCGAGTCCTCCAAGTCTTGAATTTAGTTTTGAAGTATCAAGATTTTTATATCTTTTCAGAATGTCTTCAGGAGACGGAAGATCCTGAGAAGCTTTGATTGATTTTCTGATTGTAGATTTTTCATCTATTAATCTAGTAGGCTTCGGCTTTGTGAATGTCTTTGGAAGTTTATCTCCGATTATAGTTTTTATATTATTGAAGTTTGGAGCATTGACGTTAATTCTAGCTGATCCTAATCCTCCGATAGTATTAGGGAACGGAATGTCTAATCTAAAGCCTTTGGCTTTCTTAGTACCTGAGATAAGTCCTTTATCTGACTTGGCTAAGGGAAGAGCTTTCTGAGTGTATCTGACAAAGTCTTCTAAGAGTTTTTTCTCATCCCATGCGAACATAAAATTATCTTTATCGAGAAGCCTCTTTTTAAATAATTGATCAACTATAGCCTCTCCGTATAAAGCCTCTAGCGAAGATCTTTCAATCGTATTTCCAAGATAATTGATTTTATTGTTATCATCAAGAATCGCTCTTCGGTTTACATATCTCATAAAATCAAGCCACTCATCATCATCTATTACTACACGAGTTTTTATTTCAGGATTATTCCTAGATCCAACAAGCTTCCAGTCAATATCAAGAGTTTTAATTAGAGGATCTTTTTTTTCAATAGCTGACTTAGTAATCTTCTCAGGAGATTTAAATCCTCCGATAGCTTCGTCTATTCTTGAAATAAGTTCGGCTGTTTTTTTCTGAGGTTTAAATTCGGAGTTCCATGCTTTCGAAACATCTTCATAACTTACTGGAGATCCTTGAGGTTTATCAGTAACTAGATCAACAAACTTTTTTTCTACAGCCTTAACAATTTCTTTCGACTTGGCTGAAGTTGTCTTTCCCATCTCTTCAAAAAGAGGAAAGAGTTTTTCATATTTTGAAAGAGGTATCGCTTTAGATCCCCAAACATCTCTTTGAAAAGTTTCAACTAATTTATTAAAATCTTTCTTAGTAAATTTTTTCATTATAAGAGGATCGTTCACAACTTTTAAAACTTTATCTTCTATGAAGTTGGCGACATCTTTTTTTAAGACAGCTTCTTTCGTAAGAGCAAACTCATCGAGCCTTTTTATAGGATCAGTTATTCTTGGAGTAAGAGGATTGTTTGAATAATAATTTAAATTATCAATAGTTACATCCCTGAGCCTTATAGCTCTTCTTATATCCTTTCCGACTAATCTATCAAGCTTCTCATTATCTTTAAGAATTGCCTCGACAGTCTTTGTCATTTTTTTTCTTGCAAGAGTAGGATTCTTCAAGTAATCAAAAACCTCTTCTTCTAATTTAAAAAATGGATCTTTTCTCAAGTTGCTAAGAATTTTATCTGATCTATTTTTTTGATCGGAGACAGCTTCTCGAAAAGATTCCATCAACTTAATCTCTTCAGCATTTCTAAGCTCAAACTCTTTTACAGTTTCTTTGAATTCTTTTTGAAATTTTATATCCTCAGCAGATTGTTTGAACCGAAAAAAAGAACCCTCAGGAAGAGCTTTCATGCTATTCATATTTTTCTTAAATGCTTCAGGATCTTTTTTAAATAAAGCTTTAAGCTTTGGATTGATTTGTCTTTCAATTTCTAAAACTTTAAAATTTTTCAGGAAAGTTTGAGCTTCATAAATCTTCTCCCTGATAGGAACTCCAATCCCATCCATGTTCTTCGCAAATTCCACAACTTGACCATAAGAAAATCTCGGAGAAACAACTCTCGCTCCTATAACTTCCTGAGCCTTAGTATCAAACATATAATACTGACCTGTTTTAATTGGAGCTATTTTGTTTCTTACTGAAGAGAGTCCAGTTGATGAAGCGATTGTTTTACTTGCATTTATACCATCGTTTAAAATCTTAGAAACAGCTTTCGACTTAGAGAGATTTATTCCCATTTTAGCTAAACCTTTTACTGAGGCTCCGAAGATTGTCGCAGTAGTTATTGTATCAACTGGCTTCCATGCTCTTTTAACTACTCCTCTTCCTGTTTGATACAAGAGATCCTCTATAGCATAAGTCTTCTGAGCGACTCGTTTTTTTTCTTCAGGAGATAAATTATAATAAGCCTGAGAATAAGGCGAGTCTCCTCCTAATTGAAGATAGTCTTCATCAAATTTTCTATTCTGCTTCCATGTCTGATTGACATCATAAATAAGAGAATTTAATGATTGATATGGAGTCGGAGATTTGATCCCTAAAGATTTTTGATTTTTGAAAGTTTTATTGAAAGCATTTAGCCAGTCTTTATTAGCTGACTTGATTACATCTTCGCTCTCAAAAAATAAGCCTGAAAAATTATACAGCTTCTCTTTTTCTGTTAATCCTACAGTTAATCCTTTGGCTGTTAATCCTACGTTAGTTCTCAATCTGTTAGCTAAGCCTAAAGGGATATTAAATACTTCTTTCAAAGACTCGGCTGAGAACTTTTCATCTTTTAGAATATCGGCTGTTGATTGCATAGAGTTGGATAAACTATCCTTTTCATAAACCCAAGAATCATTGATTGACTTTACTTGTTCTCCGAATAAAAGATCCCCAGTTCCCTTTGAGACTTTTACAGGATCAAACGGAGCTAGATCTCCCATCGCTTGAATTGATGATTTTTCTTGGCTTGAAGACTTCCAAAGAGTTAGATCTTCAGAGAATTTTTTAACCCAAGAATTAACATCTTTTAAATAATCCTTTGAGGCTTCTGAAACAGTTTCTTTTATTGCCCTCGCATTTTTATCGATAAATTCTTCTGTCGCTTCAGCTCTCCTAATTGGATCGATATTAGGATCAAAGGGATTTATATTTTTTAATTCAAACTTTTCTTCAGGCTTGAAAAACTCTCTTCCCTCTACTAATTCCTGATCAGGAGAAGAGCCTTGAGGCTTCTTGTATTGTGGAGCTATCCTTGAAAATGATCCTGATTTTCTGTCTCCAAGAGACTCAACGAATCTCTCATCTTTTTTTAGGTCATCAAAAATAAGAGGCTTGATAATAGCTGACTCTTTTTTTTGAAGTTGATTACTGTAATCGACTCCTGATCCTCCGAAGTTTATAGCCAAATAATCCCCAACAACATCCTCAATTTTATCCGTGTTATCTCTTCCTGACTTAGAAAAATCAGGAGACGGAGTGGGAATTTGCCAGTCAGGTCTTTTTGATAAATCTGATCCGTAATCTACTCCTGTTATTTCAAAGGGAACTTCTTGAGAAGCTGAATCCCATTGAGACTCTAGCCTTTTAAGTTTTCTATCGGCTAGATCTAGCTGAGCTAAATACCTGTTTTCTCTTTCCTGAACGAGTGGAAAATTTCCCTCTATAAAAGAGTTATAAGATCCGACTAAATTATTATGATCTTTTTCAACTTTTTTGAAAGATTCAAGCCTTGAGTTATATTGGGATTCATAAGAATCATAATCCCCTGTAAAATTTTGATTCCAGTCTTGAAATTTTTTGAACTCGGCTTGAATGTTTTCTTCGGAACTTGAGACAGCTTCTCGGATCTCAGATTCCCCTTTTTCAAATTCTTTGAATACTGGATCAGTAAATTCATACTGAGGATCTTCTCCAATAGTCTTTATATATGGAGACTCTTTTTTTTGGATTATTGAATCTACTTCTTCCTGAATTTTTTCAGACTCTTCAATTATTTGATTCTGAGTAGGATTCGGAGAAACTGGAGCTTGAAAATTATCTCTTTCAAGCTCTTCAGGAAATGACGGAAATGACTGAGAAGATTGATCTATTTTAGGAGCTTTAGGTTTAGACGGAAGATAAGATTCAGCCGAAGATCTTTCGCTGTCATCATTCGGATCATAAGGTTTAAAATTATTAACCATTAGACTCCTATCTTGTATCTGTTAAATAGATTTTATCTGAAGCTATCGCTCTTCCTATTTTATACGTTCCTGAAGTTGAAACAGATCCATCATCCTGAACCCAATACTCAGCTCCGATTGTTAATCCTGTAAATCCATCTATAACAGCTCCGATTGAGTAAACTGTTACTTGATTAGTAGCTGATCCTGAAGCTGTTACAAAGCCAATATATTCTGAAATATTATCAGGTATAACAAAGGCGATTGCGTGTAATAAATTATTATTTGCTGAATCTATCGCTTGATTAGAGTGTGAGTATAAAGTGAAGACTGTTCCTGAGCCTTGATCTTTCCACACTCCGAGAGATCTAGTAGGATCATTATGATAACTTTCATCTCTATTTTGATAATCATAATGTTTGAATGTAGAGCTGTCGAGAATTCCAGTTGATTGGTTAAATGAGAACTCATAAATTTCAGCACATTTTGATTGCTGATAATCCTTAGAACATATATTTCTATCTTGCATACCCCTATTGTGCCAAAAATATTTATACGGAGTTACTGTTTTATCGATATGTACATCCCCATTTTTATTGTATAAATTGCCGTTACATTCTTCATTAGCAGTATTAACACAAATTTCATCTGTTATTAAGTTCTCTAAAGATCCTTTCGCAACTTCAATAGGAGTTCCAGTATAACTATTCACATCCCCTTTTAGATGGATGAAATAATTATCAATTTGACCAGTTTGTCCACTCGACAAAACATACATATAAGAATTATGTTCAGGGACGTGAATCGGTCTTTGACCTGAATATCCACATGAATAATTTGATCCACTTGAATCAAAAGTCCCTCCACTTATATCATCCGTATAACCTGAACTCCCATGAGTAAAATTGTATTTATTCGAGCTATAAGTATTATTTCCTGAGTTATAGTTTTCAGCTATTCTCATTTGAAAAAATCGACATTCAGAACCACTTTGCATAGTTCTGTTTGTTATTAAAAAAGCCTGAGCAGTATTATCCCACCATACAACTGGATTAATTGTATCGTACCAATTTTGTTTAAGATAATCCGTTCCGTTTGAAGTGGCTAAATCTCTCGCAAAGTTTTGATATGGAGAGCATGAGTCATTTGTTGAGTTTGAAAAATTACAAGTGTAAGACTTATACCAAACATATGCACTCGAATAATATCCCCCTTGATATGCTTTGAAAAATATCCACATTCTATTAGCATCGCTCGATTGTTGAGCGAAAACATTTGAATCTATTGACCATATCCAAAAAGCTTGATTAGTACTACTGCAAGATCCGTTATTATTGCAAGCGTGTTGATCGTGAAGAAGAGAATCAGTTCCAACAACTAAAGTATTATTATTTGTATTAATTTGAATCGGTACAGTCCAAATTTGACCATCTCCAGCATTTGAATTGTTTCCACTCCCTCCAGAATAGGCAAAAACATATTGATTTACTGAATCATCGTGTTCTAATCCGTATCTATCAAAGGAATAATGATAGCTTTGTGTATTTGGATATGGATTGCTATATTGTGTATATCCGTTTGTTTGATGAGTACCCCAAGAGTTCGAAATACATTGTCTTCCCCAGTTTGAAAGAGAGCTGTTTGTTTCTTGGATAACATCTACATAAAAATGAGTGTCGCAAGTGCTTTGATTGTTTGAATCATAATCCTTATAAACCACAATTTGACCATCTATATTTGAATTATAGTGAGAACTCATAAATTGTACATTAGCAGAAGAGCCACCAGTTGAAGCCTGACTCAAGTTAATTTGAGAAACTCCATTTTGCTGAACATCAATATTTCTTACTTGACCATTTGATTCAAGTCCTACAGCTCCATGTACTACATTTTGAGAAGCGATAGCATTGAAAGAGCCTCCTCCTCCACTCATATCAGCATAGCTTAGAGATCCTGTCGCATTGACCTGAAGAATTTGACCATTAGTTCCGTTTGAAGAGTTAAAAGTTGTTTCATTTATTTCAGGAATATCGCTCCAAGATACTCCGTTAGAAGTTCCATCCGTTTTTAAAAATTGACCATTAGTTCCCTGAGTTCCATCAATATCAGTTGTTTTAATATCAAGAGATTCCATTGTTAAAGCTCCAGTTCCATCTGTTTTTAAGAACTGGTTAGCTCCAAAGGGAAGAACTGAAGTGGGAACTGATAAAAGTCTCCCATCTGCGTCAGGAAGCTCTAAAGTTTTTTGGTTAGAAGTAGTTGTTGATTTTAGTACAGTTCCCACAGGATTCAGAGATCTAATTTCAAGATTTCCTTCAAAAACTTCATCATCCCCTACTGAACAGCTTGAAGCTGATAGACATTTTGTTTCTCCCATAGAGACAGCGAAAAATAATGACATTATAGAAATAAATAAAGCGAACTTTCCGACATCTATCCTCGATAAGACTTCTATTGATCTAATTAACTTCATTGAAATAACTCCTTTAATTTCAAAACATTATAGGAGCAAGTTAATGCTCCTAATATTACTCCGATTAATACTGATAGACTTGATCCGAGTAATAAATTTTTAATATTCTCTTTTTTATATGTTATATTATCGCTCATTTATCTTCCAAACTCTTTCATCCCAAAGGTCATCACTAAAATAATTCCATAGAATAATAAATACCACTCAGGAAGAAAATCCATAGACACTCCAAAGGCTATTGGGATTCCTGATAAAAATGAAGCTAACATGACAGATTTACTAAAAACAAAACCCAAAGCTCCGAGAGAGAGTCCAGTTGATACAAATATTAATCCATAGAGTAAATTTAAAGGAATATAATCGCTCTCCATCCCCAACATAACCTGAAAGCTGTTTTTGTCTTCTATTGTCGGAGTATCGTAAAAATTATCCGACATAAAACCCTCAGAAATTGAGCCATAGCTCAAAGTTGCTGACGGAGGAAGATCTTCATCAAAAACTGAAACAGCATTTTGAATCTCGACAGCATATTTTGATTGATCTGATTCCAAAAGATACGAAAGAGGATGAGTATTGTTATTATATAAAGCATTTTTAATTGTATAAGAATAACTATTTGATGTCTGAGAGTTGAATTCAGTTTCCCATGCGTTAAAAAGATAGAAAACAATAGGAGTTGTTGAGTGCCAAAGTTTAACATCATAAATAAAAGTATTATTAAAGTTTTCAGCTATTTTGAAAGATTCTTGAGTTGGAGTTGTTGGAACTATTGAAGTTCCTCCTGTAAAAACTCCATCAAGTCCACATTTAATTGATCCTGAAGTTGATTTCTCCATCTCTATTAAATGAATCTGAGTAAAATCTTCAGAGGATGGGATTGAGATTGGAGTTGTTACTTGAGAATTATCAGAAATACATTCAAAGCTAATAGATCCAGTAGTTGATGATTTATAAACTTCTATTTTATATCCAGTTTGAAGATCTTCATCATACTTTCCGACTAAAACATCTCCATCATTAAGCTTTGAGGGAATGAATTTAGTTCTTACTTTTAGAAGCCAGTCTTCATTAGAGAGATCTAAGTCATTATGATCCACAGCGAAAGCTTTAGAGTTATCATTGAAAAAATAGATTCCTTGATCTCTTTTCTCATATTGATTCCCATGAAATAAAGACAAATCGTTCGCTCCTGAGTTTATAGTCTTAGGGAATCCCCATAAATAATAAGTTCCCTTAGCATTATTCCGTATATCTGAAGCGAATATCTCAAATTGATTCGTTATAGATCCTGAATAACCTCTAACATCCCAAAATTTAGAAGTGTCAAAGTCTGAAGAGTGAGCTTTATCAATTTGAGCATTTTGTTTCCATGAAATATATGGATATTCAATTCTTACAGGAGGATATAATTCGTTCGCTTCAGTTGATCCTGTATTTCCTACAAGAATATTTGAAACATAACAGTAATTCGTGGGAAGAGTGTCAGTATCAGCAAATAAACACCTAGAATTTTTCTCAAGTCCGAAAAAAAGTCCGAAAGCTATCAAAAATAACCCAAGAGCTAAAAGGCTCTTATTTTGAGAGCCTTTGAAGAGTTCATTGGTATCATTCCACCCCTGAGCCTCATTGAAAGCTGTCTGAGAGGATCTATTTGCTCTATTTTTTTGAAAATATTGAAAAAACTTCATTTTAACCCCAAAATTTGAACAGTCTAATCATTTCTGTAGTTAATTGATAAATCATAGAAACAGAGAAAATTAATAATATATATCTGCAAACAGTTGTAAAAGTATTATGTTCAAAATATCCAAAATTTAAAGAAGCCATCCCAATTAATGCTTTTATTTGGCTTCCTGTTTGTTTTATCATAGCAATCGCAGTCTCAACAGTTCCTAACTCTTCTCCCTGAGCATTAGGAATATCTGAATCAGACACCATTAGGATCTCAGGTTTATCATTTAAGAAAACTACTATAGATCCCTCTTGAGTTTCAGCATAATCTTTCAAACTTGTTTCTTTATCTGAGATCATTCCAAGAGAAAAGGCTGTTAAATATGGAATCATCATGGTTAATAAAAGTCCTATTTTCAATTTTGTCCCATCCTCCTAACTAACCAAGATCCAACAAATAAGCTCGAAAGAGCTATTATTGAAAGCATGATATTTAAATTTGATGGAACTACAAAAACACTTAGCGAATAAACAGCTATAAATGAAAAGACTGAAAAAAATCCGTTCCTAGTTATATAAAAGAAGAAAAATAGTGTGATAGTTGAAAAAATCAAAAAAACAAATTGCCAAAAAAATGAGCCACTTGATAAGCCGAACGTATAGTCCATTAAATAATTAACATTTTCGTCTAGTTTTGTAGATTGATACTCAGAATCTAACTGAGTATATAAGTTCCCAACTGAAGACGGAGAAGTCTCTTCTGTTATTGCTTGAGTTACTTGAAATTGAAGAATCGTATCTCCTGAAGCTGTAGTTATTCCCTTAGAGATCTTAGAAAAATGAGGAATCGCTAACTCAACGAAGTCTCTTCCCTCGTGAGTGATTTTATTACTTGAATTAACAAGTTTATACTCTTCAAGCTCAAGATCTTCCTCAAGAGTCCTTATGCTATTTAGTAAAAAACTTCCTATATTGGAAATAGTTCCTTGCTGAATAACTTGAAGACATTTTTCTTGATTTGCTGAAAATACAGAGGGATTTGGAGTTAAACACATATAAGAATTAGGATTCCCATACGAGATCCCTGAAAGAGACTGAGAAGATTTGTACAGACTTATTAAAGAATGATCTATCCTCTTAACTATTCCAGTTATCATAATAGTTTGAGAGTTTGGAGAGTTTTGGCAATTTGTTGAAGTAGCACATTCAACATATCTAATCTCTAAAGGATGAAGCTGAGAATATAAATCTTTTTCAAGAGTTATATTTGAAGCTTTAATCGGAGTTGTTGAGCAGTCTGAACTGGTTAAATTACAGAAATTTTGAGAAGCTGTTTGAGGCGAATTATTTAGAAGAAAAGTTCCGTCTTCATCTAAGTTAATTCTAGCGATAAATAAAATGTCTCCTGAGTGATGTACATCCTGAAAAGAGACAGCTTCTTTAATTTCAAAATAAGGAATTGAAGTGATCGCATTAGGATCTGTAGGATCTGAAGTCCATGAAATAAGAGGTATTGAGAGAATCGATAATCCGATTATCTGAAATAATTTTTTTAAGCTGTTTTTCTTTAAATTCATTCATCCTTATAGAAGAAAGCGAGTCCACAATAAATCGTATAAATACTCATAACCAAAGGGAAAAACCATGCTATTGATTTAAGTAGCAAAGGAGTATTTGTGCTAGTCATTAAGTCCATGCTAAAAACCATCACAAATAAAGTTGCAACTAGAGTAAATAAAAAATTAATTGAGTCCTCGCTTTCGTTCATGTTCCATATTAAACTTTTTTCGAGATTCCCACTTTTTTTATGGGATTCTCGATAGAGGATTATCTTCCTCCAAGATCGTTCCACATATTTCTGATAACTAAGAAGATAACAGAAGATACTAAAACGATAGGAACTATCGCAAGTATGCTCTTAACTGAGTCAGTTAATACATTCGTGCTTAGTGTAGTTGAAGAAAGAACACCATCAACAGCCTCTAAAGAGATTGGCAATAAGAGAATTCCTATAACTACAGAAATCGTTCCTGATATGATTACTTTTACGTTTTCCATCATTAAACCTTTACTTAATTACGATATTCGTAATTTTTTTTATTTTATTATTACGATCATCGTAATAATCTCAGTCCACAACTCGACTCGGCTTCTTTCCTACATTCTCGACATTAAGCCGAAAGTAGTTACTCCCATGATTCCAAAAACTACAGCCAAAGGTAATAACCTGATTAGTGAGTTAGTAGTTGGATTCACTCCCTCAGCCAATTTGAGATAGGTTATATCAAATTGATAAGTCTGAATTGGAGAAGTGGGAAGCGATGAGACTGTCAAAATTTTAGAAGTATCGTCAATAGAAGTATCTGAAGTCATATCAGAATTCCCACTATTTTCGATTACAACTATTCCCTCCATGTTCTC
>CETB01039011.1_pt1 | contig 12534 bp, 5 predicted proteins | sample 356381 | NCBI WGS metagenome assembly CETB01 (sample SAMEA2622545, study PRJEB7988) | marine metagenome | biome: marine biome (ENVO:00000447); feature: deep chlorophyll maximum layer (ENVO:xxxxxxxx); material: "saline water (ENVO:00002010), including plankton (ENVO:xxxxxxxx)" | depth 155 m | reverse complement strand
GCTCCGGCTCTGGTTCAGGCTCCGGCTCTGGTTCAGGCTCCGGCTCTTCCTTCTTCTTCGTAACCTTGCCGTACTTCTTCTGCAGCCCCTTCACCATAGTTCCGTAGTTGCCTTCAAACTTCTTCACAAGCTTCGGAATATTCGCGATTTGCTTCGAGCGCTCCGGCTCTTCCAAGAACTGTGTATATGTCGCCTTCGCTAACTTGGCGGCCTGTTGAGCGGTCGGTCCTGTCGCCACGGTTCTTTCAGGAAATCCATTACTTAAGGATTTGACCAAATTCAGATTTGAATCTCTTTCCTGTAATCTTCGAAGACCTGTCGGAATAACTCGATGTCAGAGTCAAAGGTTTCAGGGAGCAATGGACCGAAGGAGAACCGGAAAAAACGAGAATAAGGTGAGTCATAACTCGGATCTTTCGAATGAGGACGTGCCATATCGCAGTCAGTAGCACTGAGAATTGCAGCACCATGCTTGAACAGCCTCTTGTTTAACTCCGCACTCGTCATCCCGTCCGGCAACTCGAGCCAGTGGTAGAAGCCCCCGTCGCCAGTGTAAACTCCAAGACCCATCTCCTCGAATGCCTTTCCATATCTCTCTCTTTGCCAGTTGTAATGCTCCTCCACAGCCTTTCTGGCCTTCTCCACTCTACTTGGCTCAAGGAGCTTGACTGCATAGTGCTGGGACGGATGGCTGACCCCGCCCATGCCGAAGCTGGAGAAGTTTGACAGTGTCTCTATGTTCTTCTTGCTGGAGATAATCCACCCAATTCTGATTCCAGGAGATTGCAGCCCCTTTGTACAGGCCCCAGCGATGAACACATTGCTGTTGTTCAGATCCTCTACGAACTGTATTCCACTAACCGATGGGGAGTGGAACATCTCGTATGCCTCATCTAGAAGGATGCCGTTTCTGGGTTGTTCAGCTAGTCTGATTAGGTCCTTCAACTCATCCCCCCATCTTGTCTGACCAGAAGGGTTCTGGGGGTTAGAGATGATGGGCATCACGCTTGTCTTTGCATTTAGGCCAGATCTATCGAAGTACTCATCGTTGCTAGGATGGAAGCCGTTCTCCTTCGTGAATGGGACTATCTGGAAAACAGTATTCGTCTGCTCCAGGATATCCAGGTAGGCTGGCCACTCGATGTTCCCTATCCTGACCTGAACATGATCTTTGAGGAATGCTAGAACAGTGTATATTCCAGGCCTCCCTCCAGCGAAGACCATCACATTCTCCGGCTCCACATTCGATTCGTACTGGTCATTGTAGTACCGTGCAATCGCCCCTCGTAACTCCGGATGGCCCCATGCCTTGGGGTAGAACCGATCCTCCCAAGTGACGTCTATGCTTTCAGGCAGAGGAGGGCCTCCGAATTCCTTCAGTGGAGTGGTGAGGGGGAATCCCTGTGACCACGGATGCGTTCCCTCAGTGCCCATGAAACTGCCGAAGGAGTCCCTGAAGGCATACAGAGTCTCGTAAATTCCCATAGGCGGGCAGTTGTCAGAAAGGAACGACTCAATCCCTACCTCACTACCCTGCATGTCCTTCCGGGGGGCATATCGCAAATTAGTTTGACCATCAGGACTGGTCTACTGACACTCAGGAAAAAACCGTTAATACAGCCATTCTACTTCGATGGCTATGAGCACGCGCTGTGAACACAATAGGACTCTAGCCCTTACTATTGTCATACTATTTCTCGGTATGTCTTTGTCAATGGGATTGCATCAAGAGAATAGAGAAATTCTGGAAGAAGACCCACCGTCCATGGATACCCATTCAGGACTCAATTTCCCTGGTTCGACCGTAGGTTCGATTCACTCTCTTACCGCACTGGGAGCATCTTACGACTACACATGTGTAGTTCTGGACAACAACCAGATGAAGTGCTGGGGTAGCAACTATGGCTCGTTCCTAGGTCATTCGCTAAACAGGTTCGCCGTCGCAAACGAATATACTCCAGTATCGGTAAACGACGTCGACGATACAACCTGCTGCCTCTCGGACGTGATCGAGACTAGCCCAGACGGCCGTCACACAGGAGCACTTACATCAAGCGGGGATATCTATGCGTGGGGAGAGGATTACTCTGGGCAAATAGGACATGGCCACATAAGTTGCGGCAATGTCTGCGACCAGCCGCATGGCCCTTCTGTAATGCCCGGAAGCAGAACGTTTGTGTCAGTAGCCACAGGTGTATGGCACACCTGTGCAATTACAGAGCCAGATATGGCCGTATGGTGCTGGGGGTTCAATGACGACGGACAGCTTGGAACAGGCGACAACGATGACAGGAACGCCCCTACCGAAATACCACTCCCTCAAGGACGCCATCCTGTTTCTATCAATACCGGATGGGCATCCACTTGCGTAATCCTAGACAACGGTTCCGGGATGTGCTGGGGAGCAAACTTCCACGGACACCTGGGTGACGGGACCTACAACGATAGGAACGAGCCAACGCCAATCTCAGTACTCCCAGAGAACAGGTCCCTAGTTGCCATGGACCTCGGCGCTGGACACGCCTGTGGCATTCTAGACGACGGAATGGTGAACTGTTGGGGAAACAGCACGTTCTGCAATGGTGACGACTCATCCTGCGCGAATACCACTTCAGGGGGTAGATTGGGTGATGGTACGGAAACCAGCTCCACTTACCCCAGGGCCGTTGCCCTTCCCGCAGGAAGGACTGCGATATCTATAGACGCGGGAATCGACCACACCTGCGCTATACTTGACGACAGTAGCGCTGTCTGCTGGGGTCTTAACGAACAAGGCCAGCTAGGTGACGGCACCACCACAAACAGTACGATTCCCGTGAATGTCTCTATGCCCCCAGGACTGGGAGTTGCGGAGATTTCAGCGGGTTTGAAGCATACCTGCGCTGTAGCGACCAATGCATCCGTTTACTGCTGGGGACACCACGAAGAAGGTGCCCTAGGAATCGGCGAGGATGTCGATAGCGATATTCCATCTTACGTTGACTTGGGTAACGGAACTCACGCACTGATGAGTGAGCGGGACAATGACGACGATGGTATTGTCAATATCTTCGACCCATTCCCTGACGGGTGCCCTTCAGGCCATTACGCAACAAACGGAACATGTGAATTAGTTGAGCCAGGATACTACACTGATGACCTTCCTCCATACGAGCAATTCCCCTGTGAACCTGGAACATACCAACCAAGCTATGGTCAACTGGATTGCATAGATGCAAGTGCGGGGCATTACGTAGGAAATCCAGCCTCTCACTCTCAAACCCCCTGCGCAGCAGGGAGCTACCAGTCCGACTCAGGACAGACATCTTGCATTCTCTCTGAACCTGGCAACTATGTCTCGGACGCAGGAGCAACTCGCCAGAACCAGTGCTCTTCTGGGACTTATCAACCGTCTTCAGGGGCAACAGATTGTATTGATGCAAGCCCTGGGTATTACGTTACCGATTTCTCCGCAATAGCACAGACTCCTTGTGAAGCGGGCACGTATCAAATGTTGTCAGGAGCAAACTCGTGCTTCCAAGCAGGACAGGGATTCTACGTTCCTTCAGAGGGTTCAGACTCTCAGGAACAGTGCCAGCCCGGAACGTTCTCCTCACAGCAGGGTCAGGCAATCTGCACAGACGCTTCGGCTGGATATTTCGTAGATGGAATCCAGCAATCTTCGCAATCCCCCTGCCAACCGGGTGAGTTCCAGAATTTGGAGGGTCAGACTTCTTGCTTGCCAACTACCCCTGGGAACTATACGGACACCGAGGGATCGGCCAATCAGAATCAGTGCTCTCCGGGGACTTATCAGCCCGAATCAGGACAGACCTCCTGTATTGCCGCAGAACCGGGATATTTCTCCGAACTCGGCGCCACATCCCAGACCCAATGCCAGAATGGAACCTACTCCTCTGAGTCAGGACAGGGATCTTGCACCCCTGCAGAGCCTGGTTTCTTCGTTGAACTAGATGGGGCTACGGGCCCAATTCCTTGTCCGCCAGGACAGTTCCAATCAGAACCCGGGTCATCCGAATGCGAGCCCCCCCCTCCCGGTCAAGTGGCCAGCCCGGATGGATCGACTACAGTTTCCTGCCCAGCTGGGAAGTACCAACCAGGCGACCGGTCCATATGCGTGGACGCCTCACCAGGATTCTTCGTCAACGAAACAGGATCCTCCTCGCAGAACCAGTGCCTAGAGGGGACCTTCCAACCAGATCCCGGACAGTCATCATGCCTGCCAGCAAACCCCGGCAACTACGTCGACTCGCTAGGATCGTCAACCCAGACTCCTTGCCCAACTGGGCAGTTCCAGTCGTTCGCGGGTCAGGATTCATGTTCTCCGGCAATGGCTGGTCACCACGTTCCCGAGGCTGGCTCCCTTTCTCAGACTACTTGCAAACCGGGGAATTACCAGCCAGAGGAGGGCATGGAAAGTTGCATCCCCTCTGACCCAGGGAACTTCGTCTCTTCTTCCGGAGCGATTTCCCAGAGTCCTTGCCAGCCAGGAAACTACCAGCCAGCAGAGGGCAAGATGGCCTGTCTTCCAGCCGACCCCGGAAATTACGTCTCTGAGACAGGCTCAGCAGAGCAGACCAAGTGCCCCTCAGGAAAGGAGCAGGAGCTCAGCGCACAGGTATCTTGCACCGATATAGAGAGACCTCTCTGGCTGTCGATATTGATGTTCGGAGTCCCATCTATTCTACTAGGAACAATGGCCATACTATACATTGCAAACAAGAAGAAGACCGGGCCAGGTGGGAAAGGAAAGGCGTACATGTACTCTGAGGACATCAGGAAGAAGCATCCTTAGCCCCATCGCACCAGTTATGTGAGGAACTCCACCAGAGCGTGACATGAGGCACTACTCAAGCGACAGAGTCGACCTTCGCAGCGATACTGTGACTCAGCCAACACCGCCAATGAGAGAGGCGATGGCAAAGGCCGTCGTGGGGGACGATGTTTGGGGGGACGATCCTACAGTGATTAAACTGCAAAACATGGTCGCTGACATGCTTGGAAAAGAGACATCCCTATTCGTGCCCTCTGGAACCATGTCCAACAACATGGCGATAAAAACTCAAACAAATCACGGGGACGAGATCGTCACCCATCGCAAGAGCCACATCTATCTGTGGGAATCAGCCGCGTATGCTTCTCTAGCCGGATGCTCTATCGCATTAGTAGACGGAGACTGGGGTCAGATGACTCCCGAGGGCGTCCAAAACGCTATCAGAAAGACTTCCGGAAGCAACTCTCACTTCCCTGATTGTAAATTGGTATGCGTGGAGAACACTGCCAACGTCGGAGGAGGATCAATTTACCATCAGGAAACCCTAGATGGGATATGCAAAGTAGCCCATGAGAACGACTGCCGAGTTCACCTAGATGGTGCACGGCTGTTCAATGCCGCGGTTGGCAGTGACACTGATCCTGCTCGAATGGTCCGAGATTTCGATACCGTTTCCATCTGCCTGTCCAAGGGCCTAGGAGCCCCTGTAGGATCAGTTCTAGTCGGAGACCAAGAAACAATTTCCCGATCCCACTGGTGGAGGAAGACTTTCGGAGGGGGCATGAGACAGTCAGGGATACTTGCTGCGGCAGGGATTTATGCCTTAGAGAACAACATAGAACGACTCTCTGAGGATCACATCCGAGCATCTAGGCTCGCTGAAGCTATTAGCAGAATGAACTCCTTTTCCGTCGAACTGGAGGCAGTCCACTCCAATATGGTCTACGTACAATGCACTGAAGACAGTGCAAAGGAGGTGGCCAGTAGGCTTGCTAGCCTAGGGGTAGATGTAAGTGTAGAAACAGACTCCATAGTCAGGGCCGTCGTACACCTTCACATCGTTGACGAGGACATAGACATGGCCATAGAGGCCTTCGAACGATCACAATAACCCGTAACCGTTCAATAACTCCTCCGCCTCGAGACGGACATGAGGCGACTGTCGGCGCTAGTCCTGGTAGCACTCATAGTAATCCCAATCCAAGCTTCTGCAGCTACCGATAGCCTCTGGGACGATGCTAGAATTACGAACGAAGCAGGGACCCTATCAGGAACCATCGGAGGGATATCCATCGAACTGTCAAACACCACCTACGAGGAATACACATTCGGAATAGACTATCTGCCCAGCATAGTGGAGGTATACACTGCGACTTGGTGTTCCAACTGCGTCAAGACCGAACAGGCCCTGGACGACGCTATCGGAGACCTCGAAGTGACCAGGATTCACTACCACCGGCACCTCTACGAGACTCTGGATCCCTTTGGAAGCAACTCGACCGATTCAAGATGGGTTGAAACCTATGGGACCGGGTCTCTTCGTTCCACGGAGAGGTCAATGACGGCATCCGATGGGGGAGTAATGAAAATCCCTGGAACAGAAAGATCCGCCCCGAGCAAGGTCTTCGATGGGGAGAGGATGTATACTGGAACCAGCACAAAATCTAACAGCTTGCAAACCGACTATTCAACCGCACTGGCATTGGGGTCTAGCCATCCCTTCGCATCTAATGGGTCAATTTCCCTAGAGGTATCTACTGCTGAAACCATGCCAATCAATGACCAGAACGAGAATGATACTCAAGGGATTGTAGACTATGCTTTCCAATGGGAAATAAGCCTCTGGTCCGAGGAAGATGTTCCCTGGGAAGTAAACAGCTGGCTGATGTTCGTGGAGAATGTTGCTTACTACCCAGAAGGGAGCAACGGCAAGGTCAACTACAGTCATGTACTACACGAGGCAGTCAATATCGGAACTAGCCATACAGGCTCATTCGCCCTGGAACCACCCGAACCATGGGATGGAGATGATATGTCCGTAGTCCTAGTGGTTGACTGGGAAGCCCAAGGAGTTGCCAGTAGTGCGAACTCCCTTCCAGCCCCAGGAGTCGCCACTCTCTTGTGCATGCTTGCTGCCTTGGCTCCTAGGAGACAAGGAGAATCTAGACCCAAAGCCCTAGCACAATCAGTGGGTTGAATAACCACCGCCGAGCATGGTCAATGCTCGGAGATGACCCTTTGCCACCAACGGAACACTGTGTAACTAGCGAGGAGGTTCCAGTAGGAGGAATGCCAAGATGGCTGAAAGAACATATCCGGCTCCAGTCCTTGGGAAAACCCAGCAATGATTCAAACTACATAGGTCGAATTCTCATAATCTACCCAACAGAGAAATCTAGGAGGCAAGCACTCTCATCAATCGATCTCCGAGGAGCAGTTGATCGAACTCTGCACCATACCATGGAGTCTTTGATATCTTCATTGGTTGCAGACCTCAGACTTCCTAGAGTAATTCCTGATGAAGGACCACTGAAGGCAGTTCTACACAGTGAGTGCAAGAAGGAGGCCTCCAGACTGGGCTTCCCAATGATTAACCCTCTACCAGAGATGAAATGGGGCAAGGGCAAGACCGAGGCCCTTGTTACTCTCCACCACCATCTTTCTAGAGAGTTGGTCGCAAGGAGATGGGAAGGGCCTGGAATCTCTACATTCAGAAGGGTAATTATCAGGCTAGAGGAGAAACTCCGATTCACACATCCAGACATGGCATGTGAACGAATTATCGATGCCTTGGAGGATGGCAGAGTCCCATTCACTATTTCCGATATTGACGGGATAATTATGCTCGACCACTCTCCAGTTATGTGCAGATCTTACTCTCAGATCCTCCTATCACTTTCCAAGCTCAGTCCGATACACCAGCTCACCTTCCCCGGAAACTTCCGTCTTGGGCACCACGGACACATGCTAGTTGACGAGCACCCGATTGAAGATCCAAAAGATCTTCCTCATTGGGTCCCCTCCCAAAGGACCCCCTTGGAAGACACTACCGTCCAAGTAAATCGGGTACTCCTCAAGAGAGAGCCTCACTCCTTCAACGCAGCTATCAAAATAGTCACCGACAGGCTAAGCAGTGGAGATTCAGAGATCATTGTCGTAGACCCGGCTTTGGAGAAAAATAGGCACAGATGGGAGCAACTGCTCGGCGAGATCGGAGTTAGCATGGAAAGGAGGAGGGCCCCTCCGTCCTCTCACCCTATTGGGCATTGGATACTATTCCTAGCAAGATTGGGGCACGGAGCCGACGCCTTTTCCCTCGAAAGCCTCAGAGCACTGGCTCTCCAGAGGTCAGTGGTGCCATTCGAGAAACCACCAGAACACCCATCAGATTCGGAAATCTCTCCAAGAGCGGACTCTGAATTGCTTACTAGACTAGCTAGGAACGAGCATGTCCTCGGCGGACCCGGCGCCCTCTCCAAGTGGGTTGATACACTTTCTAGACCATCAACGGATGAGAAAGACGGCCCCAAAAAGGAATCCGCACAATGGTGGCTACTGTGTCTGGCAGCATCGCTTCGACCATTGCTCCGTGAGTCGGACCGAGAACTGATTGGAAACCTCAAGAACGTAAAAGGGTGCTATTCTGGTCGGACTCTTCCTATCCCGGAAATCCCTGAAGATGGAGACGAATGGCTTCACAATACACTAACCCTAATCGATATGGCATCTCAGATGAACCGCTTCTCGGGAAGAGGCCTCTCCCCAGCAGCAGCGGTTAAGGCCCTCGTTGACGAACGCGTAACACTAAGGGAGATGCAGCGAAGATCAGGACAACCGTCACCTTCCCTAGGAGCCGATTGGGTCGATGAACTCTCCTCAATAGCCGAACAGACCAAAGCAATGACCGGTGGTACAAACTTCACAAGCAGTGTTTCCTTAATGACTCCAGGGGAAGCCTTGGGGTGCACTGCCGATCTAGTGGTACTGGCTAACCTGTCTACCTCATCTTGGGAATTGAGAGTGCCAAAGGTTCCCTTTGTAGGCGAGGATGAACGCCATTCGCTAGGAATTCTCAGACCAGACGCCCCAATCAGAGACGCTAGGCACAATTTGCTGCACATTCTGAATTGCTCACCAGAGGTTTTCGTTCTAGATCCTAGCATGGACGAAACAGCCCCACCATCCGCTCCAATCAGAGAATGGGCCACAGATTTTGAGTCGGCCGGAAACGAACCTAGAATCGATGAAAACGAAGGCCTCACTTCATCCTCCAGATATTCAAGACAGGTCGACGGCCTTCGAATTAGGCAGGGGAGGCCCCCAAAACTTCCTCCAATCAATCCCAGTGCCGTCTCAATCCCCATGGATCCTATCGTTCAGAGGGATCGTGAGAGGAGACAGCCCTCGATCGCTGCTAGCGACGGATACCTGCCCATCGAAAACCATCCGAACCTACTCTCCATTGAGAATCTCAAATTTCACGGAAAACCCCCAGAAGGCATAGACTCTCCCCGAACCAATAACAGATGGCCCGTAGTGGGGGCCATTGTAAACGGAAAGAAAACCCCCTCAATCGACCCCAGACCACTCTCTCCAATGCCTACCGGCGCCTTCGTGAGTGACTCTAGACACGGCCACTCCGGAGAGGCTCCACAGGAGGTTCCCGTGTGGTCCCCGACCAGACTCCAAGCATGGTCACGGTGTCCAAGAATGGGTTGGCTCTCTAGGGAACTTGACGCCGAAAGGGAGGAATTGCAGGGGGAGGACATAGACAATAGGACATATGGCGAACTCCTTCACAACGTCCATCATGACATAATTACCCAAATTCTTGGTTTTGAGACCAGTGACGAACGAGCGCACGATGGGGGCATGGGCCATATCAGCGTGCAGAGGTCCGGTTTGGACCAAAGCGAAATCATGCAAATCGCACTCGAATCATTGGATTCAAGAGCTCCTTGGTTGGAGAGAACGGATGCCGTGTCAACCCAACGACTCAGATCCCTGACTGGGATGGATAGGGAAGAATGGAGCAGTTGGCTGGCAGACCCAAAACCAACCCTTCCCAGAGGCAGGATTGGAAGCATTGTAACAGCCGAGCTTGATATTGGTGACTCTGCACCCGTTTCAATTGAGTGGAGTATCGGAAAAGGACCCTCAGACTCGGTGCAACTTAACCCCGAACCTGAGATATCAGGCCGTGAGGAGATCGAGCCAATTACGGTCAGAGGGTGGATCGATAGGGTCGACTTACTTCCAATAGATTTGGATTCAGAGACTTGGATTGATAACGAAGGAAGCGACAGTGTAGCACCAATCCGAGTCAAGGGTTCGGGATGGAAACCAAGAAGATTGGTCGCAATAAGAGATCTCAAGACCTCTGAGTCCAATTCCCCAAAGAATCGCCATTACACGGGCCTACTCGAAGAACTCCAACTTGCCATTTATGCCAGGGCATGGGAGGAAGCCCATCCCGGTGATTTGGTTCTAGCGGCTGGGATTTCTGTGATTGGACACAAATCAGAACACTTCCTAGAAGTGTCCCCCCTATTCGACGCTTCTCAATCGGGAATCAATATCGGAACACCAACCACAGTCACATCGGGCTTGCACAGATTCAGAGATGAGGATGAAAAAGCGGACTCCGATCATTTCAGGGCTTGGTTGGCCCAGCGGCTCTCCGTAGCCATGGGAGTGGCTCGCAATGCCAGAATCGGAAAGGTGCACCCTACTCCCTCACCGGGCGTCTGCGGCTATTGTTCCGTGAGAGAAATCTGCAATGTTAGGATGGAGGGTTCTTTCTGATCCGACTGAATACAGCTCAGCGCCTGGCCCTGAATCTGGACTCGCATATCGTAATCGACGCAGGTGCAGGAACCGGGAAGACAAGCACCATCGTAGACAGAGTCATCGAGCACTACCTCGCCAATGACCAGAGAGCAACCCGAATCCTTCCGAAGCCAGCGAGAGCACAAAGCATAGAGGGGGGATTGGTAACCGCTCCTGCCTCCGAGAGAACCAATCTGCAGGACTGGGACGGCCTACTGCCCAGCGAGGTCGTACTACTCACGTTCACAAACAGAGCTGCCGACGAGATGAAGGATAGACTCCGAAAAACGATCTCAAGGATCAGACCCGGTCCTCTGGGTGATGATGGGAAACACCGCTATGATCCGAGAATAAAGAGCCAAGGTTTCATCGAGCAACTCCTCACTCTTCTAGAGGATGCGCCTATCGGAACCATAGACTCGTTCCTCTCCCAGTTGGTTTCCCCATACAGAGGGAAACTAGGGGACGCTCTCAGTAGGGAGAACGTCTCTGACGCTGCAAGGGCAATCCTAGTGGAGACATCCCTCAGAACAATTTGGAGGCTTGCAAGTGACAGTTCCAGAATTGGCGATGCAGTCGATGCAGGAATCCCCCCTCATATCGCTACGGAGGTTCTCTCGGCTAGGGACAGGGTGGCCCAGCACTACTCGGGGAGGACTTCGGCTTCCAGGGTGCTCCGAGCACTAGTTGGGAAATCGGTGTTCGTCGAAGAGTCATCACGTAGAGTAATGGACGAACATGGAAACGTGGACAGAGACAAGCTACTAGAAATGATAATGTCATCTATAGAAGACAGGGACATTAAAGACCAGGCCGAGAGGCTTCATGGAATCGTCAGAGAAATCTTCGAGACCATCAAGGAATGCATCCAGTCTCCTTCTTCATCGGGCTGGGCAGCTGGGACGAGGATGGCCTGCCTAGAAGAGCTCGATAGAACGGGCCCCCCCTCCGATTCCTGGGGGAAACTGTGCTGGATGGGAAACTTGTTGACATGCACGGTCAGTCCATCGACCTTGATTGCAAAGGAAATGAAGCACTTCCCCGGAATGAAGCTTCCATCCGATAATTGGGAAGCAGGCATTAGGAGTTATGCCAAAATCGAAGACGAGACTCTCAAGACCCGGTACAAATCGACATTGAAGGAGAAAACAGCAGAACTATCTGAGATATGGTCGGATGACTTGGGAAGCATGGTTCTTCACTTCGTGAGATTGGCAATCCTACTAGGCGAGTCCAAACCGCCGCAGACCCCCGATGACTGGTCGAATCCCATAATCACCCTGCCTATGGGCATCCCAGAGAGGATTGAGAACCCGAATAAGAACCATCACTTCAGCCTAGAGGCGGAGATCCAGAATCTCAGAGACCTCCATCTGCTGCACTTGGGATTCCAAGGTGTGATGAAGAACCTCAAGCAACGCGATGAGGTCCACGACTTCGACGACATCCAGAGGCTAGCAGGGGACCTCCTAATGGCAAACTGTCCAGAGGTATGCAGGACGTTCTACCATCCCAGTGTTCAACAGGCTCTGGATTCAATCAATCAGAACCGTCCATGGAGGGACGATCACATTTTCAGGGCATTAGAAGCAATTTCGCATCTAGAGAAAAATCGTGATCTCGCTGGTGAAGCAGCATCGAGACTGGCCGCCATGCGAGCCGATCTCGAGAGCCGATACCTCTTGCTTGGACAAATCAGAAGGAGATTCAGGGCATTCATAATCGACGAGGCCCAGGACAACTCACCCCTACAATGGAGGCTCCTATCGCGTCTTTGGGGCCCTAGGGAGATCAGAGAAGAAGAGGGTCCGAGGCCGGACACACCATGGGAGCCAACAGTATGCTATGTCGGAGACGTGAAGCAGAGTATCTATTCCTTCAGGCAGGCAGAGGTTACAGGATTCCTCGACTTCGCAAAGTCCCTAAGGGCG
>CETB01163182.1_pt1 | contig 12557 bp, 13 predicted proteins | sample 356381 | NCBI WGS metagenome assembly CETB01 (sample SAMEA2622545, study PRJEB7988) | marine metagenome | biome: marine biome (ENVO:00000447); feature: deep chlorophyll maximum layer (ENVO:xxxxxxxx); material: "saline water (ENVO:00002010), including plankton (ENVO:xxxxxxxx)" | depth 155 m | reverse complement strand
GATTGCTTTATGATGTGACGGAGGGGCAATCGGGCGATGGTTCTGGGAGAGGATGCCCCTCTAGAGGCCCCTGAGCCTCAATCCCCCACTGACTCTGCAGAATCCCACGACCCCGAGACTCTATTCATTCTGGACTCCATCGTTCAGAGGCTGAAACCACGAGACGCCCACCATGTTAGGGACATGATAACCGAGCGTGCTCGGACATCCGGGGCCCTATTCATCTCAAGCGCCCTTTGGTGGTGGATAGCGATAAGCGAAGGCTCAGAGCAGGTTGATGACAACCTAATCCCTGAATCAACACTGGGGTCATTCGACTTCGGAACAGTGAGCCTGATTGTCCCTGTTCTGGTCATAGCAGCTACACTATTCACTGGAATAGGAAGGGAGAGGGGAAATGCCACAATGTCCCAGATAGGAGGGGGCATGGGGGTCCTAGCTGCGTTCTACATCCTCGAGCCGGCATTGATGCACTTTGGAGATCTTGAGGGAGATGCACTGTTCGCTACTGGAAGGGTTCTCGTCCTCGCAGTGATGGTTGGATTCGCATCTCACATGATGTTCGACGCCCTGCTGCTCCAGTGGGTGAGAGCGAGCATGCTGAACATGGGAGTAGACGTTTTTCCCTCTTCGGGTGGCGACCACATCGAGGGTCATGCTGATGAGTCACCCCCGTACCCATGAGCCATGGGTCGCGATGCCCCGCCTAGCCTGTCCGTTCTAAGACTGGGACATCGTCGTGACAGGGACAAGAGGATCACATCCCACTTGGGGCTGACTGCTAGGGCATTCGGGGCGGACGAGGTCGTTCTATCGGGTGACAGAGACCCGTCTGCTCTGGAGACTTGGGACTCCGTTACTGAGAGGTTCGGTGGAAATTTCCAGAGCAGGTTCGAGGAGAGCCCAATTTCTTGGCTCCGTGGAATCTCGAAGTCCGGCGAAGCAACAATAGTGCACCTAACTATGTATGGCGAATCCTGGAAGGAAGCAACAGCTTCTATCCCTACCGACAAGCCTGCGGTGGTGGTTGTCGGTGGAACGAAGGTTCCAGCCGAGGTATTCGAAATGGCGGATCACAACATCTCAGTTGGAAACCAACCCCACTCGGAAGTGGCTGCTCTCGCGGTCTTCCTCGACTCTTGGCTGGGGGGTGTCGAATCGAAATCAACCTTCGAAGGAGCACAGTTACAAGTAATTCCATCCGCTAGAGGGAAGGTAGTAATTAACCAAGAAGAAGAGTGATTTTGTCCTGTCAATTTCTTCACTGCTTGTCAACCATTAAGAATCGTACTTGGGCAGCGTTGCTGATGTCGGAGAGTCCAGCGCGCGGGGGCTTCTGTCCCGGAGCTGGAATTCATGGCGTCGAAGAACCTCCATCTTTCCCCGATGCAGCGGATCCGTTGCTAAACTCGTCTCGCTCGGAGCAGCCCAGTGGCTCTCGGGGGATCCTTCTCCTAGCCGATGGCACCCGCTTTGAGGGGAGTCTTTTCGGCTCAGAAGAAATAGCTGAGGGGGAACTAGTCTTCACCACAGGAATGTGTGGATATCAGGAGAGCATCACCGACCCTTCCTTTGCAGGGCAGGTACTCACGTTCACATACCCTCTACTGGGCAATTACGGCATCCATCCCGGAGTCTCCGAGTCATCCTCAGTCCATCCTCGTGGGATTGTTTGCAAGCAGCATATGACCTTCCCAGATCATAGGAACTGCATCGGAAGCGTCCACGATCTACTCGTAGCACACAACATTCCTGGGATTGAAGGAATCGACACTAGGGCACTAACTCGGAGAGTCAGGGAGCATGGTACCGTCTTATGCGTATTCGGTCCTGCGGAGAGGGTCGATGAGATGGAGACCATTCTCGAGGAGATGACCCCGCCAGATGCAGATGATTTGGTAGCTCAGGTTACATGCGATGAACCTAGGCTGCTGAACCCAGGCGCCACTGACGACACCGGTCAACAACTTCCTCGACTTGCTGCTATCGATTGTGGTGTCAAGCACAACATACTGAGGGAGCTGTGCAGAAGGTTCGAGGTAGTCTGGTGCCCTGCGAGCATGACTCTGGAGGAGATGGTTAGAGATTGGTCCCCCGATGCCCTGTTTGCCTCTAACGGGCCCGGCGACCCCGCTCATCCGGGTGCGGCGACCGACGCACGGAAGACCCTAGCAGCTGCAGTAAGGCAAGGAATGCCAGTGATGGGGATTTGCCTGGGCCATCAACTGATGGGGCTCGCAGCAGGACTGAGGACTTACAAGCTAAGATACGGGCACAGGGGTTCAAACCAACCAGTAATGGATCTGGAAACCAGAAGGGTGCACATCACCAGTCAGAACCATGGTTTTGCCGTAGAGGACCCTGTTCAGGGAATGCTGGCCCCACATCCTAGCGGCGTCTGCTCCGAGGTCACAGACAACGTTCTGGGCGCCGAATTCAAGGTTAGGCACATCAACTCCAATGATGGCACTGTCGAGGGGCTGGACCTCCTGGACAAACCGGCATTCACAATTCAGTTTCATCCCGAGGCATGCCCCGGACCGCATGACGCATCACCACTTTTCGACAGGTTTCAGAAGATGGTGGCCGAGCACCTTGGGAAGCCAGAGGCGGAGATAGTAAGCAAGGATGGCGGTTCCTAATGCCTCGCCGTGACGATCTGAAGAGGATCATGATTCTGGGAAGCGGACCTATCAGGATAGGGCAGGCAGCGGAGTTCGACTTCTCAGGCTCACAGGCCTGTCGAGCTCTCCGCTCTGATGGATACGAGGTAATTCTGGTCAATTCGAATCCTGCCACTATCCAGAACGATCCCGAGATGGCAGACAGGATTTACATCGAGCCACTGCTGCCTGAGGTGGTCAAGCGAATCATGGAATCCGAGAAGCCAGACGCTCTACTTGCTGGGATGGGCGGCCAAACCGCTCTGAACATAGCATCAGCACTAGCCAAGGACGGCAGCCTCGACGAGTTGGGTGTCGAGTTGATCGGATGCAACCTCGCTGCCATTGATGAGGCAGAGGATAGGGACCTTTTCAAGAAGGTCTGCGAGGAGATCGATCTCCCGGTATGCAAGGCACTGGCTTGTGACTCTATTGAGGAGGTCATTGCCGCTGCAGAGGAATTGGGCTCCTTCCCCCTGCTGATCAGACCCGCATTCACCCTAGGTGGGCTGGGTGGGGGCACGGCATTCAACATGGGAGAATTGGTGGAGATAGCCAGCCAAGGGATTCTACATTCTGCAATAGGGCAGGTCCTAATCGAGGAGAGTATCCTTGGATGGCAGGAGCACGAGTACGAGGTAATGAGAGACGGTTCCGACAATGCGATCATCGTCTGCACAATGGAGAACATCGACCCCATGGGCGTTCACACCGGGGAGTCAATAGTGGTCGCACCACAACAGACGCTTTCAGATAGCGACCACCAGGGGCTGAGGGATGCAGCCCTGAAACTAATCAGAAGGCTGAACATAAAGGGCGGGTGCAACGTGCAGTTCGCAGTCGAGCAATCCACTGGAGATTACAGAGTGATAGAGGTCAACCCCAGGGTCTCCCGTTCCTCTGCACTCGCATCCAAGGCCACAGGTTATCCAATAGCAAGGATGGCGGCATTGATTGCAGTTGGCTACACCCTAGACGAGCTTCCAAACCCCATCACCGGAGAGGGGACAACCGCTGCATTCGAACCTACACTGGACTACTGCGTAGTTAAGATCCCACGTTGGCCTTTCGATAAGTTCAGAACAGCAGATAGGAAGATTGGCACCTCTATGAAATCCACAGGTGAGGTGATGGCAATAGGGCGCTCTTTCGAGGAGGCATGCCTGAAAGCTTGGGCCAGCCTAGAGTATGGAAAGCCCCATCCTCGCCCACTTACCATGTCCGATGCTTCGGATGGAGAAACTATGGATGAGAGGGCATCAGAGAAGCTACCTACTGCACTGCTGGAAGACTGGCTCCGAGTTCCAACAGACAGAAGGATGGGTGCAGTCATCGAGGCATTCCGTAGGGGATATTCGATAGAGGACGTCAGAGATCTGACTGGGGGGATAACCCGTTGGTTCCTACGCAGGTTCGAGAAACTCGCAGCGATAGAGACTGAAATCAGGGCAGCAGGAGAGATTGGGATGAGGCCCGCTGGAATTCCAGAGTCTGAGATGCGCTCCTGGAAGGGAGCAGGATTCACAGACCTGCACATCGCCGATGCACTATGCGGTTTCCCAGAGTCGGGATTCAAGAACCTACCAACCGGTCAGGACGAGACTGCAGTTAGGATGAGGAGACACGAGCTAAGGGTACATCCTCGATACAGAATGGTCGACTCTTGCGCTGCCGAATTCGCCGCGGTCACTCCTTACTACTATTCAACTTACGAAGGCGGCTCCGCTGAGTCAGGCGTCGACTACGTCCCAGGCCTCTCATCCTCAGTAAAGCAGAGGATAGCAGTGGTTGGGTCGGGACCAATAAGAATCGGTCAGGGGATAGAGTTCGATTACGGTTGCGTCCATGCAGCGGGTGCAATCCAAGACCTTGGGCACGAGGCCATCATAATCAACAATAACCCCGAGACCGTCTCCACAGACTTCGACACCAGTGACAGACTGTACTTCGACCCTCTCACACTAGAATCAGTTTCCGAGATACTTCTTCGAGAGGATGCAACTGGAATTCTGCTACAGTTCGGAGGGCAGACTGCGATAAATTTGGCACTTCCCCTGGCGAATGAGCTCCCTCACCTTTCTACAATGGGTCTAGACTTGACGATGGAGGGGACGTCGCCAGAGTCCGTCGACGAAGCCAGTGACCGAGAGAGATTCGAGGAGTTCGCACTTAGATGCGGATTGAGGATGCCCGACGGAGCCACAGCGACCACTCCTGATGGGGTTAGGCACGCGGCAAACGAAATCGGCTACCCGGTTCTAGTCCGTCCCTCATACGTCTTGGGAGGCAGGGGAATGGAGATACTCGCTAACTACAAGCAACTGGAGTCCTACATGAGGGACGCGTATCTTTCTTCGGATAGGCCCCTACTGATTGACAAGTACCTAGGAAATGCAATGGAGCTGGATGTAGACGCGGTGTGCGACGGGGAGGATGTCCTAGTCGGTGCTATCATGGAGCACCTGGAGGAGGCAGGGATCCACTCGGGCGACTCAACCTGCTTCATACCTCCACAAAACGTACCAAATGAGATCCTAGATCAGGTCGAGGAGTGGACTAGGATAATCGGCCTAGAGCTCGGAGTACGCGGTTGCTTCAACATACAGTTCGCAATCCACGATGAGCTGCTGTACGTATTGGAAGTAAACCCCAGGGGTTCCAGAACATTCCCATTCGTCGCAAAGTCGACAGGCATCCCCTTGGCGAGAATAGCAGCCAGGGTGGCCCTCGGAGAGAGGCTGTGCGACCTTGACATTCCTGAGCCGCAGACCGATGCCGTGTGCGTCAAGGCACCAGTATTCCCTTTCATCAAACTAAGGGGGCTGGATCCAGCACCGGGTCCTGAGATGAAGTCAACAGGAGAGGTAATGGGTTCGCACGTAAGAGCATCTGCAGCATACCTGAAGGCCAGACTGGCTACTGAAATCCCGGTTCCGACTGAAGGCGGAGTATACATCACTGTGAAGGACGAGGACAAGTACTCGATGATCCCCTTGGCAGGGAAACTGAAGGAGATGGGATTCACCATTTACGCCACAAGAGGCACCTCCAGGGTTCTTCGCGGAGCCGGAGAGCTCGAAGTCGAAACCTGCTATCGAATTGCAGAGGGACGATCCCCCGATGCTTTGGATCTGATGAGGCAGGGCAAGATCCAACTCGTCATAAATACTCCAAGATCAACCGGAGGGGCAGTTCTCGATGGAAATATGATGAGGAGACTAGCAGTTGAGCTGAACATCCCATTCGTTACCACCATGGCAGGGGCAAGAATGGAGGTCGAAGCAATCAAGGAAGCCTTAGCAGGAGTCCCAGAGCCTAGACTCCTGGAGATCAAATCACTGAACTAGGGTTGCACCTGTCTCAGTTCGGATTATCCTGCCATCCTTGATTGTGTGGACTGCCATTACAGCTTCTCTCGTTCCATCGGGGAAGTCCATTACCGAGTGCTCCACCATTATCTCATCATTTTCGTAAATGCAACGGGGATCGTTGATCACGACATCCGTATTTGCCATCATTCCAACCATCATTTCACTCACCTGCCCCTTGTCCATCGTTGTTCCAGATTGATGACGGACAAACTCGTAATCATCGTGTAATGCCTCGATGTAATGCTTCGCGTCCCTCTCTTCCATTGCCTTCTTCAGTAGCTCGTAAACTGCCATGTGGCTCCGGCAGTCATTGGCAATTTCATAGTTTTCTTTCTCTTCTATGCATTACCAAGAAGTGAAGTCACGTCATCTCTATCCATTTCGGAAAGGAGGGATGAGGCCTTAGGGCCGTAACTTCTGCCAATCATTGCCCAGTATATCGCAGCATAACCGTCCTTTCTAGAAACTCCCGAAGATTCGCATGCTTCTGAGATTGCCTCTCCGATTCTTGCGTCTATCCACTCACACTCCGATAGTAATTTCGAGAGCTTCTTCAGGAAGACAATCGACTCATCCCCTAGCTCCTTCCTTGCGTCTTTTCCTATTTCGCTTCGAATCTCCAGCTTCGCATCTTCTGGGAAGTGAGGGCCATCTATCCAGTTTCTCATCCTGACGAGCCTTCCTCTCAGAGAATCGCTGGGTTCTCCTTGGATGTGTCCTGACTTGTTCAGGGACGACCATACATCCTCATCTGAAGACTTGATCTGGGCTAGCATCGACAGGTGCCTGAAAGAAACGCCTCCGACCGAGTCGATAGGATCAGCTCCCGCTTGAACCTGGCTGAGTCTGATAGCCCCGCTTTGGGTCTTCGCTGCGACCAGTTGACGCTTGCTCATCCCCTCCTCATCCTGAGACGCACTAGAAACCAGCCTCTCGTACTCGTCAGCTGTCTGGAATAGGGCACTCCCCGTGTCGAACTCTATGTGTCGGTTGATCTTGCTTCTGGCAATCACATAGCGAAGAATCTCTGGAGGAACTAGGGATAGCGCCTCCATCGGTCCAATCGTTAGGCCCGAGGAGCTGGACATGGGTCCCATGCCCTTCAGTTGTATCCATTCGTACACTATCTTGTCAGGGGGGTCTCCTCCCAGTAGCTTGCAAATCGGAATTCCAGTGTCGTAACTTCCACCTGCCGCTCCGTGGTCCTTGCCCGCAGGTTCGCAGGTAATCCCGTGTATTGCCCACCTGGCTGCCCAGTCAATCCTCCATGGCATCTTGCCGTCCGCCTTTCGTATGTCGGACCTGCCCTCATTCCCATGGGAATCACTCCAGAGGACGTATGGCTTCTCGTACCCGGTTACCTTTACTCCATCTAGGCTACCATCCGATCCTCTGGGGTTGTAGGGAAACCAGTCTTCGGGTAGTTCCCTGCCTGAAATTTCCTGTATGACCCCCCTTATTTCCTCCTTGTTCGATATGGCGGAGTCGATGTAGTCGGAGAACAGGCCCTTCTCGTATGTCTCGTGATTCATTACCACTTCCGGACTAACTCCGATTTGCTCCAGTGCGTCAAGGAACGGTGCGAGGAAGTGATCAGCATAGGAGATGCCCCCATCGCCCGGTCTCCCTCCTTCTTCAGGTGCCGGTATATATGCAAGGGGATGCCCGATGAACTCCTCGTATTCTGGCGACAGGAAGTCGTAGACCCTCCTCAGGGGGTCCATCGAGTCCACTATGAAAATGTACTTTGAATCCATCCCAGCATCTTCGCAGGCCCTGTGAATCATTTCGGCCGAGAGTATCTCCCTCAGGTGGCCTATGTGGAATTCACCTGACGGCGTAATTCCTGACGCTGAGACCTGGCTGCCCCTTCGCTCCTTGAGCCTTTGTGCGGTGTAATCCGCCCAGTGCATATTACACCTCAGACCGTCGCTGCCCTGATCAACGCCCTTAGTGGGACTCCGTCTACGTCATCGTCCCACGATTTGTTGACGAGTACCATGCACATTTTCACGTCCGCCCCTGCAGCCCTGAGGTCGGAAGCCGTCTTTCCCATGGTCTTCCCAGTGGAGTAAACGTCGTCTACGATAATGATCCTCTTTCCTTCTACGCCAGCGTAAACATGAGACAGATGCCCGCTGACGTCCTCGTCGATGCTCCTCACGACTGACATCTCTAGGTCCATCGTCGAGGATATCGCCTGTGCGAATGCAATTCCGTTAATGCTCACGCCAACAATTGTGTCAACTTCGTCACCAACCATCTCTTCAATAATGTCGCAGAAAATATACGATACTGTCTGGATCCGATCTCCCTTGACTGCTATTGATCTCCATCCAACTTTCACGTCCAGAGGCTTTTCGTCGACCTCATAGTCACTGGCAGAGAGCCATTGCACCGTTGTCTGGGACAAAGATAACTCATCCGCAATTTGTTGAGTGTTCAGTCCGCTCTCTCTGAACTCCTCGACCTTGGTCCGCAACTCATCTACACTTAGGTGCATCAAACGTCCCCAGCGTTCGAGCGATATGAATCCACCGGGAGGAAACTATGGCAAATATTGAATTTTGCATGCTCAGAATCTTCCGGTGCTCCCGAAACCCCCTTCTCCCCGCTCTGTTTCCCCAAGGTCCTCTTCCTCAACCTCTGTGAATTCTACACCCGGGATGGGGGCGATAACCAACTGGGCAATCCTCTCTCCAGATTTCACTTCGTATGAGTCCCCCTCTCCAATCCAGGTCATTAGTACGAAAAGCTCCCCCCTGTAGTCAGCATCTATGGTCCCAATGCTGTGAGGAAGAATTAGCCCCTTTGATCCAAGAGAAGATCTAGCCCTCACTTGACCCTCGTATCCTTCTGGAATGGCAACTCGCAAACCAGTCCTCAGCTTCACGCTAGAGCGGAAATTGACCACAGTGTCCTCCAAGCAGTAAAGGTCCCAACCGGCGGCATGGGTGCTGCCCTTGGTAGGCATCCTTGCATGGGGATCGGTCTTGGCCACCTTGACGGCCGGAGTGACTTCCATGTGAGTTCGAGTCAGAACAGGTCCTTGACCGTTCCCAAAACTCCCGGTGGGGTGAAAAGGCCCCCTATTCTCCCAGGGTCGTGACCAACCACGATTACGAGGCACTTTTGGACAGGGCAAGGGATAGGATCCCCAAGGACATCAGTGAGAGATCTAGGTGGACTATGCCACAGCCCGATATCATGATTGAGGGGAGCCAGACCATACTGAGGAACTTTTCAGAGATTGTAGACTCGATGGATAGGGACGCAAATCACGTTTTCCAATACCTGCTAAACGAACTAGGTACGTCTGGAAGCAGAGAGCAATTCAGAATCATGCTGAAGGGGAAGGTCCCTCCTAAGAGAATCAAGGAGAAGATTGTCTCGTACGTTAAGACGTTCATCTTGTGCGGAGAGTGCAAGGCCCCAGATACTCGCTTCGTAAGAGAGGACAGAACCACTCTCCTGAAGTGCCAGGCATGCGGTGCCACTCGACCAGTCCGACTTTAGTCACTGGGGAGAGAAGTCCAGCAGAACCTTCCCTCTGTTCTTCCTATCGTGCATGTGCATCTGAGCCTCAGCCACCTTCTCGAACCTCCAAACCCCATCTATTACCGGGTCAATCTCCCCTTCAAGCAGCATTCTTGACAGGGCTTCCAGATGCCCCTTGAATATTGACTCGTCTTCCAGCAATCCCATGTGGACTCCAAAAACCGCCTTGTTTGAACTCATCAGCTTTAATGGATCGAATCTAGGCATCCCCCACCACATCCTGAACTCCGAAATCCTAGACCTTCTGTTGCCCTTCACCGCTGCGGATGCCCCGAAGTAGTACAACTTCCCTCCCTTTCTGAGGGACTTGTATGAGCGGAGCAGGTGTTCACCCCCCACTGGATCTATGGCATGATGCACTCCTTTCCCCTCAGTCATCTCCTTGCAGACTTCTACGAAGTCCTCCTCTTCTCGGTCTACGAACCTCATTCCCAGAGACTCGACAAACTCTCTCTTTGGTGCGGAAGCCGTTCCGACTACTAGGGAGGCTCCTAGGGCCTGGCAGATTTGCGCAACAGCAGTCCCCACGCCTCCGGCAGCATGGTGAATTAGCACTGTTTCACCCGGAGAAATTCTTCCTAGGTGGACGAGCATGTGGTAAGAAGTGCCGTAGGTTACCGGAATAGAGGCTGCCTGGTCGAACGAGACAGAATCGGGGATCTTTATTGCCCTCCTCGCATCTATGCAGACCTTCTCCGAATAACCGCCAAAGCCAGTCATTGCAAGGACCCTGTCCCCTTCCTCGAGAGAATCCACCTCATCGCCTATGCCGATAACTTCTCCTGCTGTTTCGTACCCAGGTGTGAACGGGTAGTCCGGGCTAGAGCCATACAGCCCCTGCCTCATCATCAGTTCTGCGAAGTTTACACCCGCTCGATGCACTCTGACACAAACCTCTCCCTTGCCAGGAACTGGGTCCTCGGCATCCACTATCTGTATGGTTTCGACACCACCAGCTCTTGGATACACGACCTTCCTCATTCTCCCATCTCCACTTCACTAATCTATGAATTTTCTAAGGAAGGTAATATCTGATCCGATCCACTTCCTTCTTGGTCTTTGATGGGATAGTTTCGGGATACCCGGCCTTGATGAATCCAACAATCCTCTCATTCTCTCTGGATGCTCCGATTGCCGCATATGAAACATCCGAGCGTGTAATGGCTCCTGTGCTCCACTGAGAACCAACTCCATTGCCCCACAAAGATAGGGCCATGTTGTGGATAGCACACACCGTTGCCGCATAGTCTTCCTCCTCTCTGAACGCGTCTTCAGGACTAACTGCGCTTGTCACGCAGATTAGAACAGGAGGGGAAATAATCTTCCCCATCGCCTTGGAGACCCCGGCCTCCACATCTTCCCCATCCTTTGCCTTCTTCGTCGCCAGCTTCTCAACTTCTGGCATCAGCGCTTTCCTGGTTTCCATACCCAGAACGTAGAACTTCCAAGGATGTGTGTTCTTGTGGCATGGGGCGTTGCTGGCAGCCTTGAATGCGCTCTCGAGAATGTGCTCCGGTACCTTCTCTTGTTTGTACCTGTAAACTGTGCGCCTGGAAGTCAAAGCTTCCTGAACACCGATCATCGCATCTCACCGCTGGATGGCGTCGAACTTAGCCGCCAGCACGAAGTCTGACTCCGTGAGTGCGTCAATCTTGTGAGTATAGATTACAGAAACAACCCTGCCCCATCCCAGTTCGAAGTCAGCATGATGGTTCTGCTGCTCGCAAATTTCTCCCAGCAAGTTGGTAAATTCCAACGCGGAAGAGAAGTCAGGGAAAGACCAGGTTCGAGTAAGGTGGTGGTTTTCGACAACTTCCCAATCATCATGAATCTGGGCCAGGAAAGCGCTAGATTCCTCTTCACTGAGCGGGGGGACTCCGCCTTTGCAGGGAACACACTCCATATCCGATAGCCTATCCAAAGATTCACCCCCAAGAAAGATTGTTTCCGTGACCCTCACTGGTCTTCTCAGCCATCTCGTGAACCTCGGATCTTCGCTTCATGTCCTCCTTCTCAAACTTCAGCAACTCCTTGTCCTCTATGTACGCCTTCCTAAGATGGGTAACCAGCCTAACTTCTACAATAGCGTCCCTTGATATGGATCTGAATTCCCCATCCTCGTCCAAGACGTCTATCGAAGAACTTCTTCCTCCTACCATCATTCCTCTAACCCAGGGATCTCTTCCATCGGGCAGCATCCTGCAATCCAGAAGAACCTCTACCAGGTCATCCTTCCTTAGACCGTATTTTCTGTCTAGCAGGGGCCCATGGAAAACATCTCCCAATTCTTCAAGATCAGGAGATCCATATTCCTCGAAGAAACTGGCGGCCCATGATGGCAGGGAACCATTCTCCTCCCCTCCGGTTGCGTCCGACATATGCCTTCGTTTCGGAAGTCATAGAAAAACAAACGGGTCGAACAAGACACCCAATTTACCCCGTCTTTGCTAATGATTGAAGTGCAATACCGTGGCGGAGTCGACGGAGGCAATGGCATGGCATCAGTCGAATGGCGGTCAATTCCCACCGTTCTCTACCCTCAGGAAATTCTCGACAAGGCTTTCGGAAGGGCTAGCAGTCAGGCGGATTTAGTTGAGGATCCAGACAAATACCACAGAGTCAGGAAGCAGATGAACAGAATGGTTCAGTCGGCATGCGATGTGGCAACGAAGACTCTGAACTCATACGTTGGTAGGTGGCCTAGCCTGAACGCACTGACTGAATTCGACAGAGCTCTAGTCGACGCAGCCGTGGGCTGTGACGACTACAAGAAGAATCTCGCATCCTTGCAATGGGCAGCTGAGAGGTCCCAGAGGATTTCTGGAGAAGCCCAGGCAAAGATACTGCGGTTGAGAGACATCGATGGTTTCCACAAGGCTAGGAGGCACGCCTACGGCAGACTTTCCTCTGTGATTGACCAGATTTCCCCTCAGATTTTGTGGCTCGGAGATGCTAGGAATGTCCT
>CETB01161839.1_pt1 | contig 12589 bp, 7 predicted proteins | sample 356381 | NCBI WGS metagenome assembly CETB01 (sample SAMEA2622545, study PRJEB7988) | marine metagenome | biome: marine biome (ENVO:00000447); feature: deep chlorophyll maximum layer (ENVO:xxxxxxxx); material: "saline water (ENVO:00002010), including plankton (ENVO:xxxxxxxx)" | depth 155 m | reverse complement strand
CACGCTGGAAGCCGTCCGGCCGGTGGCCGAAGAGCTCGGAATTGAAAAACTAACACATCGTGACAATGTCTCTAAAGTATCCGTCGTCGGGATCGGTATGGCGGAACAGTCCGGTGTGTCAGACCGGATGTTCCGGGCTCTGGCTACGAACCAAATCAACATCCACATGATCACTACCAGCCAAATCAAAATTTCTGTACTGGTCGATCGAGAACAGGCTCTTGAAGCCATCAATGCTGTCCACCAAACTTTCGAACTTGATACTATTTGTCCGGATGCCGTACCTGCCGAATCGCCTCAGGCCACACCTGCAACCGATCCGGCAGCTGCGGCGAACGAGCTTCAAGGAATGGAAGAACTGGCAATCACTGACATTTCACTGGATTCTACTCAAGCAAGTATCTCAATTCACGGAGTGGCTGATCAGCCGGGGATCGCTGCTACGATCTTTGAAAAAGTAGCTCAGGAAAATATTATCGTTGATATGATCATCCAAAGTTATTTGGATGACATCGAAATCGCCAGCCTCAGTTTCACTGTTGATCGAAAGGATGTCGAACGCACACTCGCAGTCATCAATGGGATACAGACTGAAGTTCCATTTCAGAAAGTCGTCAGCAATCCCGCGGTTGCCAAACTCAGCGTTTCCGGTATTGGCCTGCGAAGTCACACCGGTGTTGCAATCCGCATGTTCCAAAGCCTTTCTGGAGCAGATCTTAACATCGAAATGATCAACACCAGTGAAGTCCGTGTAAACGTCGTTGTTGATGACAGCCAGGGATCTGCCGGGCTTGAAGCCTTGAACAAGGCATTCGAAGACGTCATTCGATCTGCCAGTTAGAATCCCGGACAATTCGAACCAGTAAACTTTTTAGTTTTCGACGGCTTCGGTCAGTACTTCTTCCTCGATGAATATTGGCAGTGGCGGATCACAGGTGACAGCGACTGCAATGGCATCTGAAGGGCGCGAGTCAACATCGATAATTTTCCCATCCACTTTGACTCGCAAACGGGCAAAGTAAGTGTGTCCCTGAACTTCTGAAATTAGAACACTCTCCAATTCACCACCTAATGCATCGACAACACTGCAGAGCAAATCATGTGTCAGCGGTCGAGGCGCTTTAAAATCTTTAACTCGCCGCTCGATACTCGAAGCTTCGAAGATACCAATCAAAATTGGGAAAGTGCGTTCTCCATCGACCTCTTTAAGATAAATGACCTGATGGTCATTAATATCACTGATGATGATTCTCGCAAGTTTTAATTCAACTGGCATCGGGAAAACTCTCCGGCGGGGCAAAAATTCAAGGTGTCTTCTTGATATTATAGGCTCAATTCAAAACTCAGCCAAAAACTAGTTTTGACTCTCAAGTGCAGCGAGTGCTTTTTCAACAGATCGGATCTCTTCTTCCAACTTAACTAAGCCATCACGTTCACGTTGGACGACATCTGCTGGCGCCCTGGCCACAAAATTCTCATTAGCCAGTTTCTTTTGCTTACCCTGAACCTGTCCCTGCAGTTTTTCAAGCAACTTCTTATTACGTTCGATTTCGGCATCGACATCAATAAAGTTTTTCAGATCCACAAATACTTCAATTGCCTCAATGCGTACGTTAGCACTATTAGCCGGTGGATCGACACTCTGCCCCCAGACAACACTGCGAGCATTGGCCATTGACTGAAAATAACCATCCATTGGCCTGAGTAACTCCACGATTTCATCACTGCAGGCAACAGAAAATTCAACTTCCTGTTTCGGCGCAATATTCTGACGACTGCGGATTTCACGAATCGCACGCAATACATCCTGGAACAGTGAGAATTGTTGTTCTATAAGAGGATCTATCCGCTGTTCGTCCACTTCTGGCCAACTGGCCAGCATGATCGAATCAGTTGCATCAGCAAGCTGTGTTAAACCACGCTGGGGAGCAATTTGTGACAACAATCCCCAAACTTCTTCCGTAACAAACGGGATCATTGGATGTAATAATCGTAACAACTGATCCAGGGCAAAAGCTGTAACACGCTGCGCGACAGGCCTGGCCTCTTCATCCTGCATGCGGGACTTTGTCATTTCGATGTAAAAACTACAGAAATCGTCCCAGGCAAAATCATAAATAGCTCTCGCGGCATCTGCATATCCGTAATGCTCAAGTTTCTTCGTAACTTCTCCGGTAACCGAAGATAATCGACTCAATAACCAACGATCTTCAAATGCCAGTTGCTGTTGCTGAACCGGAGCTGCTTCATAGCCGGACAAATTAAGCAGAGTAAATCGTGAGGCATTCCAAAGCTTAGTGCAGAAATTACGTGCAACTTCAAACCGTTCACTGACCACAGGCCCTGATGGCAACACCAAATCCTCTTCTTTGCGTGCCCACTGAGTCTTAAACTCTTCACCACAGTTTTTACAGACAACTCGAGGCAACTCACGATTCTTCTTGGTCTGGTCCAACAGGCTTTGACAATGCGGACATTCGAACTGAACGGGCATACGTACATCCTGCGTTTCTGTCGTCAGATAGGCCAAACCAAATCGCAATGCATCGGGACCGAATTTCTCGATCACATCAAGTGGATCGACACCATTGCCCTTACTCTTGGACATCGTCTCTCCATATCCATCGAGAATCTTCGGGTGGATAAACACTTCACCGAACGGAACTTGCCCCATGTTGTTAAGTCCCATTAGCACCATACGAGCAACCCATAACGTGATAATATCACGACTAGTGATCAACGTACTTGTGGGATAGAATTTGGCTAATTCTGCCGTCTGTTCCGGCCATCCCAGCGTACTGTGAGGCCACAATGCAGAGCTAAACCATGTATCCAGAACATCTTCTTCCCGAACAAACCCCTGGGACACAAACCGGTTCTGCAGCGATTCATTCTCCTCGTTGATACATACGTGAATCACCGCAAACGTATCGCTGGCGTCATCTCCTACCACACGACTCTGTTCATTGAGTTCGGCAGTCAATTCAACCTGATAGGCAACCGTACCTGACTGTATTTCAGTCTCACCTTCGATTTCCACCAATCGGGCATCGAGGTCTGCTTGATCTCGGCATGCATACGACCAGATAGGAATCTGATGACCCCACCACAACTGCCGACTGACCGGCCAGTCACGTTTCTCACCAAGCCAATCCAAATATCCTTTACGATATCGTTTGGGAAAGATCTGCACGCGTTCATCTGTGACTGCATCCATAGCAGATTGCGCCAGTTGCTGCATACGAACAAACCACTGATCTGCCAGATACGGTTCGATCGGCGTTTTACTTCGGTCTGAATGAGCGAGATCAATTTCACGATCTTCGATTTGTTGGATCAAGCCGAGATTTTCCAGATCTTCCACGACGCGTTTGCGCGCCTGCTGAATCGTAAGACCCTGATAATCACCAGCATTGGCATTAAGCGTTCCGTCAGATCGCAGTATATTGATTTTCTCCAGACCGCAACGCTGACCGACCTCATAATCGTTAGGGTCGTGGGCCGGTGTAATCTTCACACAACCACTTCCCATTTCAGGCTTGGCCCATTGATCTGCCACCAAAGGAATCTCTCGATTCATTAATGGCAACCTGAGCTTTCGACCGGCCAAAGCCATATCACGCAGCTTGATTAAGTCAGGTAATACAATTTGCTTACGTTGCTCAAACGCATCTAATTGCTGCTGAACTTGTTCTTTTTCATCATCGCTGGCATTCTGCAGCTTCAATTCCAACTCAGCTTGAACTTTTTCCAGAGCATGCTCTGGATCGGGATGAACGGCCACAGCCGTATCACCAAGCATCGTCTCGGGACGAGTCGTCGCGACAGTAACACCTGTTGGTTCTCCAGCCTGAGGATCAACGACAGGATATCGAAAATGCCAGAAATGGCCATCAACCACCGCGTGAAACACTTCATCATCACTAACGGCAGTCTGCAAAAACGTATCCCAGTTCACCAGTCGCTTGCCACGATAAATATACTTCTTTCTGAAAAGATCAAAGAACGTGGTCCGAACAGCCCGGGCACAGATTTCATCAAGTGTGAACCGTGTACGTTCCCAGTCACAGCTTGACCCAAGCTGCTTAAGCTGCGAGATAATACGTTTTTCGTACTGTCCTTTCCAGTCCCAAATACGCTCCACCAAAGCTTCTCGTCCCAAATCATGACGAGTCTTGTTCTCTTCCTCTTTGAGACGGCGTTCGACAACAGCCTGAGTCGCGATACCAGCATGGTCTGTTCCCGGCATCCACAGAGTTTCAAAACCCTGCATCCGTTTCATTCTGGCAAGAATATCCTGTAACGTATTGTTCAACGCATGCCCAAGGTGCAAAGCTCCTGTCACGTTGGGAGGTGGAATTACGATCGAGAAGTGTGGTTTCTCCGATTCGGGGTCTCCGTGGAAATAACCGGCTTGCACCCAACCATTAAAAATACGTTCGCTGGCTTCCTTAAAATTAAAACTGGTAGGAAGCGATTCCGACGAAAATTCAAAACCCATTAGTAAGCTGCTATTTCTAAGTTAATGATCTCGGATGCGAACCGGCAAAATGATACGGCCAGACGTTCCTAACCTTCATCCTTGTAGAGTTTATATTCAATAGCGTCGACTAACGCCATCCAACTAGCCTCGATGATGTTTTCACTGACACCGACCGTACCCCAAACATCCTTCTCATCTTTACAATCAATAAAGACGCGAATTCTGGCAGCAGTTCCGGCTTCTGAGTTTACCACACGTACTTTATAGTCGACCAGATGCATCTCTCTTAATTGTGGATATGTGTCGCTCAACGCCTTACGGATAGCAGCATCCAGAGCATTAACTGGTCCATCTCCTTCAGCAACTTCATGACGAATATCACCACCGACTGCCACTTTGACCGTCGCCTCATTGGTTACGGTTCCATCGGCCTGCACAGCAACTTCCACATGATACTTAACGCAGTCAAAATGAGACTTATAGTTGCCGGCACAGCGTTGCACTAACAAAGCAAAAGATGCCTTTGCTGCCTCGAATTGAAATCCTTCATTCTCTAAACGGACAACTTCTGCCAGAATCTCCCGCATCAAAACATCATCATCGGGAAGGTCATACTCAGCCGACAATGCTTTGACATTACTCCGGCCTGACAACTCACTGATTAGAATTCGACGTTGGTTACCTACCAGTGCCGGATCCAGATGCTCGTAGGTACTGGCCGCCTTTGCCACAGCATGCGCGTGCATACCTCCTTTATGAGCAAAAGCACTACGACCGACAAACGGCTGTCCATTGCGGAAGTTCATATTAGCTGTCTCATAGACAAACCTTGATAGTTCTGTAAGATGTCCTAACTCAGCGCCACCTAAAACTTCATATCCGGTCTTCTTCAGCGCAAGATTTGCGATCACGGAAATCAAATCGGCATTGCCACAACGTTCACCAATTCCGTTGATTGTGCCTTGCACTTGTACAGCTCCCGCGTCCACCCCTGCCAATGAGTTGGCAACAGCCAGTTCACTGTCATTGTGACAATGAATCCCAACGGTCGCTCCAAACTCAGCAACTGCTTCACCTGCTGCCCTAGTCAGTTCCGCGATCTCTTCCGGTAAAGAACCGCCGTTGGTATCACACAACGCAACTAAAGTTGCGCCGGCTTGAGCGGCCGAGCGAATCGTTTGACGGGCATATTCAGGATTAGCCTTCCAGCCGTCAAAGAAGTGTTCAGCATCGTAAATCACTTCCCGTCCTTCCTGAACCAGGAAGCCTACGCTATCTGCAATCATCTGCAAATTTTCTTCCAACGTTACTCGCAATACCTCAGCAACATGAAAGTCCCATGTCTTACCAACGATCGTACAGACGGGAGCTCCGCTCTTATGCAAGGCCAGCATACCGGGATCTGCAGCTGCTTCTACTCCTCGACGACGGGTCATTCCAAATGCACAGACTTTGGCATGTTTCAGATTCAGCTGTTGCACTCGCTGAAAGAACTGCTCATCTTTCTCATTTGATAGCGGATACCCACCTTCAATATAATCGACACCGATCTCATCTAAACGCTGTGCGATCTGCAGCTTATCCTCAAGTGACAAACTTACGCCTTCCCCCTGAGTACCATCACGAAGCGTGGTATCGTAAATCTGAATTGTCTTGATTGTCATTTTTTTCCTGACATGGAGTTAGTAACACGGTTACTAAAAAAGCCCTGAGACCGTTAGCAGGTCTCAAGGCTTTGATCTTGTTTTGTTTCGCCTGCTGTCCTGCTTTTAGGTCACAATAATTACACCACTGACCGCTCGCCCCGGAATAACAATTCCAGCCGTAATAATATTCTCGATGACAATATTCTTGAATTTACGCATGGGTCTGCAAAAGCATAAAACAGTTTAATAACAGTGATTTAGACCACTTAATTTTAGATTAGGTGGAAATCTACAAACTGTCAACCAACAACATTGCTGATTACTGCAACTTCACTTTTACGACGGCTTTATGGGCATATTGGGTCGTTGCCAGCGGAGCATGAATATCCTGTGGCAAAAAGATCGCGAAACTACCAGCCGGCACCTGTACCCAACTTTCCGGACGATCAAAAAAGAACTCCAGATCTTTCTCGCGGTCATAAGGGTTCTTCACGCGTTGCACAAAGTCACGTTCCAGCCAGCCGATCGTATCGGTACCGTCGATGACGTACTGAATATCAAGATACTCTCGATGGGCTTCGAGCATCGCTCGCTCACGACCCACACCATTACCACGCGCAATGATGGCAAAAACTTCGCGTCCCTGAACCTCATGCACACCATCTTCCAATAATGCCAGGTCAGAACGATTGAGAAATCCAAACCCTTTTTCGATCAACGTGGCAACTCCATAGTAGTTAGTTGCATTAGATAAGCGGTCAAATATCATTTAGTGATCTTCTCTCTTAAAAGACTCGGCAACGACTGTACGGAAACCTACTGATCAAATTCCTCGTCAACTTCATCCGCCCAAGAATCGTCCTCATCACATTCTTCCCACAGCTCTTCGTCATCTTCTGACCCCGTAACGGCGACGGCAGTTTTTTTACGAGTTTTCAGAATCGAAAGCTTGGGTTCCTGTTCATCTTCTTCTACGTACTCGTACTCTTCGTCTTCCTCTGCGTACTCGTACTCCTGGTCATCTTCCTGCTCATCCTCATCTTCGTAGACGTATTCGATAACAACCTCGCCCTCATCGTCATCTTCTTCGTATTCGTACTCTTCGTCATCTTCTTCCGCTACTTCGTACTCATACTCTTCATCTCCGTCAGCGACTTCATCCTGAAACTCTTCTTCGGCTGAATCGTCGTCCAATTGATCAACTTCAACCGATTCATCTGCCGGCAAAAGTTCCTCTTTTTCATACTCGGTTTGTGCCGTTGCATCGACAGTCATACTGCCAGCTCCGTGTTTAATCAATTCCCACTCTTCCATATTCATCAGAATTTCCCGGGCACTGGAGCCATTATGTTGGCCAACAATTCCGTCTTCAGCCATATAGTCAATCATACGTGCCGCACGACCATACCCGATTCCCAACGCCCGCTGTAGTAACGAGCAGCTACCACGTCCTTCGCGCAACACGACCTCAATCGCGCTTTCATACAGTTCATCCCGCTTACGAATAGCCTCTGCATCGATCTCACCTTCCTGCTCGACCTTCAAGTTGACAAGCTCGTGTTCAAATTTCTGTTCAACCACAGTACATTGCTCAACTACACGCTCGATTTCCTCGTCCGACAGGAATGTACCCTGGCCACGAACCAGAGTACTCGTGCCAGGCCACAAGAACAGCATATCCCCATTGCCCAAAAGTTTTTCTGCTCCCATTTCATCCAGCACAACGCGACTGTCCGTTCGACTTGCGACCTGAAATGCCAGACGGGCAGGTAAATTAGATTTAATCAGACCGGTAATAACATCGACCGTCGGTTTCTGTGTTGCCAGTACCAGATGAATCCCAACAGCACGACTTTTCTGAGCAAGTCGAATGATATGCTGTTCGACGTCCTTACCGGCAGTCATCATCAGATCGGCTAATTCATCAGCGACAATCACGATATAAGGCATATGTGTAGGTACTTCATCCATCGTCGCAATCTTCGTACCCAACCGCTCTCGAATCTGTTCTTCGTCAAGACTATTGAAGCTGGAAATATGACGTACACCGGTCTGAGCTAACAGACGATATCGCTCTTCCATCTTTTCAACTGCCCAGGCGAGGATCGCTTCAGCCTTCTTCATATCTGTTACAACCGGGTGCATTAGATGAGGAAGTTTTCCATAAACCGACAATTCCACCATCTTTGGATCGACCATCAAGAGACGCACTTCGTCCGGACGGCGAGCCATCAAAATCGAAGAAACAATAGTGTGCAAACATACCGACTTACCCGATCCGGTGCGACCGGCGATCAGTAAATGAGGCATTTTACAGAGGTCGACGGCGATTGGATTGCCAGAAACATCCTTTCCAAGATAAATCGGAATCGCCATTTTCTCGGTTTTACTGCTCGCATCCTCAATCACTTCCCGCATACGCACAAGTTGTTGTTCGCCATTGGGCACTTCGATGCCCACCGAATTTTTCCCGGGGATCGGCGCCACAATTCGAACACTGGGTACACGCAGTGCAATAGCAATATCATCACTAAGGCTGGTAATTTTGCTCAACCGCAAGCCGGCTTCCAATTCAATTTCATACTGCGTAATCACAGGCCCCGTCTCAATATCAACCACTCTGACATTAAAGCCGAATTCCTTAAATGTCTTCTCCAAAATACGTGCATTCTGTCGTACTTCGCTTTCCTGAGACTCGAAGTCGATCATAGCGCGACGTTCAAGCAGTTGATTACTAGGTACTTCGTAACCAGCAAACTGCTCTACCGTTGTAGCTGCAGATTCAAGTGATTCCATCAACTGTTCACGTTCGGTCTTTTCAGTATCCAGCGGAGTGGCGGATTTTCCGGGGACTTTCGCAGGGGTTGATGAGACGAGTGGTGGTTCAGCCTTCTTAACCCTGAAATGCGGGCGAGGCAACTTGCGTCGTTTCCGTTTTTTCCTGATCGACAAAGCGGTTTGTTCGACGACTTCATCTTCCTCGTCTTCCATAGCATCTGAATACTCGGATGTCACCGATCGACCACCAATTCTAATTTCCGGCTCGGAATACTCCTGCTCTTCAATTTTCTCGGCACTCAATCTCTGCAATTGCTCATCTTCAACATTCATAACATCCAGAACCCGTGCTGCTTTCCGTTTGGCGCGTCGAGCTAATAGGAATCGGAATGTGCCGAGCAGTATGCCACGCAATGTTTTAATAACGAGCCTGAGTGAACGGGCAACCCAACTAACAACCATATAGTCTGTCGCCAACATCAAACCACCAAACACCAGACTTAATGCGAAAATCAATCCACCTGTTGTCGCAAAAGACCCCTGTAAAAAGGTGCTAAAGGATGCTCCCAGCATGCCCCCACTGCCCATCACCGGACCGGGCGTAAAAGCTGGAATAGTTAAGGCCAGACATGTACAAACTCCACATAAGGAAATCATCCAGCCGGCAAGACGTATCGCCGGAGCATCAAAGCTTCGCCGACGCAACATCACAATATCAGCGACGACAAGTGAAACTAGTAAATAATAAGCTCCAAAACCCAGTAGGCTAAAGAGAATATCAGCCGCTAATGCGCCCAGTTTTCCACAGGCATTTTGAATGTACGTACTGGTAGGGTATTCAATCAGGTCAGCCTGATAGAGGTGATTAAACGGAGGAATTAACTCGCCAATCGGATCGTTCGGATGATATGTCACCAGAGCCGTCGCCAGAAATACACTTCCAGCACACAGCGTCAAAGCTAACAGATCTCTTTTTATATCTCTTTCCAACATGGACACCACGGATAGGGGGGGAATAATGGGTGTCAGCTTCCATGCCTGATGATGTTCACCGTGTTAGTCCGTTTGTAGGTGAACATATTGAGTTACTTAGGTATAGGGATACCTAAGTCTTACCTTCGACAGAGTGTACGGCAAATTGCGAGAAAAAAATTTGGCATATCTTTACCGTTTTTTTTGATACAACCAGCCTATCAATGCTGGATAACTACAACAGTTCTAACGATTATGCCGTCGCCATAGTGAAGAAGCGTTTCGAAAGCCACGACTGAACAGGAGTCAGTCAATAAAGAAATTCTTGGTCGGCTTGAAAGTCTCCGTGTCATTGACTCTCTGCAAAACAGATAGTAACTGTTGATTAGCTGAAACACCAAGTGTCAAGTCATCCGGCACATCCTGCAGCTCAATTCTACGCCCATGATACAGTTCCTCTTGCTGTTGCTGATGAAGCACTGTTCGATGGAAACCGGAAAGAATATCCAGCGGATTACGCAATGCTGCTGCAACAGCATCTACGGTGTTAAAATCCGGCGCAACAGCCTGTTCCACCTCAAAATGACCAATGCGTGTTCGTTGCAGTGCCGTCATAACAGCACCGGTCTGCAACTGTTCACCAATATCACGGCCTAATGAGCGAATATAAGTTCCACTACTGCATTCAATTTCGATGATTAAAACCGGAAATTCATAGACTAAAACCTCAATCCGGAACACCTGAATTTGACGGCTTTTAAGTTCTACTTTCTGACCGCTTCTGGCCAGATCATAAGCCCGCATACCATTGACTTTTAAGGCGGAATAAGCCGGTGGCATTTGCTGCTGAATACCGGCAAAGCTGGAGACGACAGCCTGCACATTTTCAGGATCGGGTATGTCTGAAATGTCACGACTTATCACTTCCCCTTCAATATCTTCGGTATCGCTCACTTTGCCCAGTTCAAACGTGCCAATATAAGTCTTACTGACCGAATGAATTAACTCGGTCAGTCTGGTGGCGCGTCCTACGGGCAACACCAAAACCCCGGTGGCCAGAGGATCGAGAGTACCGGCATGACCTACTTTCACCGGTCGAATGAGGCGTTGTACGACATTAACTACATCACGGGAAGTCATTGCCTGTGGTTTATCTACGTTGAGAATCCCAAACACGGTTAGTCCTTTGGCTATGATTGTGCTACAGCCGGTACAATTTTCCTTTTCCCCGAATTGCATCGGAATCGGAGCCGGCTGATAAGCAATAAAATCCACCGGATAAGCCGAATTTACCAAAGTAAAAAACCTGCCTAAAGCCGGACTGCAACCCATAATATAGAGAAGTATACTGCTGGTTATATCTCTCCTTACATTATAGAGAGCCGTGCCACACGTTTTAGACGTCAAAGAAAAGTTCAACAGATATGAATGCTGAACCCTCATTTCCTAAACTCCGCCTGCGTCGTCTACGTTACAACGCAGGTGTCCGAAATCTGACTCGGCACACCCGTCTACATCCGGGCTCGCTTATCCTGCCTCTGTTTGTTCGCAGTGGTGAGAACATTCGTCAGGAAATTGGCTCAATGCCCGGACAGTACCAACTATCAATCGATCAACTCATTGAAGAAGCCAGGCAAGCACGAGACCTTGGTCTGGGTGGAATCATCCTGTTTGGAATCCCTGATGAAAAGGATCATCAGGGCAGTGATGCATTACATGCCGGGGGTATCGTACAACAAGCAGTCGCTGCTGTTAAAAATGCGGTACCGAACCTTTTGGTACTTACCGATCTTTGTATGTGTGAATATACCGATCATGGTCATTGTGGGATTCTACACGAGCAATCAGGCATCACCGATGTCTTCAACGATCCGACTCTGGAATACCTGGGCCGGCAGGCTGTAACACACGCTGAGCAAGGTGCAGACATCATTGCTCCCAGCGGCATGATGGACGGAATGGTCCAAGCCATTCGCAGTGCTTTAGACAGTGCCGGACATGAACACATTCCGATCATGAGTTATGCGGCCAAGTATGCCAGTAGTTACTACGGCCCCTTTCGGGATGCTGCTGAAAGTGCTCCCAGTTTCGGAGACCGTAGGACTTACCAGATGGATCCAACAGCTCAGGCAGAACAAGCACTGCGTGAAGTTAAACTCGACGTTCAGGAAGGTGCCGACATGCTGATGATAAAGCCGGCTCTGGCCTATCTGGATATCATCACTCGTGTTGCAGAGAACTACCGCGGAATACCGCTGGCCGCGTATAACGTCTCAGGCGAGTACAGTATGGTAAAAGCGGCAGCAGCCAACGGATGGATTGATGAAGAAAAAGTGGTTGATGAAACGATGACCGCAATCCATCGTGCCGGTGCTGATATTATCCTTACCTACTGGGCCAAGGATGTTGCACGCCGAGTTTGTTCCTAATTTAAATACGAAACCGATCCAATCCTCCAACTTGCCTGTCATGAAAATATCATCCGAAAAAAGCCAGCAGATCTTCGCAGCCGCTCAGTCACTAATGCCGGGTGGGGTAAATAGCCCTGCCAGAGCATTTGGGGCCGTAGGTGGCACTCCCTTAGTTATCGACCGCGGTGAAGGAGCATATATTTACGATGTCGATGGTAATCAGTTAATCGACTACATCCAGTCATGGGGGCCTATGATTTTAGGGCATAAACACCCTGCCGTGATGGAATCGGTCGAAA
>CETB01005676.1_pt1 | contig 12602 bp, 12 predicted proteins | sample 356381 | NCBI WGS metagenome assembly CETB01 (sample SAMEA2622545, study PRJEB7988) | marine metagenome | biome: marine biome (ENVO:00000447); feature: deep chlorophyll maximum layer (ENVO:xxxxxxxx); material: "saline water (ENVO:00002010), including plankton (ENVO:xxxxxxxx)" | depth 155 m | reverse complement strand
ATAAATAAATAATTAAATGATTAAAGTAGATCAAGTTACAAAATTTTATGGCGAATTCCCTGCAATCACGGATCTCAGCTTTGAAGTTCCTAAAGGAGAGATTTTAGGATTTCTTGGTCCTAATGGTGCAGGTAAATCTACAACCATGAAAATACTTACCGGATTTATGCCGCCTTCATCTGGAACAGTAGAAATTGCAGGATTTAACATCTTAGAAGAATCTTTAAATGCTAGAAAGCATATTGGATATCTTCCTGAAACAGTTCCATTATATTTAGAAATGAATGTATCTGAATACCTATCATTTATGGGTCAAATCAGAGGAATGAATTCTAAAAAAATAAAACAAAGAATTACGGAAGTTGTAGAAATTTGTAGCCTTCAGGACTACTACAAGACGATAATAGGAAAACTATCTAAAGGTTACAAACAAAGAGTTGGAATTGGGCAGGCCATCCTTCATGAACCAGATGTATTAGTCTTAGATGAACCCACTATTGGGATTGATCCTATTCAAGTAGTCGAAACCAGGCAATTAATTAAGGGCCTCGGAGAAGCCCACACTTTAATCCTAAGTTCTCACATTTTGCCCGAAGTCAGCATGATTTGTGACAGAGTAATTATAATCAATGAGGGGCAAATAGCTGCGGTAGATAATCCTAAAAACTTGGGTACTAATCTATCGGGAGTTGAAAGAGTTGAGATAGAAGTTAAAGGCCCAAACCAAGAAATTATTCCTGTTTTAGAAAAAGTAGATCACGTTAATTCTATTGAAAGAATACCTATCACAGGTAGCGGATATCATCGTTATCAAATATCAGTAGATGTTGGATCTGAAATCAGGTCTCAATTAGCATCTGTAATATTAGAAAACCAATGGGAACTATTGAAACTTCAATCTATTGGAATGTCCCTTGAAGAAATATTTTTAAAAATTACTGTTCATGAAGAATAAATATTAGGAAATATCAGTTGAAAAATTTAATTGCCATAACTTTAAGAGAGACAAGATCTTATTTTTCGACTCCCTCTGCGTACATAGTAGGTGCTATGTTTTTAGTATTAACTGGAGTTTTCTTTGTATTTGATATTACAAGACCATTCGCTGAAGCTAGTGTTAGAGGAATTTCTAACTGGTCTGGTTCATTTATTATATTTCTTGCTCCACTAATCACTATGAAACTACTTTCAGAAGAACAAAAACTAGGAACTTTAGAATTGCTACTTACATCCCCTGTGCGCGAATGGGAAGTAGTTGTTGGGAAATATTTAGCAAGCTTATTCATGCTACTATTTATCCAATCTGCCACTTTATATTACGTTCTATTACTTTATATATTTGGACAACCGGATACAGGCCCTATTTTAAGTACTTATTTAGGTTTGGTACTACATGGAGCAGCTGCTTTGTCCATAGGGATACTAGGATCATCCCTATCAGGTAACCAAATTGTTGCAGCAGTAGTGTCTATAGCAATTCTTGTAATTTTCTCATTTATTGATGCGGTAGCTTCCCTAGTAGAAGGAACTGCTGCCACATTTCTAAACTCGTTATCAATGGATCAAAGATTAACTGATTTTTCAAGAGGAATTATTGACACTAGCCACATTATTTATTTCCTAAGTTTAATTGTTATATTTCTTTTCCTAACAATCCGTTCTTTAGAAACTAGGCGGTGGCGATAATGAATAAACACCAAGAAAACAGCTACATATATATATTAATAAACTTGGTCAAATCCACTTCATTTTGGAGCCTTATATCAGGAGTAACTGGTGTTTTTGCTTTCTTACTAGGCGGTGGCTTATATCTAACATTTGAAGAAATGTCTGATGTGTTGTTATTAGTCACATCTTTGGGCGCAATATTGATTCTTCTAGCTCTAGGACTATCCCCTAGAGCAATTGCTATATTTGTCTCTGGAAGAAGAGGCAGATTTGGCTTAAATGCTGCATTAATGACATTAGCTGTATTTATAATATTGCTAGTAGCAAACTATTTCATGTTTACTAATCCAAACAGAATTGACGTTACTGCTACTCGGTTTTTCACACTTTCTCCCCAAACTGTGAGTGTACTAAAAGATTTAGAAGATAAAAATCAAAAGGTTGTTGCTCATGCTTTTTTTGTTGAAAACACTGCTAGCGAAAACACCAAAACTACAGTAGAAGATATTCTAAATGAATTTAGCAGAAAATCTGAAAATTTTTCTTATAGATTTGTAGACCCTGAAATTAATAGATCTGAAGCGTTAAATTTTGGGGTAACTAAATATCCTTCAGTTGTTTTTTCTTACAATGATGAACAAAACTATGTTGTTACAAATTTTACTGAACAAGAATTTATTACTGGTATATTAATTTCTACCGGTAAAAGGCAAAAAACAATTTATTACTTAACTGGACACGGTGAACTTACTTCTACATCTGATCCAATGTTTCAAAAGCAAGAAGATTACGGTTTAGATTTAGCTATAGCTGGCATGCAAAGAGATAATTATTTTGTCTTACCCCTAAACTTACAACAATTTGAAGTGGTACCTAGTGATGCATCAGTAGTAATAATTGCAGGCCCTGACCAAGATTTAACAGATATTGAATATGAAGCACTAGTTAATTATGCAAAATCTGGTGGAAGAATATTAATGATGCTTAATCCCAATCCACCAAAATTATTCAATGACCTCATTTACCTTTACGGAGTAGTAGTCACCCCTCAAAAAGTTGCTGATGCTATCAGTAATGTTGGAGGTGAAACACTCACCCCCCTATTACAAAAAGCAAATGCACAATTTGCTACTAGTGCAGTTCACCAAAACATTAATATTGCAGATGATATATCGGTGGCATTTTTTCCTGATACAGCCGCTCTCCAAACACCTCCACCTGAAGAATTTGCATTACGAGACCATATTAAATTTTCTGAATTAGCATCTACAACTCCTATTAGTTGGCTTGTAGCACCTGGAGAAGATTCGGAATATAACGTTGAAAAATATACTGGGCAATACACTATTTCTGGAGTTATAGAAGCTACAGGAACATTTGAAGATCTAGGCTCTACTCAAGATTTATTCAAACTAGTAGTTTTTGGTGACTCAGATTTTGCTTCAAACAAATATTTTTACAGTAATGATAATGGAGATATTTTTCTAAATTCAGTCAATTGGCTGGCTGAAGATTACGAATTAATTTCTATTCGCCCGAAATTAGTTCCCTATAGAGAATTTGTGGTGAATTCATTAGAAAAAGAGTTCGTCAAATGGTCTAGTTGGGTTTTCCCGCCTTTCATAATGATTCTAATGGCTTCTATAGTTTGGTGGAGACGTAGATAATGAATATTAAATATACATTTGCATTGTTATTTGTTGCTATTGTAGCGGGTATTGTATACCTCATAAATCCCTTTAATTCAGAAGAAGCTAAAGTTGTAAAACCTTGGTTTTATCAAGTGCACGTAGACGATATGATGGGAATTTCTATAGATCATATGGGAGATAACACATCATTTGTAAGAACGGAATCAAATACTTGGGCGTTTGATACTGATCAGTTACTTCCTCCGGACAGGATTAGATGGGGAGCTGTTGATTTTCTGTTAGGTGGACCACAAACAAAAAGAGATTTATCAGAAACAACTGTAATCATCGAAGACCCTGCTCAATACGGATTGGATCATCCTCATACAATTGTAACTATAAGCCTAACATTAAACAGAACATTACAATTTAAATTAGGTGATAAAACAACTGATGGCAATCACCACTATGGCCAAGTAACAGGTTTTCCTCAATTGTTTTTAATTGCAGATGTCTGGGGAGACGTGATTGCAAGAATGGTAACGGAGCCTCCATTGCCTCAATGGTATACATTGATTAACCCACAAAGAATAGATGAAATAAATATTTTTGAACCTAGCCCTGACCCTGAGAACCAAACAAATTACGTCAGTTACCTATATGACGACAAGGCTGAAAACTGGACTTTAACAGATTTCAGGATAGACGAAACCCCTCGACCTGTTAACCAGTCAAAATTTTTAGAATCTTTAAATGTATTACGTAGACCAGAAAATGTAGCTATCCAAGTTCACAGAGTTCCTGACAAAGATTATACGGAATGGGGAATATCTGAAAATGGTATGTTAATTGAAATCAGATACGATGATATTTCAGAAGAAGGCAGAACTTATAAAAAATCTAATGTTTTCTTAATTGGAGATACAGGTAAAAATATTCTAACTAGATATGGTAGACCTGATAATGCTGATCCTTACCAACCTGTATTAATTTTACCTGAACAATGGGTTACTACAGTATTTGAACTATTAGAATCTTCCGAATATAAAACTATTGATTAAATTTCAAAAGTTCCAACTGCAGACGACGTCTTTCATGTATATATATTTTATATTTTCATAATTACTGACACCGTATTCAAAGGCAAAAGTGGAAGGTAAATCAGAATTGTGAATATTAAAAGTTTCAGTAACCATAATCACCTCGGATCACAGTATAAAACCTAATCTGATTTTACATGGAAATGAATAATAACAATACTTTAAATCTTGATTAATGGTCGGGGAGACAGGACTTGAACCTGCGACCTCACGGCCCCCAGCCGTGTGCGCTACCAACTGCGCCACTCCCCGATTGAAACAAAAGAATATCATGAAATTTATTAGCTACCATAAGAAAGTGTACAATGTTGAGACGGAGAAAAATATGACATCTTTAATTGAATCAAATATTTCACCTCAAAATTTAAGACAAAGTATTAGAGAAGGTAAATTCTGTAAACCTACGTCAGGATTTTCTCCAGGCCACATCCAAACAAATGTAGCTATATTACCAAAACAATATGCATTTGATTTTCTTTTATTTTGCCAACGCAACCCTAAGCCTTGCCCATTGATCGAAGTCTTAGAACCTGGAGAATTTGAAGCTAAAATAACTGCACCCGGTAGCGATATAAGAACAGATGTCCCATTGTATAGAGTTTACACTAACGGAACTTTGAGTGATGAAACACAAAACATCCAAAATCTTTGGCAAGATGATTACGTGACATTTCTGTTAGGGTGTAGTTTTTCATTTGAAACAGCTCTAATCAATAATGGGATTAAACTTTCTCACATAGATAACTGCACAAATGTATCTATGTACATTACAAATATTCCGACAACCCCTTCAGGTGTTTTTTCTGGGCCATTAGTTGTATCTATGAGGTCAATTCCTTCAGATCTAGTTGTCAGAAGTGTTCAAGTTACATCTCGTTTTCCTGATGTACACGGATCACCCATACACATAGGAGACCCCAAACAGATAGGAATATCAGATTTAAGTTCTCCAGATTTCGGTGACCCTCCTGAAATACATTCAGGCGAAACACCAGTATTTTGGGCTTGTGGAGTTACGCCTCAATCAGTAGCAATGAATTCCAAGCCATCAATCATGATTACTCATTCACCTGGCCATATGTTTGTTACAGACAAAAAAGATGAAGATTACTCTATTCTGTAATGAGTTTTGAAAAAATCATTTTACAGCACGACACAAGAGGAATTAGTGAATTATCAAAATTTTTAGTCCCCGATTTTTGTATAAATGCTGCAAAATTAATTTTAGAGAATATTGGAACAGTGTTTATAACAACTGGCTTTTATATTAAAAAATCTAAAGCTATAGAAACTGACGGTCCATTGGGAGCAATTGCCATCGGAAATGCTTTAGAAAAACTAGGATTTGATGTTGTATACATTACAGACCAATATATAGACCTTTATATTAATAAATTTGCGACCCCAACTTCTAGGAAAATTTTATTTCCTATACTCAATTTAGAAGAAAGTATAATCTTCTCAAACAATCTCATTTTGGAAGAAAATCCTTCTCTTTTGATATCAATAGAACGTCCAGGTTCTCATTCTGACAATCAATATAGAAATATGAGAGACATTAAATTTACTGAACATGTTGCTAGAATTGACACCTTATTTAATTCTAAAATTAAATCGATAGGAATTGGCGACGGAGGGAATGAAATAGGAATGGGAAATTTATATCAACAAATAATAAATTCAAAAACCCTTGTAAATTTTCCAGCGGTATCAAAAGTGTCTAAATTAATAATAAGCAGTGTATCTAATTGGGGTGGATACGGACTAGTTGGCGCAATATCCAAAATGACAAACTTAAACTTATTACCATCTATTCAATACGCTGAAAATTTATTAATTGAATTAGTAGAACTAGGAGCGGTAGATGGTATATCAGGAGTTCATGAATATTGTGTAGACGGATTCAACCTTAAAATAAACTCAAAAGTACTTGAGCAAATCATACAAGAGTCTCAATTATCTGACTGAATCTAACTGACTATAGTATGATTACCGTTTGACCTATCTCCAGGCATGTTTTGATCCGACCCAAGTGTATCCAATCCTCTTCTGACCTGACCTAACACATCAGACAATCTCTCTTCTAAATTAGAAAGTACTTCTCTGGAATATCTATCAGCTCCATCACGTTGATCACTTGATCGTGATTCTGATTCACTAATTAAATTAAATGCCTGTCTTTGGGCATCTTGAATTATATTTTGAGCATCTTCATGAGATTTTTGAACAATTTTTTCTGCAGTTTCTTCTGCTTCTTTAATAATATCTGAATCAGAAAGCCTCTCATTTCTTGTCAAATTAGCACTTTCTTGAATTTCCAAAGCAGAGTTTTCTGCCTGCTCTTTTATACGATTGGCCTCTAATTGAGCCTGCTCTAAAATACTCTCTTTTTGAGTAATAATTAATTGAGCTTCATTCAATCCTGCATCTGCACTATTAGATAATTCTCTAAAAATTTCTGGAAGTTTCTCAGAATCAATCATCATCTTACCGTTAAATCCAGGAAGTTTCCTACCTGAATCTATAATTGAATTCAATTCTTTCAAAATTTCATTTAATTGCATTTGGTTTCTCCTTACTAAATTCTTTCTTGAATTGCTGTAGCTATATGTGGGGGTACCAACTCAGATATGCTGGCACCTAGCATAGCTACTTCTTTGATTCGACTTGAGTAAATAAACTGATGCTGAAGAGCTGTCATCATACAAACAACATCAATTTCGGGAACTAAATTTCTCCACATTAAAGCCATCTCAAATTCTTGCTCAAAATCAAAACCTGCTCTAAGGCCTCTTAAGATTACAGACGCCCCAAACTCTTTAGCTACATTAGGAGCTAATCCCGTAAATGAGACAACTCTTACATTTGGTACTGACAAAGATTTTTTAAACAAATCTACTCGCTCATCTGTAGTAAACATTAATTTTTTGTTGGGAGTAGCTTCATAAACGCCGACTATGACTTCATCAAACAATTCAGACGCTCTAGAAGCAACATCAATATGACCATTATGTGCTGGATCAAAACTTCCAGGATAAAAAGCTTTAGCCATTACACACCTCAAAAAAGGAAACTAAAGAATCTCCGTACTTTCGTTGATCTAACATTTCTAATTCACCATACTTTTTTTCTAAAATCAAACCAGAAGAATGTTCTGCTACCAAAACACCTTCGTTATTTAAAATTCCCCTCTGACCTATATTCATTAATATACTTTCCCATTCATTTAATTCAAAGGGCGGGTCTACCAGTATTAATTCATATTTTTTATTTATGTGATTTAAAAAATCTTTGACAGTAGACTTATAAACTTTAGCCACATCTTGAACCTCTAATTTCTTCACATTTTCAAGAATTAATTTATAGTTTTTAAAGTTCTTCTCAACCATGTCTACTGTTGAGGCTCCTCTACTAATAGCCTCAAACCCTAAAGCCCCTGTACACGAGTACAAATCCAATACACTTTTATCCTGAACTGAACAAGTACTAATTATTGAAAAAATCGCTAACTTAACCCGTTCAGTAGTAGGCCTAACCCCATTAGCAGCCTGAGGTGATCCTATCAACCGACCTTTTAATCTACCTCCTGAAATTCTAATAGACATAAAAATCTAACCTCATGGATTTACCATGCAACCTCAACGATACTAACAATGAATCAAGAACACATAAAGCAGAATTTATACAAGATTTATTAACATTTTTCTATAAATTTGGTTTTACACTTCATTTACTCGATAGTACAATTTTTATGAAAAATTGATATGTTAGAGGTGTATACATTGCCTGAATCTGAAAACGAATTTTTTCGTGTTCGAAAAGAAAAGCTCCAAAGAATCAGAGGAAAGGGAATTAACCCTTACCCCACAAAGTTTCATCGAACTCATACAAGCAAACAAGCCGTAGATGAATTTATCAAGTCCGAAACAAGTGAAACTTTGATTGATAATCAAATATCAGTAGCAGGAAGAATTATGGGAAGAAGGGGGATGGGAAAAGCATCATTTATTGACTTGAGAGATATCGATGGGAATATACAAATTATGATGCGGGCTAATCAATTAAACGAAAGATATGAAGATTTAGAAGATTTAGATATTGGTGATTGGATCGGAGCTACTGGAACAATGTTTCGCACTAGAACATCAGAAATCACTTTGCAAGTAGAAAGATTTGAATTACTTTCAAAATCTCTGTTACCGCTTCCAGAAAAATGGCATGGATTAACTGATACAGAAACAAGATATCGGCAAAAGTATCTCGACCTAATATCAAATGAAAATGCCAAAAAAACCGCTATACTTAGAAGCAAGCTAGTCTCACACATCAGAGATTTTATGAATAAGCGCGGATTTTTGGAAGTTGAAACCCCTATACTGGTCCCTGTTGCTGCGGGTGGTATGGCCAACCCTTTTAGTACTCATCACAATGCATTAGACAGAAATTTATATTTACGAATTGCTACAGAATTGCACTTGAAGCGCCTAGTAGTTGGAGGGTTAGAAAAAGTGTATGAAATAGGTCGAGTCTTTAGAAATGAAGGGATCGATTTACAACACAATCCAGAATTTACCACAATGGAAAGCTACGAAGCATTCGCCGACTATACTGATGTAATGAAAATGGTAGAAGAATTAGTCAGTTCATCTGCCGAACACTTAAATGGGACTATGAAATTAGAGTACGGAGATAAAACATTAGACTTTACACCTCCTTGGCCGCGAATGAATTTAAGAGAAAAAATCATTTCGGAAAGTGGAATAGATTTCTTAGTTCATGATTCAGTAGAATCACTAAAATCGGCTATGGCAAATATTGGGATAGACGTATCTCATCAAGTGAGTTGGGCAGGATTAATGGATAAATTAATTTCTGAAAAAATAGAACCAACATTGTTACAACCTTGTTTTTTAGTCGATTACCCGGTTGCAATGTCACCATTAGCTAAAAAATCAGAGACTGACAACAATATTTCTGAAAGATTCGAAGGGTTTGTTTGTGGTATGGAAATTTGCAATTCATTCACTGAGCTAAATGATCCTGAAGACCAAAGGCTCCGATTTGAAGAACAAGAAAAACTACATCAGCAATTTCAAAATGAAGAAATGGATAGACTTGATGAAGATTTTCTTGTTTCTATAGAACATGGATTACCACCAACAGGTGGACTAGGTATAGGGATAGACCGACTGACAATGCTACTTACTAACAACCCGTCAATCAGAGAAGTAATATTATTCCCGCAGTTAAGACACTAAACTTTTTTAATACCTATCAATACTTCAACTCCATCAAAATCTTGTTTTTCTATAAATAGTCCATCAGTAAAATTTGACATGTTAATAGATTCTGACAAAGTCTCTGAATTAATATAATCTTTATGTTTTTCAATAATAAATTTCAAATCTGAATTTGTGTTAATCCAAGTTTCAATATGGTCTGCTATTTCAAAATCTGCTGATCTTCTCATATTTTGAATTTTATGAACCAATTCTCTAGCAATACCTTCGGAAATTAAATCTTCAGAAATATTTATAGATATTCCCACAGCGTATGGCCCTTCCATGGAAGTGGAATACCCTTCAAGTTCTTCAGAAACAATCAGAAAATCTTCACCAGTTAATTCATTACCTGAAACCAGAACTGACTTTCCTTGTGATACAGAAGATCTAATAATTTCAGGATCTATCTGATCCAGATCTTTTTTTATCTGAGCAATTTGATTCCCTAATTTGGGTCCTAAAACTGGCAAATTTGGTTGAATCTTAAATTTTATGATTTCAGCAGCATTATCTATTGGAACAATGGATTTAACATTTAGTTCATCAATTATTTGATCTTGTATAGAATCTAGCATCTTAACTTCATTTAGATCTCTAGTTTTAACATACAAATTTTGTAATGGTTGCCTGACTTTGATGTTTGCTTTACTTCTAGCAGATCGTCCCAAACTAGAAATCTTCATAGCTAACCTAATCCTAGATACTAAATCTTCATCCACAGCATTGTTATCTACTAAGGGATAATCTTCTAAATGAACACTTTGTCTTCCTTTTTTAGTGTTGGCAACTAAGTTTTGATAAATACTTTCTGTGACAAATGGAATTACTGGAGCAAGTAATTTTGATAGTGTAACCAAAACTTCATATAAAGTTGAATATGCTGACAATTTATCTAAATCTGCATCTTCATCAATGTTAAGTAACCCTGACTTCCAAAACCTACGCCTACTTCTCCTAACATACCAATTGGATAAAAATTCCATAAAATTTTCTATTTCTCTAGTAACTTTTTCTGGTTCAAAACTTTCTAATCCGTTGGTCGCATAAGATATTAATGAGTTTAATTCTGAAATAATCCACCTATCTAACTCAGATCTTTCTGAAAGTTCCGGAAACTTAGAATCTGGATCAAATTGATCAATATTGGCATAAGTTACAAAAAATGAATACACATTCCAGAAAGGAATCAAAAATTGTCGTCTCACTTCATCAGCAGTTTCAAATCCAAAATTCAAATTTGACGCAGGGTTCTGGCTTGCAAATTGCCATCTCATAGCATCCACGCCCATTTTGTCTGCAGCATCCTCAAACCAAATTGCATTCCCCTTACTCTTATGCATTTCTTCGCCATTTTGATCTCTCATCAAAGCATAGCTAAAAATGTTTTTACAAGGTTCAGAATCAGCTAACACTGTACTCATGGTTAATAACGAATAAAACCAATTTCTATATTGACCTGGAAAACTTTCTGAAATCCAATCAGCTGGAAACCATTCGTTCCAATATTCTCTATCACTTCCATATTTCAAAGTAGAAAACGAGACAATTCCAGCATCTAACCATGGATTGCCTACATCAATAATTCTTTTACCAATCAATCCTGATTTAGGATGTTTAATTTTCACTTTGTCTATCCAAGGTCGATGAGGACTGTTCCCTTCAAATTCTTCCCATCCTTCAACTGCGAGCTTTTTCAATTCTTCTTTTGACCCAACAACATAAAAAGAACCATCTTCAAATTCCCAAATAGGCAAAGCCAAACCATAGTATCTTTTCTTTGAAATCATCCAATCATCCATGTTTTTCAACCAATCCAATTCCCGCTTCATTCCAAATTCAGGTACCCAGTTAATATTTTGTGTGACTCTAGCTAATGATTCTCTAAGTGGGTCCATTTTTATGAACCATTCATTCACTAATCTGAAGACAAGCTCTGACCCACATCTCCAACAATGAGGATATCTATGAGTATATTTTTCAACTCTATAGAATACATTTTTAGATTTAAGACTCTCATAAATCTTGTCATTTACGTCGTATACATTTAATCCAGTCAACCAGTCAAAGCCTTCAATGAAATCTCCCAGATCATTCAAGGGCGCTATAGGTTCAATACCTTCTTTTTTACCTAAAGCAAAGTCTTCTTTTCCAGCTCCTGGGGCTATATGTACAATTCCAGTTCCTTCACCTTCAGACACTTCATCCCACGCGACTACTCTATGTTCACGGCCTTTTTGAACCGGCAATTCATCAAAAGGGCCTTGATACCTTAACCCGACTAAATCTTTACCTTTCATTTCACTAACTATTTCATGTTCACCTTTAAGAATCTTTAGTCGTGATTTTGCTAAATAATAAAATTCCCCATCCTGTTCAACTTTCACGTAATCCATATCTTCATTAACTGCAGCTGCACAGTTTGAAGACAAAGTCCAAGGAGTAGTTGTCCAAATCAAAACTGACTCGTTCGGAGTCCTTTTTGACCCAGAATCTAAAATTGGAAATTTAACAAATAATCCGGGATGTACAGTTTCCAAATATCCTTCTGTGACTATTTCATGTTCAGAAAGACCTGTGCTACACCTAGGACACCAAGGCATCACATCTCTGCCCTGATAAATCAAATCTCTTTCTTGACATGTTTTTAAAAAATGCCAAATTGTGTAATTATTTTCATCTGACATAGTGTGATAAGAATTATCCCAATGATTCCACTGAGCTAATCTAATAGACTGTGAAGTAATGATGTTAGCAAATTTCTGAACTCTTTCTTTACATTTTGTTACAAATTTCCCAACCCCATATTTTTCAATATCAGTTTTGGATTGAAAACCTAATTCTTTTTCTACCTCTACCTCTATCCACAATCCTTGTCCATCAAAACCATTTTGATATCTCTGTTTGTAACCTTGCATTGTTCT
>CETB01015580.1_pt1 | contig 12616 bp, 10 predicted proteins | sample 356381 | NCBI WGS metagenome assembly CETB01 (sample SAMEA2622545, study PRJEB7988) | marine metagenome | biome: marine biome (ENVO:00000447); feature: deep chlorophyll maximum layer (ENVO:xxxxxxxx); material: "saline water (ENVO:00002010), including plankton (ENVO:xxxxxxxx)" | depth 155 m | reverse complement strand
TTCACGTTCCGGGACGTGGCGTTAACGCTAACGGGGCCACACGCTGGATTGATTTAGGATTATTCACTTTCCAACCCTCTGAATTACTTAAACTGACGGTACTCATCTACACGGCCAAACTCCTTGCAGATCGACAATCAGAATTATCTGAACCTAGGACGTTTAATGCTCCAGTTATAATATTCGTTGCGGCAGCGCTACTCGTCATGAAGCAGCCAGATTTAGGTACCGTCATTATTGTCGGAGCTTTGATGGTGATTGTTATGTTCGTTGGCGGTCTTCCGGTGCTTCGACTTGCTGGTTTGGTTACGGTCGGAGCTGCTATAACCCTAGCCGTCAGCATGTCGGCAGCTTATCGAAGGGCCCGATTATTCTCCTTCCTGCAGCCTGACAGCGACCCAACCAATACTGGATATCAAACTTTCCAATCTCTTGTCGGTATAGCTAGCGGAGGTTGGATGGGGGTAGGCCCAGGAGCAAGCAGAGCTAAATGGGGTTTCCTTCCTTACGCCCATACCGATTTCATCTATACGGTTATTGCCGAAGAGATGGGCTTCATTGGTGCAATTAGTGTTCTAATGTTATTTATAGGCTTAGCGGTATTAGGGATACGTGCAGCTCTTAGGTGTGATGATAAATTCGGTTCGCTATTGGCAATTGGTATTTCAATGTGGTTCCTACTCCAAGCATTTATCAACGTAGGAACAGTTATAGGAGTCCTTCCAGTAACAGGTATCCCATTACCTTTTGTATCATTCGGAGGAACTTCGTTATTGGTGGGAATGGCAGCAGTGGGGATGATCCTTAACATTGATCGGCAGGGTCACAATGAATGAGTGCTTTGTCGTCATTGCCGGCGGAGGAACCGCTGGCCATATCCATCCGGGTTTAGCCGTAGCAAACGCTCTTGCTCGCGATGGGTACAATAAAGAAGAAATATTGTTTGTCGGTAGCGATCGGGGTATCGAGCAAGATCTTGTTCCTTCTGAAGGGTTTGAACTTGTCACCATTTCTGGAGCCGGAATACCCCGTCGAAATCCACCCGCAGCTTTAAGAGCTGTTTATCTACTAATCCGAGGAGTAATTGAGGCGTTGCGATTACTTCGTAAACGGAAGCCAAAAGTTATTCTTGCGCTAGGAGGATTTGCATGCTTCCCATGCGCCTTAGCATCACTAGTATTAAAGATTCCAGTGGTCGCTCATGAGCAAAATGCAGTTCCAGGACTAGCTAATAAAGTAATTAGTCGATGGGCTCGCCATTGTGCCGTTTCCTATAAAGACACTTCCCTTCGAAACACTGTTTACACCGGAAACCCCGTAAGGCAAGCAATCATAGAAGCACGGCGGATCGACTCAAGTCATATTCGAGAAAAATTGAAAGTTCCTAACGAAAATCTCTTTATTGTCGCTACCGGAGGATCTTTAGGAGCGAGAAGAATAAACTTGGCTTTGATAGATGCCATCCCTCATTTCGATAAACGAATAGGCTTGACGGTATACCATATAATCGGCCGTCGAGACTGGGAGCAGATCGCTAGCTCTGAGGAAGAACTTAGAAAGTATGTCGATTATCGGCCGATTGAATTTGAATACGATATGCCGAGCGTTCTGAGATCAGCCGATCTAATCATCTCAAGAGCAGGCGGCTCAATTACCGCAGAGATAGCCGCATTAGGTTTACCTTCAGTGTTAGTCCCTCTACCGAATGCCCCTGGCGACCATCAAACAGCTAATGCACAATCTATGGTGGCCTTAGGTTCAGCCCGAATATTAAACGATGAAAATTGTAATGGACTTAGTCTTTCTACTCTCATGAATGAAGTAATAAAAAATCCTGAAGAGCTTCATAGGATGAGGCAACGTGCAGAGATGAATAATCAGATGAACGCATCGGAAGCCTTGGCAAGTTTGTTAAAGAAGGTAGCGTTATGACCGGAACTTTAGTCAAGGGTGGATTGGATTTAGACACTAAGTTGTCGATACATATTGTCGGTATAGGAGGTGCAGGAATGAGGGCTATCGGACTAGTCCTCGCAACGATGGGTCACTCGATAACAGGAAGCGACCTAAAAAGTTCGACAGGACTAGATCGCTTAGTAGCTGCTGGAATTAAAGTTACGATCGGACACGAAAGGCATAACGTTGGACAGATAGATCTTGTCGCTCGGTCCACTGCTGTAGCCGATGAAAATATTGAGATAAGGGAAGCTCGAGATCGCGGTATCCCTGTGGTAAGCCGAGCAGACCTCTTGAGTGCTATTACTAGAATTAAACCTACTGTCTCTGTAGCGGGAACACATGGCAAGACGACTACTTCATCCATGCTGGCAGTGTTGCTTGCTCAAGCCAATCTAAACCCTTCATTTATAATTGGTGGAGAGGTTAACGAAATAGGTTGTGGGGCGTTATGGAAAGCAGAATCAAACCTATTTGTAGTGGAAGCAGATGAATCAGATGGAACGTTTCTTACACTTGACTCGGACTACGGAATCATTACCAGTATTGAACCTGACCATCTAGGTCAATACGGAGATGAGGCGAATCTTCGAGATGCTTTTAACCAATTTCTGAAAAATATAAAGGATAAAGCATTCGTATGTTTCGATGACGAAGGCTTAAAGGATTTGATAGGGGAGCCTGACGTCATCACATATGGGGTTAATCCCGAAGCAGATTACTCTATTGAGGACTATAAGGGTTCGAGATTCGGATCTAGTTTTTCGCTTAATGGGCCTTCAGACAAACTTGGTAATTTTTCTTTAGCGACGCCTGGTCTATATAACGTTCGAAATGCGGTAGCTGCTTTATCATTCGCCGACTACTTAGGTGCAGATATCAACTTGTTGCGAGAAGGCCTCGCCCAGTTTGGAGGAGTAGCTAGAAGGTTTCATTATCGAGGAGAAAAAAATGGCATATCGTTTATAGATGACTATGCGCATCTACCAACTGAGGTCAGCTCTGTTCTCCAAGCGGCAAAAGAAGGGGATTGGGGTCGCATAATTTGTGTTTTTCAACCACACAGGTATTCCAGAACACAGGACTTTTGGAATGACTTTTCCCACTCTTTCCAGAATGCCGATGTCGTGTACGTAACGGGTATTTATTCTGCCGGTGAATCCCCGATACCAGGAGTCTCGGGGCGCCTAATCGCCGATATTGTCCAAGAATCAGAATCAGGAAAGCAGGTGGTTTATTGCGAACACCGAACAGACCTGGTTAATCGTATTCGTTCGGAGCTAACCCAAGGTGATCTATGCCTTACTCTTGGGGCCGGCGATATAACAACTCTGCCAAATGAACTTATGTCTGGATTAGCATGAGACAAGAACAACGCCCTTGGGTTGAACTATACGAGTTCTTTGAAGCTTCTTTAGATCGCAGTGAAGTCAGACTCCATGAGTCTCTTGGGGAAAAGACGACGTATAGGTCCGGTGGGGCATGCAATATCTATATTGAAGTAGGTACAGAAAACGATCTTCAAGTAATCGCTAATCGTATTATTGACTTAGATGTCCCTGTCGCTGTTCTTGGGAATGGTTCAAATCTGTTGGTTTCCGATAAAGGGTTTAGCGGATTGATTCTTCGTTTAGGGAAAGAGTTCAAATCTCTGTCTATCGAGGGAGAAACAGTTGTTGCTGGTGCAGCAGCAATTCTCCCTGTCGTAGCAAGAAAGACAGTAGCAGCTGGTCTAACAGGCTTTGAGTGGGCAGTGGGTGTTCCCGGTTCAATGGGTGGAGCCGTTCGGATGAACGCCGGAGGGCATGGTTCTGATATGAGCAAAAGTGTTAGCAAGGTTGAAGGGATTGGTTTAGACACAGGAGATCACTTCTCCTTATCGCTTGATCAGTTGAGATTTTCTTATCGGAATTCGTCAATAACTAACATTCAGGCTATTACAAAAGTTGTTTTAGAGTTAAAGGAAGGAAATACCAATGAATCTGAGCGAGAGCTTTCTGAGATAGTTAGATGGAGAGTCGAGAATCAGCCTGGTGGTCAAAATGCTGGATCAGTATTTACAAATCCAGAGAATGAATCAGCAGGTCGCCTGATAGATGCGGCTGGATGTAAGGGCCTTCGAATAGGGACAGCGTACGTTTCTGACAAGCACGCAAACTTTATACAAGTCGACCATGGTGGGAGTTCAGAGGATGTTGCTGCTCTTATTGAAGAAGTAAGGAATCAAGTCTTTGAAAAATTTGGTATAGAGCTGGATTGTGAAAATCATTTTTTAGGATTTGAGTAACATATGGACCCTCGTATCCAATCTCGAAGAATAGACGTTATGCGAGCTAAAGGTCGACGTCGCCTTAGGGTGCTTCTTCTCATTGTCGCAGTTGTCTCTCTAGGGGTAGGAGGCTATTTTCTGTCTAAGAGCTCATTTTTCGACGTAGATGAAATTGTTATTGAGGGTGTGCCTGAAGAACTAGAAGGAGAGGTCAGGAGGGTAGCGGGTATACAAAAGCATCAACCTCTACTTGAGGTTGATAGTTCATCCTCGTCTGAGAGGATTGAAGCGATACCTTGGGTTAAAGAAGCCCGCATTTCAAGATCGTGGGGTGGGACCATTACCATTCGTATTTCCTCAAGAGATCCTGTTGCAGCATTTGTGAATGAAGGAGGTTGGGTAGTGGTCGATATCGAGGGGCGAGTGCTTCAAAAAGAATATGTACTGCCATATGACTTGTTGCCGATAGATGAAGAAATAGGAAATCCTTCTATAGGAGAATGGGCTCCTGAACAGGTAATACCCCTCATCGAAGTTGCTGGGACCATCTCGTCTGTGCTTACCGGGGATATCTCATCAATTAAAGGGGGCGACCAGATTGAGTTACTTCTATTTGGTGGTGGGAAGATCCTTTTTGGCGATAGCTCTGATATAGAGAGCAAGGTTCTAGCGGCAGCAACCATACTTTCCCAAGTCGATCAAAGTTCTGTTTTGCATATTGATGTAAGAGCTCCGCTGACGCCTGTGTTGTGTCGTGACCCTAGTTGCTCGTACCCTTCTACCTAGAAGGCACATTTGATTGTGCTCGAAGACTAAACCTCTTGTAAGGCTTTAAAGTTCCAAGAATATAAGGAGACAAAATGACTAATCCGCATAACTATCTTGCTGTTATTAAAGTGGTAGGTGTCGGCGGCGGCGGTGTAAATGCTGTAAACCGAATGATCGATGCTGGTCTCCGTGGAGTAGAGTTTCAGGCAATTAACACAGATGCTCAAGCGCTTTTATTATCTGACGCAGAAGTCAAAATTGATATAGGTCGAGAGCTCACCCGGGGTCTAGGAGCAGGGTCTGATCCTGATATTGGTCGCCAGGCCGCGGAAGATAATCGGCAGGAAATCGAACAAGCATTATCTGGTGCAGATATGGTTTTCATAACGGCCGGTGAAGGAGGAGGAACAGGAACAGGTGCAGCTCCGATTGTTGCTGATGTAGCAAAGGGATTGGGTGCCTTAACGATAGCCGTAGTAACTCGACCTTTCGGTTTCGAGGGGCGAAGAAGAGCGGTTCAAGCCGATCAAGGAATTACCCGCCTTCGAGAAAAAGTCGATACTCAAATCGTTATACCTAATGACCGTTTACTGTCCGTAGCAGATGAACAAACAACTGTTGTTGAAGCTTTCGGTAAAGCTGATGAAATCCTTCTTGACGGAGTGAGAGGCATAACTGAACTCATCACCACCCCTGGTTTGATTAACACAGACTTTGCAGATGTAAAGATGATCATGAATGATGCAGGTTCAGCGTTGATGGGTGTTGGCGAGGGAAGTGGTGAACAAAGGGCAACAAGCGCTGCTCGAAAAGCAATTTCCAGCCCCCTCATGGAATCACCTATAGACGGAGCACGTGGTATTCTCCTGTCGATCACTGGATCGAGTAGTTTAACGCTAAGTGAAGTTAATGAAGCTGCGGAACTTGTTGTTGGTGTAGCCCATCCAGATGCGAATATTATTTTCGGAACTGTCGTGGACGAATCTATTGGAGACACAGTCAGGGTTACTGTCATAGCTGCTGGATTCGATCGATGGGAGAATGGCAGTCGCCCTGTAAGGCATACGCCCATCGAAAGTGATATACCTGATGTATTCGGAGAACCGGAAGAAACGACCGAAGTGCATACGGGGCTTGATGTTCCGGATTTTCTCCAATAGCCGAGAGTTTAGAAGTCATAGCGGTCGTCCAAAATTTGTGATTAATGAGACATGAGAAACCTTCTTGGTCTTTCCGACTTGAGGATGGTAGGAAAGCCTGCGTACTTTTCACTACAAAAGATCACGGCGATTTGTCAACTGATCAGGACCCACAGGTCCTTGCTTCAAGGCAACGCTCTATTGTTGATGAGAAGTGGGCTTATCTGAATCAAGTACATGGAACAGAAGTTATTCAAGTGGAGTCACCAGGCGAGTCCCAGGGAAGGTCTGGAGATGCGATACTTACAAATAATTCTGGAGTCCCGATTTCTATACAAGTAGCAGACTGCGCACCTGTTGCACTTGTGAGCCCTTTAGGATCTCTGAACTTAGTTCATGCAGGTTGGAAGGGCTTGACGCTAGGGATAATTGACAGGGCAGTTGAACTGATGGGAGGGCTTGGTAAAGAGCCAACTGTGGCAGTAATTGGTCCTTGTATTCATCCATACGTTTATGAATTTGGTGAGAATGAAATGAAGGGGATTTGTAATGTTTTTGGAGATAGCGTTCGCTCGCAAACTCGAGAAGGTTATTTAGCGCTTAACTTACCCAAAGCAGTAGAAATTTCATTAACCCAAAATGGCATTACTAAGATTGTTAGAATCGATGAATGTACATCAAACTCAGACAAATTTTGGTCGTATAGGTTAAGGAAAGACCGTAAACGGCAGGCAATGGTCGGTTGGATAGAGCCGAGAAAGGATGATTTTGGAGAATCTCGTTAATGATCAACTAGTAGCTGACCGCGTAGGAAATATTCGAGAGATGATTTCTTCAAGATCTACCAACCCAGTAACTATCGTGGCGGTGACTAAAGGCTTCGGAGTCGAGGCTATAACAGCAGCGGCCAAAGTTGGAGTGCATGACATTGGTGAGAACTATGCGCAAGAGCTGATCAAAAAAAGAGACGTTCTAGAGAATCTAGATGAAGAAAAAAATTATCGATGGCACTTTATTGGCAACCTTCAGAGAAATAAGGTTCGAAAACTTTCAAGTTCGGTTTTTATGTGGCAATCGACTGATTCTTTTGCTCTAGGAGAGGAGATCGATAAGCGCTGCATCAGTCCCAAACTTTTGCTTCAGGTTAACATGACAGGCGCAGAGACACAGGGCGGGATACCCCCTTCCCAAGTGCCGTCTTTAGTAGAAAAGTTTGAAGAATTTGGTATTGATGTTGAAGGCTTAATGACGATCGGTGCAAGCGAAGATCGGGACGCAACGCTGGTTTGCTTTCAAGATTTAAAGAAGTTAGCTAATTCCCTTGGGTTGTTGGAATGCTCTATGGGTATGAGCAATGATTATGATTTGGCCCTTGAAGCTGGAGCAACAATTCTTCGTCTTGGAAGAGCAATTTTTGGAAACCGCGAGGCTGATTGATAACGAAGGCTCTATGGTGTTAGGTTATAGGTGTTGAGGTTATATACGTTGACTTATGTCAATAGGAGAAATTGATGACCAGTTTTCTAAAAAAGACGATGCTTTATCTGGGGCTAGGCTCTGATGAAGACTTTCAAGAGTTGCATGACCATGGAAGTGCCCCCAAAGCAGGTGCTCCACCTGCTCCACAGACAAGTGGAGTGTCCACTGTTCGTCCGATCCCTAAAAGTGAAGATACGGGACAATCTCGTTTGGCTAATGCTGTAAGAACTATTGCTCCGCCGAAAGTGTCTAAACCTTGTGTGGTAACTCCAGTTAGGTTTAGTGACGTTAAAGAGATTTCAGAAGCGATTAAGCGACGGCAACCAGTGATAGTCAATATTCAGCAGGCAGATCATGAAGTTGCAGTTCGTGTGATCGATTTTTGCTCAGGTTTAAAAGTCGGTATTGATGGAGGATTTGTGAAAGCCGGAGATGATGTCTTCCTTCTAACTCCGAAAGATGTAGAAGTGTCTGACGAAGAACGCCAACGTCTTGGCGGGTCTGTTTCTGTCTAGCATTCAAATCAGATCCTCGTAAGGCAATCCCTGACCCAGCCTGCTAAAGCTAGTATTATTTTTTGTATGGCTCTATCCGACGCAACTCAAAGTTTTTTAACTCCAGAATTTATTCGAAATGTTCGTTTTGCCAGGCACCGAAGAGGAGGATACGACATACAGGAGGTTGATTCCTTCCTTAGAAGATTTGCCGAATTGTTGGAGGCGGATGACTCTAGAATTCCTACAAACGCGACAGAAGATTCGGATCTGTACGATCCAGAAGGTGCTGCACAACGGTTACTTGCGGCAGCTCAGCGAACTGCGGATTCACTCACAAAGGAAGCAGCAGCCCAGTCCGAGCAACTCATAGCATCAGCCGAGGCACAAGCAGACAATATTAAGAGAGTTGTAGTTGAGGAAGCCCGAAAAATGGCTGAGGAGTCTCAAACTGACTTTAGGGAGAAGATAGAGACGCTCGAATCGAAGCGTAAAAACCTTGAAGAAAAATGTGGATATCTGGAAGGCCAGCTTCACGCAGGAAAGGACCAACTTCTTATAGTTCTTGATGAAATGCGAAAAATAATTGAAGATAGTGAACTTGAGCTAGAAATTGGTCAAGAAATCGAAGATCTTGAAGAAGATTCAAGCGAGTTGGGACCCAGTCTTCTTGAAGTTTTAGAAGAAGATATAGAAGCCGAGACGATTGGCCAAGCTGGCATTACCACTATGAGCGAAATTCGGGATATTAGCCCAGCAGATCGAGAAGATTCAATGGAGGTTGATAAAGCACGACGTGAAGACGAGATGCCTCCAGAATTGAGTCTTGTCCATTCAACAGAAGACCTTGAGTCTTGGATTGACGCAGCAGCAGCAGGTGCAGAGGAAGGGATAGGGGAGAATTGGATAGAGGATGAAGAAGACGCTGGCCCTCCGACTCAGGCCACTCCTGTTATTCAAGGAAGCGAAGGAGTTTCAGGTGACCGGTTTTTTGAAGAACTACGTGACTCTGACCCCCATGAAAGTGTCCTCGGCTTGGTCGATGATGAAACTGATGAAGCTATTTCATCTTTTTTCTCGGACGACGAATAGCATCAACTAAACCACCAAGATACCAATTTACTGATTGACTGTAGTCAGGGAAATCGAAACATTTTCACCATCTATGTTGCCTTGGTGAATCATGGCCTCAGTGTTGATGGCTTGGAAGTCAATTGACACTGCCAGAACTTGATCAGCAATGTAAGACAGGTGGGTATTGATAGCCTGCTGGATGTTTTCCGGGGCATCAACGATGACTTCAATTCGATCAGTTACAACTAGATTCTGAGTTTTTCTGGCTTCCTGTATTGCTCGTACCGTGTCCCGAGCTCGCCCTTCGTTTATGAGTTCCTCGGTAACATTTGTATCCAAGATGACCACCCCGTTGGATGATGCTAGGGCTCCAGCAGTTATGCCCTCGTTAGCTTTCAGATGGATAGAAAACTCAGATTTCTCAAGAACGTGAGTTCCTACTTGCACCTTTTCGTCGTCAATCCATTCCCAGTTTCCAGATTTTGCACCTTTGAATACATCTTGTACAGACTCACCCAACCGTGGACCGAGAATTTTTCCATCGGGTTTTAAAATAAACTGCGCATGATCAGCGATATCGTCTGAGAAGATAACTGCCTTCACGTTCACTTCGTCTTTGATGATGTCAAGATAATTCTCAAGTTCGGAAAGGTCTTCACCAGCTATGGTGATGCTACTGAGAGGTAGTCGAACTCTAAGGCTCGCATCTTCTCGTACCCTGAGAGTGGTCGACACAACATCTCTTACTAGGTCCATTGCTTTCACAAGGTTAGGGTTTGATGGAAGAGAGCTAACGTCTGGCCAGTCAGCCAAATGGACACTTGCATTAGATGTGATTCCGGAATAGATTTCTTCAGCCGTCATTGGGAGTAAAGGCGCACTTGTTTCGCAGAGGACCTTAAGAACTGTGAACAAAGTATCATAGGCTGCTTGTTTATCTGTATCATCTTTGGGACTACCTGGAGCCCAGAAACGATCTCGACTTCTCCTTATATACCAGTTATTTAAAGCATCAATGAAGGCTTTTATTTCGTTTGTTGCGCCTGGAAGATCGTACTGTTCCATTGATTGGGTAACTGTTTCAACCATAAGGCGAGTTTTTGCAAGTATGTATTGATCGAGAAGGTTCGTGCTCTCAACATTCCAGTTAGCTTTGTAGTTATCTATGTTCGCGTAGAGCGTAAAAAACGAGTAAGCATTCCATATCGGAGTAATTATTTGACGAACGACATCATCGATACCTTGATCACTTATCCGAGAATCGCCTCCTCGAACAATATTTGATGACATGAAATACCATCTGAGAGCGTCAGAACCTTGGACCTCAAAGATTTCTGTCGGCTCTGTATAGTTCCGAAGTTTTTTCGACAGCTTTGCTCCGTCATCTGCAAGGAGAATTCCATGACAGATCACATTCTTGAAAGCTGGTTTCTCGAATAATGCACCTGCCAGGACGTGTAGCGTGTAGAACCACCCTCGGGTCTGATTGATGTATTCAACAATGAAGTCTGCAGGGAAGTGCTCTTCGAACCAGTCTTTATTTTCAAAGGGGTAGTGAACTTGGGCAAATGGCATTGAACCAGATTCAAACCAACAATCAAGAACTTCAGGGACCCTGCGCATCATTGATTTCCCAGATGGGTCATCAGGGTTTGGTCGGACTAGGTCGTCAATGAAAGGCCTATGGAGGTTGTCGGGCCTTATACCAAAATCGCGTTCTAGTTCGTCAAGGCTTCCATAGACATCAATTCGTGGATACTCAGGATTATCGCTTTTCCACACAGGAACAGGCGAACCCCAGAAGCGATTTCGACTGATAGACCAGTCCCGGGCACCTTCAAGCCATTTTCCAAAACGTCCATCACGGACGTTTGATGGGATCCAGTTAATTTCTTGATTTAATTCAAGAAGCTTTTCTCGAATAGCCGTGACCTCTACATACCAAGAAGGGACAGCTTTATAAATTATCGGCGTGTCTGTCCTCCAACAGTGCGGGTAGTTGTGTTCGTAACTGTCATGTCGAACTAGTTTGTCTCTTTCCCGAAGTGATCGGATAATGTCAGGGCTTGCATCGAAGACGTTTTGACCTTCCCAGTCCTTGACTTCAGAAGTGAAACATCCGGCATCATCAACTGGGGTTAGAGTCCCAATTTGATTCTCAGCAGCGATTCTTTGGTCATCTTCTCCAAATCCTGGAGCGATATGAACGATTCCAGTTCCTTCTTCCGTGTCAATAAAATCTCCGGAAATGACTTGAAAGGCATTTGGGTCATAGTCAACGAAAAAGTCGAAAAGCGGAGTATATTTTCTCCCTAAAAGTTTAGTTCCTAGAAGTGATCCTTTGATAGTGGCTTCAGGGAATTGGGTCTCGTAGTGCTCAACGGTTTCTTCCCCAAGGATAAAAAGCTGACCTTGGTAGTCAAGAATGGAATATTGTATGTCGCTTCCAACAGCAAGGGCTAAATTACTTGGCAGCGTCCAAGGTGTTGTAGTCCAAGCGAGTATCTTCATGGGCCCGATATCGTCTGGTTTTTGTTCCAAATCGAAAGCTACGGTTATAGCAGGGTCTTGTCTTGGTCTCGTGGCATCATCTAACCGGATCTCAAAGTTTGAGAGTGGCGTTTCAGCCCCCCAAGAGTAAGGCATCACTCTGTAAGATTCGTAAATTAAGCCTTTATCCCATAGTTGCTTGAAAGCCCACATTACGGATTCCATGTAAGGAAGGTCCATAGTTTTATAATCATTTTCAAAGTCCACCCAACGGGCTTGTCTTTCAACTATCTCTTCCCAGTCATCGGTATATTTCAGCACGGATTTTTCGCAATGTTCGTTGAAATTCTGGATGCCGAAGTCTGTTATAGCTGCCCTGCCAGATACGCCCAGTTGTTTTTCGCTTTCCATTTCAGCGGGTAATCCGTGGCAATCCCAACCAAACCGTCGTTCGACTCTTTTCCCTCTCATTGTGTGGTATCGAGGAATGACATCCTTCACATATCCAGTTAGAAGATGTCCATGATGGGGTAGTCCATTAGCGAACGGCGGCCCATCGTAGAATACGTATTCAGTATTTTCTGGGCGTTCATCAATCGATGTCTGGAACGTCTTTTCCTTCGCCCAACGCTCGAGAATGGACTTTTCGATGTTAGGTAGATCTGGCTTCGGGCCAACAGTCGGATATGGGGTATCGGAAGATTTATCGCTCATAGCTTTTCTAAATATGGATCTTCATAGAGGTTACTCTTGAATTCGGCGATCGTATGCCTTTAGATCAGCCAAAACCTCCACTTTTTGTAAGAAAAAGCTCCGAGTTTATGAATATCACCATCGTTTTGGTAACTACCCGATAAACTCCACCACCAAACGTATAGATTATTTGAACCCATAGTCAGTCTGGAAGTAGAAGTATGGCACCGGCAAAGAAGGCACCGGCAAAGAAG
>CETB01056884.1_pt1 | contig 12633 bp, 7 predicted proteins | sample 356381 | NCBI WGS metagenome assembly CETB01 (sample SAMEA2622545, study PRJEB7988) | marine metagenome | biome: marine biome (ENVO:00000447); feature: deep chlorophyll maximum layer (ENVO:xxxxxxxx); material: "saline water (ENVO:00002010), including plankton (ENVO:xxxxxxxx)" | depth 155 m | reverse complement strand
ATAAGGTTTTTGCCATAAAACCAAGCGGAGTTCCTTATGCCGATTTAAAACCTGAAGATATTGTGATTCTGGACTTCGAAAACAATGTGATTGAAGGAGAAATGCGACCATCTTCAGATACAAAAACACATGCTTACTTATATAAAAACTGGGAAAATATTGGGGGAATTGCTCACACCCACGCCACATACTCTGTAGCGTGGGCCCAGTCCCAGTTGGATATTCCGATTTTTGGTACCACCCATGCCGATCATTTAACGGCAGACATTCCTTGTGCACCCCCAATGAAAGATGAGCTTATTGCCGGTAATTACGAGCAAAATACAGGTATCCAGATTTTGGACTGCTTTAAAGATAAGGGATTATCTTACGAAGAGGTGCAAATGGTGTTGTTAGGTAATCATGGGCCTTTTACCTGGGGACCAACAGCAGCTAAAGCGGTTTATAACAGTAAAGTTTTAGAAGAAGTAGCCAGAATGGCTTACCTGACTTTACAAATAAATCCGAATGCACCAAGATTAAAAGATTCTTTAATTAAAAAACATTATGAACGTAAGCATGGTAAAAATGCCTATTACGGTCAGAATTAATAACCTAAACAAAACATTCAATGATTGCCATAGAGAGTAAAGAAATTTGGTTTATAACAGGAAGCCAGCATCTATACGGACCTGAAACTTTAGAACAGGTTGCTAAAAATTCAAAAGAAATTGTAGAAGGATTAGATGCTTCTACAGAAATTCCGGTTAAAGTTGTTTATAAAGACACCGTAAAAACTGAAGATGAAATCGTTGCTGTAATGCGCGACGCCAACAATTCAGAAAAGTGTATTGGTTTAGTGGCCTGGATGCATACCTTTTCACCGGCGAAAATGTGGATTAAAGGTTTAACACTTTTAAGTAAACCTCTTTGTCATTTACACACACAGTTTAATGCTGAGGTGCCATGGAGCGATATCGATATGGATTTTATGAATCTAAATCAATCGGCTCACGGAGATCGTGAATTTGGTTTCATAATGTCCAGAATGCGTAAAAAACGTAAGGTCATCGTAGGCCACTGGAAAACGGAGCGCGTTCAGAAAAAACTTGGTATCTGGTCTCGCGTAGCTTTAGGCTGGAACGAAATGCAAAACCTTAAAGTTGCTCGTATTGGTGACAATATGCGTAATGTGGCCGTAACCGAAGGTGATAAAGTAGAAGCTCAAATGAAATTTGGAGTAGCAGTAAATGCTTTTGATTCTTCAGATATCGTGACGAAGATTAATGAGGTTACTGACGATGAGCTAAACAAATTACTGGATACTTACGCGACGGATTATAATCTAACCGATAGTTTAAAAGAAGGTGGAGAAAAAAGGCAATCTTTAATTGATGCTGCTAAAATTGAATTAGGCCTGCGTAAATTCTTAGAAGAAGGCGGGTTTAAAGCTTTTACAGATACCTTCGAAAATCTGGGAGAATTAAAGCAATTACCAGGTCTTGCCGTACAGCGATTAATGGCCGATGGTTATGGCTTTGGAGGTGAAGGTGACTGGAAAACGGCAGCTTTAACCAGAGTAATGAAGGTAATGGCATATGGATTAGAAGGGGGAACCTCTTTTATGGAAGATTATACGTATCACTTTACACCAGAGAAATCGTTGGTAATGGGATCACATATGCTAGAAATATGTCCAAGTATAGCTGATGCTAAACCGTCTTGTGAAGTTCATCCATTAGGTATAGGAGGAAAGGAAGATCCTGTACGATTAGTGTTTAATTCCCCTGCCGGAGCAGCAATTAATGCTACCTGGGTTGATATGGGTAACCGATTTAGACTTATCGTAAATGAGGTAGAAGCTGTTGCACCAGAGCAGGAGTTGCCTAAATTACCGGTGGCAAGAGTGCTTTGGGATTGTAAACCAGATCTTGAAGTTGCTGCTACCGCTTGGATTTTAGCAGGCGGAGCGCATCATACTGTTTATACGCAAGCGTTAACCACAGAATATATGGAAGATTTTGCCGATATTGCAGGGGTAGAGCTTTTAGTTATCGATGAAGATACCAAATTAAGGGACTTTAAAGATACCATTAATGCCAACGAAGCTTACTATCATCTCTTTCAACATAAAATGTAATAGTATTTAAATTATGAAAAAAATAAAGCATACAGTTTATTTTTTATGTCTTTTCAGTTTTCTGTTTTCCCTTACTAATTGTAAGGGAGACGGAAAGTCTGAAAAAACTAAAGAAAATGTAACTACAAGGGAATCCGAAATCGATTTCTTGACTAAAGAAGATTACGGAACGACTCCTGAAGGTGAAAAGGTAGAACAGTATACCTTAACTAACAAAGCAGGAATGGAAGTAAAAATTATCACCTACGGTGGTCGTATTACTTCACTTAAAGTTCCCGATAAAAATGGCGAATTTGAAAATGTCATTTTAGGTTTCGACTCCATAAGTCAGTACACTTCAGATAATCCTTATTTTGGAGCTCTAATAGGTCGGTACGGAAATAGGATCGCCGGCGGTAAATTCAGTTTGGATGGGGAAGAATATCAACTTCCGCAAAACGATGGTCAAAATTCTTTACATGGTGGTGATAAAGGTTTTGATAAAGTGGTTTGGACTGCTGAAGTGCCTGCTGATAGTACTTCTTTGGTTTTAACTTATAAGAGTAAAGATGGAGAAATGGGATACCCTGGAAATCTTGATGTACAAGTAACCTATACTTTAAATGAAGATAATTCTCTGGACGTTGATTACGAGGCTGAAACAGATAAAAAGACAGTCGTTAACCTTACACAGCATTCCTATTTTAATTTAACCGGAGATTTTGATAATACCATTTTAGATCATGAAGTGGTTATTAATGCCGATCGGTTTTTACCGGTAGATGAAACTTTAATTCCTACGGGGGAAATAAGAGACGTTGAAGGAACTCCTTTTGATTTTACTGAAGCTAAAATAGTAGGTAAAGAAATTGAAGCTGAAAATGAGCAATTAAAGCTTGGATTAGGTTATGATCATTGTTGGGTGCTAGATGATCAATCCGAAGATATGCATTTTGCAGCTTCGGCTTATGATCCTGAAAGTGGCCGATTTATGGAAGTTTCAACTACAGAACCCGGGATTCAATTTTATACAGGAAACTTTCTAGATGGTACTTTACCACAGCAAGGTGGGGATGGAACCTATGCTAAAAGATCTGGTTTCTGTTTAGAAACACAACACTATCCGGATTCTCCTAATCAGGAAAAATTTCCAGCGGTGGTTTTAAACCCGGGAGAGCAATACAGCTCCAAAACAACCTTTAAATTCTCTGTAAAATAATACTATGCAAACATTCGACATTTTAGACTGGATTGTTATAGGGGTATTTTGTCTTTTGCTTATTGGAGTCATTCTTTATGTAGTAAGACAAAAGTCTAACGATTCGGCAGATTATTTTTTAGGAGGTAAAGATGCAGGTTGGATTGCCATTGGAACATCTATATTTGCTTCAAACATTGGGTCTGAACATTTAATAGGTCTTGCTGGTGCCGGTGCTTCTAGCGGTATGGCCATGGCGCACTGGGAAATTCAAGGCTGGATGATCTTAATTTTGGGTTGGGTTTTTGTTCCTTTTTATAGCAGAAGTATGGTATATACCATGCCGGAATTTTTGGAAAGAAGATATAATAAAGAGTCCCGGACAATACTTTCTGTAATTTCCTTAATTAGTTATGTTCTTACCAAGGTAGCTGTTACGGTATATGCCGGTGGACTCGTTTTTCAGGAAGTATTTGGAATCGAGAAACTATGGGGAATTGATTTCTTTTGGATTGCTGCAATAGGATTGGTTTTAATTACGGCCTTATATACCATTTTTGGTGGTATGAAATCAGTTTTATATACCTCTATTTTACAAACGCCAATATTACTTTTAGGTTCGGCTATCATTGTGGTTTTGGGGCTTAAAGAAGTAGGGGGATGGGATCAAATGATGGCCATCACCAGCTCTATAGAAGTGAATGATTATGGGGATTCTATGGCGAATCTTATAAGAAGTAATAAAGATCCAGATTTTCCATGGTTAGGTGCTTTAATTGGATCTTCAATCATTGGTTTTTGGTATTGGTGTACAGATCAATACATCGTTCAGCGTGTCCTTTCTGGGAAGAATTTAAAAGAATCTCGTCGTGGAACTATTTTTGGTGCTTACTTAAAGTTGTTGCCGGTATTTTTATTCTTAATTCCCGGAATGATCGCTTTTTCAATTCATTATCAGAGCATACAATCTGGAGGAGAAGGATTCTTACCATTTTTGGATAATGGTGTAGCCAATGCCGATGCTGCATTTCCTACTTTGGTAGCTAAGCTGTTACCAGCAGGAGTAAAAGGTTTAGTAGTTTGTGGTATTTTAGCAGCATTGATGAGTTCTTTAGCTTCTTTATTTAACTCGTCTGCGATGCTATTTACTATCGATTTTTATAAACGTTTAAAACCAGAGACACCAGAAAAGAAATTGGTGAAAATCGGTCAGTTTGCAACCCTTGTAATTGTGGTATTAGGAATATTATGGATTCCAATTATGAGAAGTGTGGGCGACGTATTATATACCTATCTGCAAGATGTACAGTCGGTATTAGCACCAGGAATTGCTTCGGCCTTTTTATTAGGAATTACCTGGAAGCGGACCAGTGCCAAAGGCGGTATGTGGGGATTAATTTCTGGATTGGTGATAGGTTTAACACGTTTAGGAGCTAAAGTATATTACAGTAATTTGACTGACGCACCAGATTCGCTATTTAAATATCTATTTTATGATCTTAACTGGTTATATTTCTGTGGTTGGATGTTATTATTCTGTATTCTGGTAGTCATCGGTGTAAGTTTAGCTACAAAAGCACCGGAACCACAGAAAATTAAAGGTTTGGTTTTTGGAACTACCACTAAAGAAGATAATGAAGAGGATCGTAAAAGCTGGAATAAATGGGATGTTGTACATTCAGCTGTTATTTTAGCTTTAACAGGTGCTTTTTACTGGTATTTTTGGTAATATAACATCAGTATAGTATTTAAACTAAAGCCGATAACTTCGTTTTGTCGGCTTTTTTATTTCAATTGTAAGAATGATAAAAGTCTTCATTATATTATGCCACTTTGCATTTGCGATAAACCAATAATGAGCATACTAAAAATAGATCTTATCTAAGATTGCCTTTATCAATTTTAGAGACTCAATTGATAAAATCAAGTGAATTAAAAATGACTATATTGCAGCACGTCTGCAACGAGGTATAAAACAGGGGTTGATATCTTTAAATTAATCTGCTAGCTGTTTTATGTTTTAAACGGACTAAATTTTAGATCTATAATCATATAGCAGTTATATAGTGTATATTTTCAATAAAGGATAGAATGTTTATGGGCTATCTGGTCTAAAGTAGAATTTTGTGTAATGGCTTAAGAATATGTATTTTTAAATGATATGCAGGTATTCTTAAGATCACTGGCGGGGTGAATAATATTTAAAGTATTAAATGAAAAAAAAGCGTTATTCTTTAAAAGATATAGCCAAAGAATTTGGTGTTTCTTCAACAACTATTTCCTTCATCTTAAATGGAAAAGCAAAAGAGAAAAGAATCTCAGAAGAATTAACTAACAAGGTTTTAGCCTTTACCACTAAAATAAATTATCGTCCAAATCAATTAGCGCAAAGCTTAAGAACGGGGAGAAGTAAGATCTTAGTCGTAATGGTTGAAGATATTTATTCCCGGGTAGCCAGGGTTATTGAAGATATAGCCTATAAAAAAGGATATAGGGTATTATTTTGTAGTAATGATAATGAGGATAAGAAATCCAGGGAATTGATTAATCTTTTTAGGAACAGGCAGGTAGATGGCTATATTATAGTGCCCTCTCCCGGTATAGAAAATGATGTAAGAGCGCTGATTAACGATGGAATTCCCGTGGTTTTATTCGACCGTTATTTTCCGGGACTAAACGCAAGTCACGTAGTGGCGGCCAACAAACAGGCAACGTATACGGCTGTAAATAATTTAATCCAGAATGGATTTAAAAAAATTCTATTTGTAACCACAGATATGAAGCAAACCCAGATGCTGGATAGGCGTTTAGGTTATACCAACGCTGTTGAAGAATACGGTTTAACGCCAAATATTCTTGAAATTTCCTTTGCACAGAAAGATCTGGAAAAACGTAAAGGCTTGTTTCGGGAGAAAATAAAAAATACAGATGATTTTGATGCCATATTCTTTGCTACAAATTATCTCGCGGTTAATGCTTTAGAATTCTTACAGGAGGAGTATCCGGATTATCTGCAAACCAAAGGTTTTTTCTCTTTTGATGATGTTATTTTATTCAAACTTTTTAATCCTTCCATTTCTGCAATTTCGCAACCATTACAAAAGATAGGGGAACAACTAATGGAATTGATGTTAAATAAGTTGAAGAAAAAGGATGATGAAGATATCATTAAGAAGATCGAGTTAGACTGTGATATCCAATACAGAAACAGTTCTTTGCCAAGAACCTAAATCATCCTGCTACACTAACTAAATAACCAAATTAACATGAAAAACAAAAGACATTCTATAAAGGACATTGCGGCAGCCCTAAATGTCTCGGTAACTACGGTATCCTTCGTATTAAATGGAAAAGCGAAGGAAAAAAGAATTTCCGAAGAAGTAACAAAGAAAGTTTTGGAATATGCTAAATCCATTAATTATAAACCTAATCAACTTGCCCAGAGTCTCAGAACGGGAAGAAGTAAGATTATCGTGGTAATGGTAGAGGATATTTCCAATTATTTTTTTTCTAAGCTGGCAAGAATAATAGAAGATATTGCTTATGATAAAGGCTATAAAGTATTGTTTTGTAGCAACGAAAATAAAGACGATCGTTCCAGAGAGTTGATTAATCTGTTTAGGGAACGACAGGTAGACGGTTATATTATAGTGCCTTCTCCAGGTATTCAGGAAGATATATCTGATTTAGTTTTAGATGATATCCCTGTAGTATTATTTGACCGATATTTTCCTGAAATCGACACGAACTACGTGATCATAGATAATTCGGAAGCTGTGCATGATGCTAGTCAGCATCTTATTGATAATTCTTATAAAAGAATTGGTTTTATTACTATTGCTTCAAATCAAACCCAGATGGAAGCAAGACAGCGAGGTTATCGCGATGCAATGAAAGAAAATGATTTGGATGAATTTGTTTTGGAAGTTCCTTTTTACGAAAAGAAAACAGGCAGAGTAAAAGAGCTTATAGCAGATTATTTAGCAAATAATGATCTGGATGCAATTTTCTTTGCTACCAACTATCTCACTCAGATGGGTTTAGAAGTAATAAGAGAATCCTTTCCAGAAAAGATTAATGAACTGGGTATTATCACCTTTGATGATAACGATCTTTTCAAAATTTATTTTCCACCAATTACTGCTGTTTCACAGCCTCTGGAAGAAATAGGAAAAGAATTGATGAATACTATACTTAAAATGTTAAAAAGCACTCCGGAAAAACCTTATAGAAATCAAAAAATACTTCCTGCCTCATTAATTAAAAGGAATTCATCTTTTCCAAATAAAAAGTTGTAAGACCATGTAAATCCTGAGTTTTCATTCTGAAATAATGTCTATTTAATAATTATTTCAGAATAAAATAATATTTTTATTTTTTAGCTAAATCGTTTTATTTATATTCGCCTTATAATAAAGTGTGAATTCTAACTAAAAATTAGCATTAATGAAAAAACAAAAACTACATTGTGCTAAATCGATTAACTACAATCGATTTGGTAAATTATCCTTTGTTTTCCAATCTTTACAATTGCTTCTTTTCGTTGTTCTTTTTTCAGCTTTTAGTACAAAAGCTGTGGCTCAGACAACGGTAGAAGGAAATGTAAAGGACAGCGAGGGACTGCCTTTGCCCGGAGTGACCGTGAGGGTTGAAGGTACCGGTATTGGTACACAAACAGATTTCGATGGAAATTACGCCATTGATGTACCTGGAGATGACTCCGTTTTAGTGTTCTCCTTTGTGGGAATGACAACGGTTAAAAAAAACATTAATGGTAATGCAACCATTAATGTAATATTAGAAAACGACCAACAGGCCTTAGATGAAGTTGTGGTAGTTGGATATGGTACACAATCCAGAAAATCGGTTACTACGGCTGTGACGAAAGTATCGGAAGAAGATTTTAATCAGGGAGTAGTGACTTCTCCTTTAGATCTTGTTCAAGGTAAAATTGCCGGGCTTTCTATTACCAGGGTAGGTGGTAATGATCCCAATAGAAGTGCTTCAATCCAACTACGAGGGGTTACTTCTATTACCGGTAATAGAGAACCACTGATTGTGATTGATGGAATACCCGGCGGTAATCTCGATTTAATCCAACAAAATGATATTGAATCTTTCGATGTTTTAAAAGATGGAGCTGCATCTGCAATTTACGGAACTCGTGGTAATAATGGTGTTATTTTGATTACTACCAAGAAAGGTAAAAAAGGGGCGTCCCAGTTTGAATATTCTTCTTATGTTTCTAGAGATTATGTTCGAAATAAGCCTGATTTTCTATCTGCGGCCCAATATAGAGATATTATAGGTCAGGGCATCATTGGGGAAGTCAATGACTATGGATTTACTACGGATATCTACGATGAATTAGTGGATAAAGAAAATTTAAGTCAATATCATAATTTTGTAGCTTCTGGTGGTGGTGAAAGTAGTAATTATCGAGCTTCCTTATATTATCAGAAATTGGATGGTATCGCTTTGGAAAATGAAAGAGAAGAGTATGGTTTTAGAATTAATTTTAATCAATCTGCATTCCAAGATAAATTTAATTTTCAATCGAGTGTTGCGACTAATTTTAATAATGCTAATTTATTGGGAAGTCGTTTAGATAGTAATGGTAATCCGGTTAATCAATTTGGAATAGTTGCCGATTGGAACCCAACGACTCCAATTTATGCCCCACCGGGAGGGGATTTAAACAACCCGGGTGAATATGGTTATTACCAGCCCTCTAATTTATATAATCCGTTTTCTCAATATGCAAATAGATTTGATCTAAGGAAGCAATATACGTTTTCTGGGGATGCCAAAGCTACCTTTGAAATTATTGAAGGGTTAAAGATTGCTGCCTTTGGGTCGTATCAAAGAAATGTATGGAATGACCGATATTTTGAATCCATAAAAGATTGGTCGAATATAAATGGAGATTATAGAGGAACTGGTTATGCTCGTAAAGGCAATCATGTAGATTATACTAAAACTTTTGAACCAACCATTACATTTGAACGTGACTTAGGCGATCATACCTTTGATTTATTAGGAGGTTATAGTTATCAGTATACTACAAAAGAGGAGTATTCGATGAGTAACAGTGGTTTTAATACGGATGCTTTTTTAGACTGGAATATGGGATGGGGTAATGCAATTATAGATACCGATCTTCCAAGACCGGGATTAAGTAGTTTTAAAGAAGATAATACGTTAATCGCATTTTTCTCTAGAATTAACTACTCTTATTTAGATCGCTATTTCCTAACAGCTTCCATAAGACATGAAGGTAGTTCTAAGTTTGGAGCTAATCATAAGTGGGGAGATTTTCCAGCTATATCTGGTGCGTGGGTAATTTCGGACGAAGCATTTATGGATAAGCAAAATGTATTCTCTAATTTGAAATTAAGGGTGGGTTATGGTATAACCGGTAACCAAGGAATACCAAATTACCAATCTTTAGTGACTTTAAGTACGGGTGGAAAATATCCAATTTTTCTGGATGGCGCGACTGATCCAACTTATTACCAAACCTTAGGACCTGCTAAGAACCCAAATGCCGATTTAAGATGGGAGCGTAAAAAGGAATTAAACTTTGGTTTAGATTTTGGTTTCTTATCTAATAGAATAACAGGGAGTATAGATGTTTACGATCGTACTACAGAAGATTTATTATACAACTATGCCGTTCCACAACCACCTTATGTTCGTAGTAATATTTATACTAATGTTGGTACAATAAAAAATAGTGGGGTAGAACTCGCATTAAGTGCTAGTGTTGTTAATACAGGGGATTTTAAATGGAATATAGACCTAACAGGGAATTATCAAAAAAACACTTTAGAAAAACTTTCAAATGATCAATTTATTGTTGCACAAATTGATGGAGGAAATATAGGGAACCCTGGTAATTTAGGCAATGCCATTAGAAATACTGAAGGTGGTCCAATTGGTAATTTTTATGGGAAAAGATTTGCTGGATTTACTCGTGATGGAAAATGGTTATTCTATAAAGCGGATGGATCTATCGGTAATTCTGATGAAATGACTGATGGAGATAAAGCGATAATAGGTAATGGTATGCCAAAATATTATGCATCTTTTACCAATACCTTTAAATATAAAAACTTTGATTTAACCGTGTTCTTTAGAGGAAAGTTTGATTATGATATATTGAATACTGTAGATATGTTTTATGGAACTCAAAATTTATTGCCTGCCAATGTTTTAACATCCGCATTTGGTCAATATAGCCATATAAATGATGCTGCTCAGTATTCAGATTATTACTTAGAGAGTGGAGATTTTATTAAGCTTGATAACCTAACATTAGGGTATAATTTTGAACTTCCCAAAGAGGGGAACTTTAAGCGATTGAGGTTATATGCAAGTGCCAGAAATTTAGCGACCATTACCGGTTATAATGATGGAAACAGGGATCCCGAAGTGCAGGATACGGGATTAAATCCTGGTATAGACGACAGGAATTTTTATCCTAGAACGACCACTGTCTCCTTAGGTTTAAATGTAAACTTTTAAAAAAAATATGATGAAAAGATTAAAATATAATAAATTCTTTTTTTGTCTTTTATGCTTTTTCGGTATAGTTGGTTGTACTGATTTAGATGAAAGTCTATATTCAGAAGTTTCTAAATCAAATTTTTACAATAGTAAATTAGAGATTATCCAAGCAACATTACGTCCCTTTACCCATATGCAGGCGTGGTTGGCTTTTACAGGACAAAATGGTTATTATTATCACAATGAGCTTTCTGCAGATCAGGTTGCATGGCCACAGAAAGGTCGTCATGCCTACGATAATGGAGATCATATAAGGCAACATTATCATACATGGACTACAGAGGAAAGCCGTTTGCTTGAAGCCTGGTCCTTGATGTGGACGGGTTTAGGTTATGTAAATGCAGCGATAGAGGATATTGAACAGGTCGATCCAGAAGCAGCAAATATTACCCAGGAAGAATTGGAGTCATTCATTGCAGAATCTAAAGTACTTAGAGCATATCATTATATGAAAATTATGGATATGTGGGGCAATGTTCCTATCGTTACCGAAATTGCTAAACCAGGTTCCGATCTTAATCCTGCAACTCAAAGTAGAGAAGAGGTTTTTGCTTTTATAGAGCAAGAATTGCTAGATAATGTTGAAAAGCTTCAGCCTTTATCGCCACAATTATTGGGACGTGTTTCAAAAGCGGTTGGCTATGCAATGTTATCTGAATTCTATTTAAATGCTGAAGTGTGGTCCGGAGAAGCCAGATGGGCAGATTGTATTAAATATTCAGATAAAGTAATTAATGGAGAAGGAGGTTCTTTAACTGGTACGATGATGCTAGACCAGGATCCTCTTGGACCATATAATAATACCAATGAAGATTCTCCGGAAAATATTTTTCAATTTCCATTTAGCAGACAAAATGATTTTGGATATAATTGGACGGCTTTTTATGCAGGGTTTGATAATATGAAGGATGCTTTAGATGTGACATATGCTGGATGGAATGCTTTTGTAGTAATACCTAGTGCATTTGATGCTTATAAGGAGAATGATATCCGTAAACAAGAATGGTTCTTATTTGGACCTCAATATGAATATGGAACGACAGAACCAATTCTTGGAACTGAAGAATATAGAAATCAACCATTGATATATGTAAATAATATCCGAAGAAATACAGAGGGTCAAACTGGTCAAGGAAGTATGACTGATGGGGAAGAAAACAGTGGTGCTCGTTTCCATAAATACCGTTCAGGTGTTCAGAAAGATGAAAATTATCTTGAAAATGACTTCGTGATCTATCGTTTAACTGAAATGTACTTTAACAAAGCAGAAGCTTTAATGAGACAAAATGGAGGCGGAGCAACTTCTGAAGCTGTATCACTTATTAACGAAAGTAAAAGCAGGTATTTTACTAAAGAAGATTGGCCAAATGAAATGTATACCACTGCTAATTTTACGTTGAATGAATTATTAGTTGAAAGAGGCCGTGAATTTATTTTTGAAGGAAAACGTAGAACAGATTTGATAAGGTTTGATAGGTTTACAACTGGTTCCTGGTGGGATAAAACCCCGGATGGGGACGATCATACTGAACTTTATCCTATCCCCTACAGGCAGGTACAAACCAATCCTAACATAGAACAAAATCCTGGATATTAATATGAATATTATGGAAATTAGAAAATTTTTAAATATAAAAGCGTTGGTACTGGCCGTAGTGATCATTTCACTAGTGGCTTGTGAGGGGCGTAGAGATTTCGCACCACTTACTGAAAGTGGAGTAGCTATAGATAATGATGTTATACTATTAGTTTCAGGAGAAACCATAGA
>CETB01171056.1_pt1 | contig 12676 bp, 16 predicted proteins | sample 356381 | NCBI WGS metagenome assembly CETB01 (sample SAMEA2622545, study PRJEB7988) | marine metagenome | biome: marine biome (ENVO:00000447); feature: deep chlorophyll maximum layer (ENVO:xxxxxxxx); material: "saline water (ENVO:00002010), including plankton (ENVO:xxxxxxxx)" | depth 155 m | reverse complement strand
TCCCGCCGTTGACTCGGACTCTGACGGATTGTTCGGAAACGACTGCGACGTCCCATCCCCCTCCCTTGTCCACTCTTGGCCGGACTCAACCACCGCTCCTGATACAATCATCTTCCACGTTACAGACGATGACGGTGAATCTGCCTCGCTAGAGTTCTCGTTCTCCGTGGTTAATTCCCCTCCAGCGGCTTTCGCCTCTGCTAGCGTTTCGAACCCAACAGAAGGAGATTCGATCGTCCTTTCGGCCAATGGTACCGTAGACTCCCAAGCAGATATGGATTCACTGGAGTTCCACTGGGACATCGACGTCACCGTGGACTCTGACGGCGATGGAGACCCAGCAAATGACATCGATTACACGGGCAGGTGGATAGAGTTCTCCTACGACTCAGGAGGGCCCAAGAAGGCAAAATTAACCGTACTTGACGATAGCTCCAGCCACTCGGTAACCATGGATCTAGAAGTAGCAGATGCGCCCGAGACATTCTCTGAAGCATTGATGTCAAACCTAGCCCCACTTATTTTCGCCCTGATAGCAATCTCAGTAGGTGCTTGGGCAGTAATGAGAAACCCGACCAAGGGTCACCTCGATGAGCCGAAGGGAAATCAGGGCATAGATTTCGATGCAGCATTCGACGAACCCGACCTCCCAGCCGGAGACTCGACCGAGATGTTCGCACCTCCAGAATACAGGCCATCAGAAGAGACCTCCATCTTGGATGATCTGGATGAAGTCCTGGGAGAGCTGACTGGGAGGAAGACTGACACTCCAGATGTTCCTGAACTACCATCGGCACCTAGCCTGGACGACACAAACAGCAACTTGGACCAAGAAGACATCGAAGCCCTCTTTGAGGAGTAGCTCTCGGCCGGACCGTGGTCAATCTATTCCGGCTTCTAGGGCTTCCTAATCCTAACACTACTCCCAAAGCCAGGCTAGGTGGGGGTTTGAGGGCCACTGAACCGGGCCCCAAGGCAGGCAATAGGTTCCATGATCTAGGGGAGTCGAGGTGGTCGGAGAGGACAGAGAGAGTCACAGACAGGCCCTCAAGGAGAGTCATCTACATGGAGCCAGATGGATTGCATCGGCTCCAATTGGAAGGGGTTGAGGGCAACCTTTCCATGGGGGACATGGTCATCGTCGACCTCAGCTCTCTGAATCACATGCCGAGCCAGCAATCTGTCTGCTCAAGGAGGGCGCAGGATCTTGGGGACAGGACCAATCTCCCGGTCTTCGCCTTGAATGAGGATGACACCCTGTTGATGATTGCGGGGGCCAAGATGAGAGTCGACACCCACAAGCACAGGCTCGGATTTCCATCATTGGACCGAGCCATAGAGAACTAGCACCCAGCAGAAGCGACCTCGGGCCTCCTCTATTCTTCTTCCAGCCATTCGTCAAGATCGCCATTCGAAACTTCCATCACAGCATGCTCGGTGAAATCGCGGTAATTTTCCCATTTCGAGATCTCTTCCTCAGAGTCCCCTCTGTCCTTCTTCCTCTGTATTGAGTCGTTGGCATAACTTACGCATTTGCGAAGGAAGGAAGTTACCAGGGAACGACGCTCTTCCAAGCTCATTCTATCCGACCTTCAACTCCTCAATTAGAGATTCGACGTGCCCCTTGGTCTTCACCCCGTAACCAGCCCAGGCAATTTTGCCATCGGGCCCGATTGCGAAGGTTGATCGAAGAGTCCCCATGTACGTTTTCCCGTACATTTTTTTCTCCCTCCAAGTTCCATAGGATTCGTGGAGTTCAGCCCCCTCGTCAACTATCAACTCGAATGGAAGCTCATGCTTGTCTATGAACTTCTGATGTGACTTCGCACTATCCGTGGAGACCCCAATGACTTTCCAAGAGCTATCTTCGAATCTTCCGAAGTTGTCCCTGAAGTCACATGCTTGAGTAGTGCATCCCGGAGTATTGTCTCTAGGGTAGAAGTACAAGATGACTCCTTTGCCGGAGGACAGAATCTCAGAAAGCGATATTTCCCCTCCATCAGTTACTTCGGCGGTGAAGTCAGGAGCCTCATCTCCAATTGCTAACTCTACTGTTGTCATGCAATAGCGTGTCGAACCAGACTCATGAAGGCTACCATCACTCGATGTAGGTCTTCAGCGATACCGATGCTGGTATTGATGGGGGCTCGCTGAATCCGAAGCAAGCGTTAGTGCTGAAACTCTCCGACTCTCCCATTTCATCTCCATCGAAACTAGCATCAGCACTCAGAACTCTTGATATCGATCTCACCGAGTACCACTCGCTCCTGTTGTTCTTTGTTCTTCCATGCGTCCTTGTTCCGAATAGAAATCTTGCAAATAGAGACTCTATTCTGGCTATGAACCATAGTGGCCTCCAGAAAGGAAGTGGGAAGGGGAGCCCCCATGATATTTCAACCGACAAAAACCCTGCCTTCACTGTGACTCCTCTTCTAGATCTATCCACGGCAATCTCCACGATCTCCACTCTTTCGAAGTTGTACAGCTGGGAGACGTACTCAGCATGCTCCTCAGAAGGTGAAAGCAGGATTCTGGTACCGTCGGGCTTAGCCCACATCACGTTGGTGAAGCTCCCAAGGGGAGAATCTCGCCAATCACCAATTACAATCCTGTCTCCACTAGAGAATCCAGTGGAAGTAATCCTTCCTACGAATATGTCCAAATCAGCCACCCATCTCTTCCCTGACTCTCTTCTTCGTAGCTGCCCACGAGCAAATCGGGCAAGATAGCAGGTCATGTCTCAAAGCTGGACAGTACTCTCTACCGAAGTAGATGATTTGCAAATGCCTCCTATTCCATGTTTCCTTTGGGAATGCCGCCTTCAGGTCCCTCTCTGTCTTCACCACGTTCCTTCCGTCGGAAAGCCCCCATCTCGCCGCGAGTCTGTGTATGTGGGTATCAACAGGGAAAGCTGGAACTGCAAACGCTTGGCTCATCACCACGCTCGCTGTCTTGTGACCAACTCCTGCCAATGACTCGAGGAACTCCCAATCAGGCCTCACCTCACCTCCGTCTTCGAGGATCTGCTCTGCCATCCTGCGTAGGTTCTTCGCTTTGGTAGGGGCCAGTCCGATTTCTCTGATTATCCCGTGTATTTCCTCTACTTCCAGCAAAGCCATCTTTTGTGGGTCGCCAGCAACCCTGAACAGATTCGGAGTGACCTCATTCACCTTTTTGTCAGTAGTTTGGGCAGAAAGCATCACTGCAACAAGTAGCGTGTAGGGGTCGACGTGGTCCAGTGGGATGGGAGTATCCGGATACATAGAATCTAGGATTCTACCAACTCTATCGGCTTTCTCGGATCGACGCAATCTCAGGCCTCCAGATCTGGATTATCGCCATCCCTCCACCCGATTATTGCGCCGGCGGCAATGCAACCGAAAAATGGTCCATAACAGGAAAGCCAGAGCTTAGCGCCCCACTCCTCCGGACTTCCGCTGATTACCCAGCCAATCAAGGCAAGGAACACCCCGGGAATGGACGCAAGGGTTCCGAACAACAGAGCCCTCCCCACTCCCATAGCGTCAACAAGGCGCCACCAGACTTGACTCTAACGGGCGCCACCCTTCTCAACCCATTTTGCCATAATGACAGTCTGAGCAAGTGAGAGAAGTGCAGCCCACCAAATCCACTTTGGAAGCCCCAATGTCCATGTTCCAGTTTCTTCCCACCACCAGAAATCCTGAGCGAGAGCAAAAACTGCCAACAGACATGCCACTGGTGATATATCCGACCAACTTAATCCAAGCCTCCATGAGAAATCCTCGCCTTTCTTGCAGTAGCTCTGGACAGCAACCAGCCCCATCACTGCTGCGAACAAGGATGGTATCACTGCAGTGGGCACTGCCGGACCTATCGGTTGCACCCACCACCAATCGAATGATTCAGGGTAGAAAACGGCTAGCATCACGACAGCCTCTCCTGCGAGGACGGAGGCAATCACGGCCCTTCCGTCAATATCATCGAAGTGAGCCGAGGCGAGAACGGATGGGAACATTACTGCATACATAGAGAAGGCAAGCAGTCCCAGATTTAGAATGGAAAGTTCAGACCATAAAGATAGGATAAGACCTAGAATGGATAGTGAGACAATTACGCCCTCTCTGCTCCAGCCTTCCCGTTTTTGTTTGGGAAGCAAATCTCTAGTCACTAGGGAACCCGTAGCTAGAAGTTGCGAATCCATCGTTGACATTAGAGCGGCAAGCCCGGCAACTAGAACCAAACCACCCAACCAATCCCCCCCTACGTCCATTATCATGGTCGGGAGGATGTTGTCAGCACTATCCAAGTCAGGGTAGCTTAGGTGCCCTATCGTTCCAATCAATATTGGAGGGAGGAAAGCTAACCACGCTACTGCAGGGTATAGGGTGGCCATCCTCCCTATCGCTGCATCGCTCTCTGCCGCACAGAGCCTCTGGTACAGCTGTGGGAACATCGGATCTGCGAATAGCCAGAGAATCATTGTGCTAGTCCATATGAGGAGAGTGTATTTCCCCTCTCTACCTAGAAGTACCAATGTTTCCTCAGACGAAGCGATTGCGCCCATCGCTGCACTCATTCCTCCTGCATCGTTGACGACCATGGCCAGGCCTAGCCACAAAAGGCCCAGAGCAATTGCACCTTGAACAGCATCTGTTCTAACCACTGCCTTCAGACCCCCCGTGAGTGTGTATGCGGCAACAAGGACCGTTACGAGCACGGCACCCACCCACTCAGGCCCTCCAAACAGGGCCGAGACTACAATTCCAGCTGCACGAGGTTGCAGTGCAAGGTAGGGAATCGTGGCCACCACTAGGACAGAGGCCATGGTTAGTTGCGCCCCTCTAGAACCCGTCTGACCCCTCACCATCTCTGGAGCAGTCATCGCTCCGTGCTGCACGGATCTTGAACGAACTCTCTTACCCAGGATGTACATAGAAACCGCCATGAATCCGGTTCCGAATGCCATGATGGGTAGAAAAGACAACCCTACTCTGTACGAAGCCCCACTCGATCCATAAACCGTGAACGCGCTGAAGTTAGTCGCAGCCATGGTGACTAGAAGGATCGGCGCTGTTAGACTCCTCCCAGCTAGGTAGTAAGACTCGTCCTCCTTGCCAATGTCCCGGCGTGCCCATACAGCAAAGGCCACCATCGCTAGGGCATATCCGCCTACTATCACCCATGCAGAAGACACGACATTGCCATGAGGGGCAAAGGCATTATCTTGACTATCGCGATTTTTCGATTACCATGGGAATTTGTATACCCATATCACGAAATCATTCAGGATGCATTGTATGGCTAGCATAAATGCACCAACTAGCATAATAGAGGAACCATCTACTCCATCCTGGTATGCTGCAAAGGCAAGTAGTCCTAGCAAAACATTGCCAACCGAAGTAAGAAACAGAGTTCCAATTACTAGGTACTGCGTCCACGCGAAGTCATTTTCTATGTGCAGGATGGTGCTCTCTATCCAAAGTGCAGAGGGGACCAGGAAAATCGCAAAAGCCAGGAGGAGCCTACCAGCTCCTTGTCCATCTCCGTCCCCCCAAGGCCATCTCAATGACTCAATAGTCGAATCTTCGAACTGGAAGAATACCACGTACCAGTACATCAGGAATCCGATTGCTGCTACAAACATGAATGGGACTATGTATGCCCTCCAAGCCTCCGGGACCCCTCCCCACAGGTCCATGGGCCGTTCTGCATGGGACAAACCATAGACGTACGAGGCTAGTACAAGCGGACCAAACACTAATGTGAAGGTCATCACAAGTTGGCGAGTTATCTCCATGGGCCCTCCACTGAGCCCCCGGTCATAAAATCAAAGCCACAGACCTCTTCGAAGAAACGTGGCCAAGAAGTATGAGGAACCAGAGTACGAAGTCACATCGACCTATCCTGGATTCGAAGTTAGAAGGTACTCCGAATCGATTCAGGCCAGAGTGTGGACAGAAGGCAGGAATTGGAGGGGGTCAAGTGAGGGGTTTCGCAGGATAGCCGGTTACATCTTCGGAAGGAACGACAGAGAGAAGATGATCGCAATGACTGCCCCGGTGCACATCTGGAACGAGGGCGAAGGGACCATGTTGGCTTTCACCATGCCTTCTGAGTACTCTATCGAGGATCTTCCTAGGCCTAATGACGACGGAGTCCATCTTGTGAATGCCTCTGGATGCACCGTAGCCGCTCTTTCATTCTCTGGCCTTTCAGGAGCGAGAAAGTCAGGGAGGATGAAAAAGAAACTGAATAGAATGTCAATGGAAAGGGGGCTAGTCCCCCGCGGCACTGCTATGCTAGCTGTTTACGATAACCCCACATCTACCCTCCCATTCATGAGGAGGAACGAGATTCTCCTGCCAGTTCAAGATTAGACCAATATCTACGATAAATCGAATACTCCAAACCGAGTGGATAGATCAATGCAGCGTTGTGGAATAGAGGAGGTTTCTTCAGCACTCGAGTCCGAGGAAGTGACGCTAATACTATTCCTCAGGGACTCAACAGATGCCGAAGCCGCAAGACTTCGAATCACGGCAGAAGAGAGGGGCATCAAAGTCCGCGAGACTTCGAAAAATGACATGTGGAGGATGTCCAAGGCCAACGATTGCGATGAACCTCCCCAAATACTGGCATTGGTGGGGAGAGATCCCGATGCAAGCCCTGACGAGATCCTTTCCTCAGGAGGACTTTGTTGGCTTCTCGATGGAGCTAGGTATCCAGTAAACATAGGTTTCACGATTAGGACAGCAGAGGTAAGCGGAGCCCAAGCTGTGTTCGTGGATGGGCAACTTACCCATTCCGAGAAGAAAGCAGCAAGGCGAGCTTCAATGAAGGCTCACAGATTCATGCCAGTCCACTGGGTCGATGGCGACGAACTTGTCCAAATGGCAAGGACTTCCGGATTCCGTATTATTTCTCTGGAGGACTCTGGAAATCTAGAACCATGGGACGAGGATCTGTCTGGAAACGTAATTCTGGTCGTCGGGGGTGAACACGATGGCATCTCTAAGTCAATACTGGATTCTTCCGACTCAGTGATCCGTGTTCCCATGTCCGGGTTCGTCCCATCTTACAACCTCCAGGCGCCAATGGCCGTCGTGGCTGCAGAGGCTATGCGACAGAGGAGATCGGGCTGTTAGAAGGAACCCTCTATCTCCCTGCTGATGATCATCCTCTGAATCTGGCTTGTGCCCTCGAATATCTGGTATATTTTCGCCCCCCTCATCCTTCTGGCTACGGGATACTCTTCCGAGTAACCGTACCCCCCCAGCACTTGGACTGCGTCTGTAGTTACCTCCATGCACATGTCAGACGCGAACCTCTTGGCGTGAGCCGACTTTAGCGTGGCTCTCTCCCCAGTGTCTAGTGCGCTGGCTGCACTCAGAGTGAGAAGCCTGGCAGCCTCAATCTTCGTAGCCATGTCGGCGAGCATGAAAGATATCGACTGATGCATAGAGATTGGCTTTCCGAATGTCTTCCTCTCCATGGCGTAAGCCCAAGCCTCCTCCATAGCGCCTCTGGCATTTCCTACAGCAGCAGCCGCCACTGCAGGTCTTGAGTGATCGAACGCCTTCATAGCATTCATCCACCCGCCGTTCTCAATGCCGCCGATCAGATTTGATTCGGGTACTCTGACGTCTGTGAAATTGACGCCCCTGGTGTCAGAACACCTCTGGCCCATGTTCACCTCCTTCTTGCCAAGCTCAACTCCGGGGGAGTCGGCATCGACAATGAAACCGCTCAGACCGCCGTATCCAGCTGACTTGTCAGTGTAAGCCAGAACGAAGAACCAGTCAGCGTATCCGGCACCCGATATCCAGGCCTTGCTTCCATTGATCACGTATTCGTCGCCATCCCTGACAGCCTCAGTCTTCAGTGCTTGCACGTCAGATCCAGCATCTGGCTCGGTAACGCAGTATGCTGCCAGCTTCCCTGCAGTGACTCTTCCTAGGTATTCCGCCTTCTGCTCCTCGGTCCCTCCGGTCAAGATCGGGAACGAAGCAAGCATTGTGTGGTAGGAGGCGGTACCGAATCCAGGATCGCCCCTCGAAAGCTCTTCACAGATTATCATCTCGTCCACAGTCGACATCCCAGCCCCTCCGTACTTCTCTGGTATTGTGACGTTCAGAAGCCCCAATTCGTGGGCCTTGGTTATCGCATCTCTCGGATATGTGCCGCTCCTGTCCCATTCCTCAGCGTGTGGGGCTACCTCTGCCTCGCAGAACTCCCTAGCCATGTCCCTAATCATCATCTGTTCTTCTGTGAGTTTGAAGTCAACCATGCCTCGTCCGGTGAATAGCACTATTTGAGTAATTTTGGGGCTCGCTCATCTCATCAACTGTTATTTCTCCACCTATCCTCGGGTTAATTGGTTCCAATGGGTGAAAACAGACTAACTAAGCAGGCTGGGGTTGAATTCCCGATTATCTGTGGAGCGATGTACCCTTGCTCCAACCCCGAACTCGTAGCAGCAGCCGCAAATGGTGGAGGGATGGCCATAATCCAACCAGTATCCCTGACCGTAGTCCACGGATTCGACGAACCCGACCTGAATAAGGGCTTCATAGATGGGATTCGATACATAAGATCCCTGACGGAAAGGCCGCTAGGATTCAATGCCCTGATAGAGAAGGGGAACGACAAGTATCTCCGCAGGATGTCACAATGGATTGACATTGCACTGGACGAGGGAATCAGGTTCTTCGTCACGTCTCTTGGCAAGCCAGACTGGGTGTGCGAGAGGGTCCACGCAAGAGGGGGTTTCGTCTACCACGACGTCACTACTAGGTATCACGCGGAGAAGGGAGTTGAGTGTGGAGTAGACGGACTCATTTGTGTTAACAATCGGGCCGGAGGGCATCTCGGAACCGATAGCATGGAGAAGATGTTCAACGACTTGAAGGACCTCGATCTGCCTATGGTCTGTGCAGGAGGTGTCGGGAGCGAGACCGAGTTGCAGGAGGCTCTGAGGATTGGCTATGATGGAGTTCAGATGGGAACCAGATTCATCGCAAGCAGCGAATGCTCGATGCCAGATGGTTACAAGGAAGCAATCGTTCGTTCAGGTGAAGACGACATCGATTGGACGGTCAAACTAACTGGAATACCTGTTTCGGTAATCAAGACCCCGACCTATCGTAGGGAGAACTCATGGATGATTAGGAAACTCCTCTCAGGGAGGTTCAAGCACAGGACTAGGTGGATGATGAACACTATCTCCTTCAGAAGGTGGAGGAATATGTCCAAGGGTTCCAAGTCATCTGAAATTTGGTCTGCTGGTAAGAGCGTGGAAACCATACACAGTGTGGAGTCTGCAACAACCATAATGAGAAGGCTAGGCGAGTCTCTGAGAAACTCTTGAGTCCGGATAAATGGGTTAATCTACCGAGTAGCAGGGCCCATGCCATTGCTGCCATCGTTTAACGTACTAGGGAATGAGCTGGAAACCTGCTCTACTCAACCCCTCACAGGATGGTTTCGCGATGGTTGCTGCAACACAGATCGCAATGACAGGGGTCTGCATACGGTTTGCTGCATCGTCACGGAGGAGTTCCTAGAGTTTGCCAGATCCCAGGGAAACGACCTGATCACACCCGCTCCTCAGCACAGTTTTCCAGGCCTAAAAACCGGTGATAGGTGGTGTGTCTGCGCGCAGACCTGGCAGGACGCTGCTGTCGAGGGCGTCGCCTGCCCTGTCGTTCTTTCCGCGACTCACGAGGAGACTCTCCAAGTCGTCTCCTTGGAGATTCTATTGGACCATGCATTAGATAATCTCTCCCCAAAATAATTTTTCAACGACTGGCAAATCGAATCTCTAGCAACCAATCGCATAGGTGCAAATCATTGAATAGAAATCCTCTGCACGTATTGCCAATGGCAGTTCGATTAGACACCGATTTATCATCAAGTCAAGTCGAAGAAATGTTGGCGATACCCGCGACATCTTGGTTCACAAGTTTCGAATTCCGTAATTCTAGCTCCCCAGTTCATCCCAACCACGCTCTTGCAGTTAACAACGAAATGAAGCAGACGATGGTCAGTGATTGGATTGTAGAATCGGTAAAGGGAAAACGGGTATTGGATTTGTTTTCTGCTAATGGTGGATTTTCCCTAATAGCGGCTCTGGCTGGAGCAAAGGAAGTGGTCGGAGTGGAGTATTCGGAAGAAAGGATACAATGTGCCGAGTTTGTCCTAAGCACGATCAAGCCAAATTTGGATGCAGAAATCCAGTTTATTCAAGGGGACGTGTACGACATTGGAGAACTCTTCGATGAGCCTTTCGACATAGTGCTGTGTCTGGGAGGGCTATACCATATCGCCGACCCCGCCCATGTCTTGAGGAAAATCAGGTCCCTGACAAAAGAGAGGATGATTATGCAAACATCGCAAGTACTCCCTCTCCCGATGAATCGTGCTAGATTCGTCGTTCGCAGAGAGGACCAGACTGACGTTGGAATGACTAGCATTCGACGCGGTTACGGGACTTGGTACTACTCTCCAAGATGCCTCAGGGAACTTCTATGGCACGGAGGATTCAAGATCAACGAAGAACGGAGGCCTCCCCTGCTAAAGCGTAGGAGATTCCCTTGGTATTTGGCGAACTGTGAGTGTTTGTAGAATTAGCAATAATTGCCAAACAGGGACTATGCAAGTTTAGGCCATCTCTTCTTTATGGCCCTGAAAATCACCCTAGAGATCACCATCGATGAAAGCAGGAAGGCCACAGAAACCCAGAGGGGGGCATCATCGCTTGTAGCCAGGAAGTAAGTTATGACTAATATCCCCGCCCCGTATACCGCCCTGAAAATAGAGAAAACTAGGAATGACCTGAAGATCTTGTTTCCAAGCAACCATGACATGGGGCCAGTTGCCTCTTCCTCGGACATGTTACAATCTAGTAAGCCCCGCACATCTAGTTTTTCTAATCAGGATACCCTTCGAAATATCCTTGCTATAGTAATCCTCTATTGCGCAAGGGCATCGGAGCGAAAAAGAGGAAGAATGGCTGTTTTTGTTACTGCCACCACGAGGAAAATTGATGCCGAGGTCAGCGCTATCGTGGACCCGGTACCAGTCCTCAACTCGGCTGAAAAATAAATTCCCAATATTGTGGATGATATTCCGAATACCTGTGCCCATATGATGCAAGAACGAAAGCTCCTTGAGACGATCTGAGCAGTCGCAGCGGGAGTTACCAATAGGGAAGTTACCAACAGAGTCCCTACAAACTGTACCATGCTAACCACCACTACGGCAGTGGTCATGCTGAATAGCAACCCAACTGTTCTCACTGGAATGCCCTGGATCTGAACGGATATCGGGTCGATTGCTGTTGCAAGAAGGATTTTATGGAATATTAATAGGAATAAAATTGAAAAAATGCTCATGACAACGATGATTTCGAAGCTTTCACCATAGACAAGGAGAATATTTCCAAACAAATACCCCTCGACATCAGCTGTGACCCCTCCTCCCCATACAGATAGGACCACCAGCCCCAATGCAAGCACTCCAGTCAAGAATATTGCAATAGATGCATCTCCAGTCAGTATCTCCCTGATTTGCATCTCGTGAATTAGAATCGATGAAATGACGCTGAATATCAATGCAAACCAAAGAGGGGAAACCGAGCCAAGAACGAGACCGACTGCAACTCCACCGAACGCAACATGGGCGATACCGTCCCCGATTAATGCAAGATTCCTAATCAACAGGAAAGAGCCCAGATATGCGGCCACCACCGTAACCAATAAAGCAGCAACAAACGCATTTTGGAAAAGTGGTACAGTGAAGAAGGAGGGAAATATTTCTCCCGGAACATAGGTTGCAATTCGCTCCATTATTGGAGATATTTGCGACATTAGTATAGAGCCGATTCCCATTTACATACCCCTCATACTAGTGTTGGTGCCCATGACTGGAGTGTTTGTCGTCGTGGACATGTTGAATCCCCCTCAAGCTAGCGAGAGAGGAAAAGTCCGGTATCTCCTCTGATGGTCCATCGAATCTCACACTCCCTTCAAGGTAGATTATTCGATGAGCTGCCTGGGTTATGGTGGTTAAATCGTGAGAAACCATCAGCACCGTCTTATTTTCTTCGTGACAGAGGTCATCTAACAACTTAAGTAGAGAATTTCGAGAAGGTAGATCGACCCCCACAAGAGGCTCATCTAGAAGCAGGAAATCGGCTTCTGATGCTAGGGCTCTAGCGATGACTGTACGTTGGAGTTGACCTCCTGATAGTTGAGATACGTCTGTATCTGCCTCATCTAACAGCCCGACCATTTTCAACGACCTGTCTACACTTGCTCTCCGACTGGAGTCTCCGAGCTTGAACATGTTCTGAACGTTCAGTGTACCCAATCTAACCAGTTCCCTCACAGTGATTCGGATGTGACGTGGTAGGTTCGCAGCCGCTTGTGGCACCCATCCAATTCTCCCAAGATCCGTCTTAGAGAAACCACTCTTTCCGTAAACCCTGACGTTGCCACCCATTATCGGAACAGGATCCAGAAGCCCTAGGATGGTTAGCAGGAGTGTGGTTTTGCCGCTCCCATTCGGACCGACTAAACCGACGAATTCACCCTCTCTGATCTCTAGGTTTACATCTTGGACTACTACCTTGCCAGAACGCGCAACTGATAGGTTATTGACCTGTAGGATGGGGGCTGAGCCCCTCTCCTTTTTG
>CETB01157322.1_pt1 | contig 12682 bp, 8 predicted proteins | sample 356381 | NCBI WGS metagenome assembly CETB01 (sample SAMEA2622545, study PRJEB7988) | marine metagenome | biome: marine biome (ENVO:00000447); feature: deep chlorophyll maximum layer (ENVO:xxxxxxxx); material: "saline water (ENVO:00002010), including plankton (ENVO:xxxxxxxx)" | depth 155 m | reverse complement strand
TGGGACAGTGGGCGAAAACTTGCAACCTGTAGTATCACTGTGTTCAACTACACAGCAAGGGCAAGGGCGTATACACTCCTCGCCAAATGGCCTGAATCAGAGTCAGTTCGTATGGAGGATAATCCGCTTGGAGGTAGAAAGGAAGCCCGCGGTCTTTGGGCTTGGAGGCTCGATACTCTCGACCCGGGTTCATCGGCTACAATCTCATTCACTCTATCAGGTCTGAGCAAGGGAGACTGGAATGACACTGAGATTTTCTTCCGTGGTAATGGCGATATCATAGGTGCTAACCGAATAGATGAGAAGTTGCTTGAGGAGATGCGAAACCGCGAGGCTTTGGATGCGGCAGTTGAGGAAGTTCAATCTAAGGAAGACGCTGTTGTAGCAAGTCTTTCTGAAAGAGTAGATTATCCAGATAAAATCGATTCTAGAGAAGGTCCTGAGCCGGATTTGGGCTCTCTTGTAATTGATCAGGGGGTGGATGAATGAGTAGTAGCCGCAGTAAACCGAAGGAAGATGTCATCGAGGCTTTGCACAATGTCGCAGCAGAGATGCATGATAAGATGTTGAAAGGTGTTGCACCAACAATGACGCTGCCTGTTCGAACTAAGACTAACATCGGATTCGACGACCGGTTGGGCGTCTACAAGTATGGCAAGAAGAAAACGGTGCGCGATGCCACTAGCCTAGGTTCAGCTCGCCAGCTTCTGCGCTCTCTGCATGTAACTGAGTTCATAGAGGAAATGATCAACAGTGGTAAATCCTCGACTCTCAGGGAGATGTACTACATTTCAGAGGCATGGGGTAATGGTAAGTTCCACTCCCAAAATGAAAGTAACAACCTCGCTGAAGATCTTGAGATTGTCACAAAGTGCCTACGTGAGGACTTCAAACTCAGACCTGAGGAAGACGGTGCCCGCATCATCGGTAATGTGACTTTTGAGGAGAGGAATAGGCGTGGTGATTGGATGCGAATCAACTGCAGAGATGATGTTGGAGATTCGGGTTACGGAGTTCCATACAATGTCGAATCAGAGAAATTGCGTTTGGTGGATGAAGACATTGACTTCGTCATGGCCATAGAAACTGGTGGAATGTTTGATCGATTGATAGAGAATGGTTTCGATGAGGAGGCTCGCTGTGCGTTGATTCATCTCAAGGGTCAACCTGCTCGCTCAACTAGACGAATCATGAGGAGAATGAGTGATGAATGGGGTAAGCCAATCGTCGTCTTTACTGACTGTGACCCATGGTCATTCAGAATCTTCGCTAGCATCGCTTACGGGGCAATAAAGACCGCACACATTTCGGAATATTTGGCAACCAAGGGCGCAATCTATCTGGGGATAACCGCAGACGATATCTTAGCCTATGATCTGCCAAGTGACGATCTATCAAAGCAGGATACGGGGGCACTTGAAGCGGAACTGAGCGATCCTCGTTTCTCTTCTGGTTGGTGGCAACAGCAGATTGAGTTGATGCAGGAACTCGGTAAAAAATCCGAACAGCAGTCTCTGGCCAAGTACGGGCTGGATTTCGTAACCGATACATATCTGCCTGAGAAACTCGGACACCCCGATGTAGGACTTGGATACTGATTCAGAAGTCTGATATCGAGGCTTCCCTACCTGCGTACATGACCGAGGCGACTTTGCGGTGGGCAAAACGGCTCACAGGAGTCTCTGTTCTATTGTTGCTAATCGGTATTGTATCCTACTACAATGCGATGCCGTCGATGTATGAGGAGTTGGATCCTGCTCAGAGTCACATGCTGGAGCTCGGTCCTGGTGAGAATGGGCAGGTCGAAATTGAGGTATTGGGCGAGTATGTCGCACTGAGATTGGAAGGAGAGAATGATGCGGCCCTCAGATTGGTGGATTCTGACGGACAGGAAGATTCAGGTTCGAATCCTTCAGCAATAGATATCACAAGAACCGGTGAGGATGGAGTATTGTATGTCCCTGTGAAGGTGTTTAGATCCACTACAGCTGGAGAATACACTCTGTACAATGAGGGGGATACGACTCTGTGGTTTGTCGATGATTTATCTGCTCAAGGCGCTTTGTTCACCAAGCCGTGGTTCGTGGTGATGATGATCGGTTGCTGTATGGGCCCGGTCTTCGGGGTGGTTGGGCTGATTCTGGCTTTGATCGGTTGGGGGAGTCGTGGCAAGAAGGATTCTCCAGTAGTACTAGACACTCAAGGCAGATTGCCCACTACCGATGAGTTGTATCGACAATATCACGGTATTGTGGCCGAGGAAGAAACCGATGTTCCGGATCCATTCGCCGATGGTGGGGAAATTGAGTCGAGTATACCGGAGATAACTGAGGAGCACTCTGGTGAAGAGTCTGGGTCGGACTGGAAAGGTTGGGATGAGGGTTAATCGGATCTTCTTCGAAACGCTACCGTGAGTGCTGTTGCAACTAAACAACCTGCTCCAATTAAGCGGACTGTTTGGCCTGCGGAGGCAACCTGCTCGCGTAAGTCCCGTGCGTCTTGGCATTGGCCCTCGTCGGCCCCGATGATTTCACCAATAGTTCCGACTTCATCATCACAATCTTCTGTAATCCTCTCATTGAGGTATTCATCTGCATATGAGGCAGCGAAAGATAGTGCAAGCAGAAGAATTCCTACGATTGTCAGGATTGTGAGAAATACCGTCTTGGCCGCTCCCATAGTGGTTTCAACGATTCGAATGATATTATCCTATGCTCAAGTTGGGTTTTTAGAAGTCCTTCACTAGCCAACCTCAGGTTGGTAAGTCGATGGTCGGTTTTGATGAGGCTCTCACTATACTTGAGAATCCCACTCGCAGACAGATTCTTCGTAAGTTGGTGAAGGAGCCGCATTACTCTCTACAACTGTCCGAATTGCTTGATGTTAGTCAGCAAGCTGTGGTCAAACACCTGAAGGTGTTAGAAGGTGCTGGATTCGTAGATTCGGAGAAGGTTCCATCGGAAAAAGGAGGGCCCCCGGCCAAGATGTATCGAGTCAATCAATCATTCTCGCTTCGTTTGGACCTAGGGCCGGATTTGTTCAGGGCAGAACATCGAAAGATGCCTCCTGGGGGGCCACTGAGATTGTCAAATCGTCTTCCTGACGAATTGGATGGTGTGGTCGACCGTCTCGGTACACGTAGAAAGATACCAATGGGCGAGGCAATGGGTATACTCTCAGAGTTGGACATGGCTCTAGAGCGAATTGATGAGCGGCGAGATGCTATCATCGCGCTTCACCAACAAGTTATGCGCAAGGTGTCTCCGAGTATCTCTGAGGAATCAGGGACTTACGAGGAGAGGCAATTGGCTCACGCCATGATGAATGAACCAAGGAGACCTTTGGATCTCGATGCTTTCTCCCAAGGATTGAGAATCAGATCTGACGATGCTGAGAAGATGATGGGAGAAATCAGAGAGCGCCTGTTGCGCGAGTTCGCCTCTGGCCAAGGCAGCCTAGTAGCTGCAAGGGAGGGTACCCCCTTGCCTTGGTGGTTGGCTCGTTAATCAGAAGACTAAGTCGTCATCATCAAGATTAGAGAGCATGCTTGTCTTCTCTGCGTAACGCATCTTCGCCTCTTCTCTGCGTCCTCTCATGACTACGACTACGACGCCTAGCAATGCTATTGTCGCGCCAACAATCAATGTCGGTACAGTAAACTGTGCGATGATTTCGATACCAACATCGAGTGCACCTAAGTTGGAACCCATCTTGCCGGATACTTTCTGCATGTTGTTATCCTCATTGGATTCTACAATCACATTATCGGGATCTACTACAACAACAACATCATGTCTTCCGGCTTCGACTCTGTACAACATAGCAATCTGTGGTGCTTCAGTAGGGTCTTCTACAGGCATTATCGCCTCAACTATCTGCCTGTAAACGACATTGTCCTCGTCACATCCGTTCTTCTTGATGTCGGATTCAGTCTGATCGACGCACAGAATAATGTTGACATCGGTAGCATGTGCATTGCCTTCGTTGACTACCATCACATTCACAGATAGCATCTCGCCGACATCGCCTGTCTTGACACTTGCTTCAACATCCAGAATCTTGAGATCTGGTGCCCTCAGGCGCAACTCAACAATTTGCTCGTTGGTATCGCAGTTAGGCCGGTAGTTGTCAGGTAGGCCGTCCTTGTTAGCATCCAAAGTGCATGAGTCGTCCCAAATTTCGGTCTCATCGTGATCTCCTCCTGCCTCAGATGAACCATGCTCTGATAGAACCTTGATTCCAATCTCACGGTTGGATAGGGCCGCTGCAGGGTCAATCTGGATAATGGCAACTAACTGCAAGGTGGTGTATGCTTCCATAACTGGCAGAGTGATCGCATTCGTACTTGCCGACTTGAAACACTTGTCTGTAGGCTCTGGATCGCCCAGAGTAAGTGTATCCTCAGGGGTTTGGCCTACACATGGAATCTCAATCGGATACTCACTATCGAAGTCCTTGAGGAGTGCGTATGTCACAACCCAGTTGGACAGTAATGGGGCCATGGATGGCATGGTTTGCCAAATCATGGTGTTCGAAGCACCTGTTTGCTGGGTGTAGTTGTGAATAGTGGGCTGATCAGGGACATTTCCATAATTGGTTACATTCATGATGAAACGCACAGTCCTTCCGGGGGCTGTTGTCTTGATCTTACTCTCTACCAATGGATCAATTTCGATTCTCATATCGTGGAACTCAATTATCTCAACTTGCAACTCAATCTGATCTCTAACCTTGGTGCCATCATAGGATTCCTCACTCAGTACATTGAGTACAACTGTGTACTGGCCTGCCAAAGTCATCTCGGGAACGGTAATCAGGATAGGTGTGGTCTGAGACTCACCGCGATCAAGTTCTTGGAACAATACTCTGGGTATATTGATGTCCCAGACATGTGATTGACCTTGAGAGTCAGTAATCGACTCGACTGTTACATCATATCTGTCCGCTCCGTTACCAGTGTTCTCAATCGTAGTATCGAGTTGGTAGGTCTGTCCAGGATAGAGTGAAAGGATGGTTTCCGGAACTTCTGCTTCGAGCTTGTACTCCTGAATGACATTCGTCAGCAATACTACAGAATCCCTGACTCGAGGTGCACCCTCTAGGTGTGCTTTCATCGTAATCGCATCACCTAAACCGGCTGTTGCATTATACGGAGAACACATTATTGCAGTAACGGTGAATGGCGTATCTATAATCGACCAATAACGAGGTGCATTGTCTGGAATCGCATTCCCTCCGGGTGCATCAGAGAAGTCGAGATCTACGGTCCAGTGGTCGTATCTCCAAGTCTCCTCGGAAATTTCCGGGGGCCTCTCTTCGGGTCCTCCCGGAGTAGTGAAAATCAGGTATCCAGGAGTGAAGTGTTTTGTCACCTCGATATCAAACTCTGAACAATCTCCAGGCAATACATATTGAGTGGTATCACCCATTTGGAACACGATGTTTCCAGTGCTCTTGATTGAGACATTTATCCATAACTCCAGAACATCGAATGTACCTTGATCTATCGAGAGAACTGGTTCACCGGTTGACCATCCCTTGAGATAAATCACGAAAGTGCCCGGCTCTTGTGAGGTCGGTACACTAACCTGTAGGTTCCTAGTCACGGATTGCTGGGGGTCAAGCGATAGCGAGGTTGGGAATGTGAGACCCCAACCGAATGGTAGAGCCCATTCGACTTGCCCCTCCAATGTAGACGGGTCATAGAAAGCGAAGGTATCGTACACATTCCCTGTATTCGTCACTGTAATCGAGAAGAATGCTGATTCTCCCTGTTCAACATCAACTTGGTAGTGACTGGTGTCCAGGTCTATTCCATGTACTACATCCATCAAAGTGAGTGTAATTCTCTCATCTCTGATTGCGGGATCTTTGTACGAAATTGCGGTAACTGAGATTGATGCCAATTCGTCTGCGTGCGCTTGGTAGATAGAAGGGGCGCGAACGCGCATGTACATCGGAATAACATCGCCACCTCTCAAGAACACGGGAGTAGAGTCAAAGATAGGTGTGTGATTAGTGGTGAAGAATAGGGTCGCAGTCCAATTGTTCGGGACGCCTTCCATCGACACTGTGAAAGTATCTGCAACGAGTTCTGCTGGACCGGGGGTCGGGTTTGAAATCGTCATGTTGTACAGAGTCTGCTCTCCTGGTTCGATGGTGTGATAGTAGGTCTCGGTCTCTGTCAAAGCAACCTCTACGAGACCAGTTAGAATGTGGACATAACATAATGTGTAGGTACCTCCGTTACTAACCTCGTTGCACTTGTTGGTATCTGACCACGCAACATGAGCACCGCTACCTAAGTCATTAGCAAAGGCAGGCGGCTGACCGAGATCTGGGACTGCCGGGGAATTGGGGCCTAGTTTGTCTGATTGCCATTCAGTGACAGGAATAATCTCCCATGGATCTAGAATTCCTGCAGCTAGTGAATTGAGAGGGAATCCATTCGGATAGTCATCGTTAGTGTGATTCAATCGTGTGTAGACTATTGTCTCGCCCTGTGTAGCATTGGAGTTGTCTAACCAAGTTAGGTGAACATTATCGAACGAATCTGTCAGAATCGCAGGCATGTGCGAATTTGCTCCGAATGGACGATCTGTTGGTATTCCTTGTATTCCTTCAACATCCGATATAGCAGAGTCAACAATTTGCTTGATTCCGTAGGTTGGTAGACCGTCAGGTGCACCATTCCATTCTCCAGCTCCTCTGAGTCTGAGTCGTGTGTAGTATATCTCGTAGTTGACATCGATGTCAAAGCCGTAAGCTCGTCCATCCATCCAAGCCAAGTGGGTGTTGCCTGAATTGTCAACGGCGATTGAAGGGTGTAGGCTGTATGCATCATTTAGAGTGATTCTAGTGTCATTTACAACGACTAGGTTTCCGTAGCCAAGGCCGTCAATTGAGGGGCCGAGATCCTCGATGTATCTGTCGGCTGTGGTGTCCACAAAGGTGCCTGAGTCGCCCTTCTGCCATGTTGGAGGTGGATTTTCGAGAAGGGATAGCGGATCCAAGATTGTCATGTAAATCTCACGAGAGTTGTTGGTTGAGAGATAGACCATAGCCTCGACCATGAGTTGTAGTTCGGCCGAGTTTGCACTGGTGGTAGGGAAACTGTACATCTGTCCCTCGGCATCAGTGAGCCGGAGGTTTGAACCGGGACATGATCGAGTGTTCATGCTAACAAATCCGTTTGGACACTGGGCTAGATCCATCATGTGTGAGCCGACATTGGTTGAACCTGTACCGAATCCTGCTGCTAGAAGAGGAACTGGAATAATTCCTGCCTCGACACAAGCGTCGTGAGCCTCATTGATGCTCTGTGTATCATCAGACTGCTGTGATGGGTCTCCTCCATAGGGGCCCTCGTCAGAAATTGGGATGATTATCTTGGTCGCATTAGGATTCCAGCGGTGGTCGAGCTGGGTTGGAGGATTGCCTGGGACATTACCGCCCGCGTCTCTCCAAGACAGGCAGGCCCATGTTGATCCAGGGCCCCAGAACTCACTGTAGTATCCACCATCCTGGGGTAGATTGACGGCTCCGTTGTTGTATACAACCTCGGTGAGTTCCCTGATTCCACCTGAGTCATCTCCTGGTATAATTCCAAGAGGAGAGGTTCTAGGTCCTTGGCTGCCAGAGCCACCGGTCTGGTAAGCAGCAGCACAGTTGCCGCTAGTAGCAGCGGAAGGCCAGTTGCCGCTGAGAGCATATAGCGTCTCGTAGACTGTCATGTTGGCTCTCAGAAGCATTGGCTTGAGGCCTTCGAAGTACCCTCCACTGGCGAAGTATCCTCCGTAGAATACTACGCACATGTCGGCCCATTCTGTGTTCATCGAACCTGAAGTGTCAATGGGAGCGACCATTTCCACCTTGCCACCACGGGTATCGTCCCAGACGATCTGAACGAAGTCGTCTAGGTCAACTGCAACATCTGGGTGGCCCTTGTGCCCAATGATTGGTGTCAGCAAGGTCTCTCCGACGGCTACGATTGCTTCTCTAGAGACCAAGTCTGGCTCAATCATAGAGTAGTAAATTTGGGGTTGTTGGTAGAACTTGTCTAACTCCTCGAAGGAATCTTCCCAAACAATGTGGGCGTTGCCTTCCGAGTCGGTGTCGATTGCTGGCCAATCTCGATTCTGAGTGTGAACTGAAACCTCGAAGTCGTTCACGAGAGATATAACATCGTCAATAGCCGAGTCACCATTTTGGTCATCCTGTGAGGGGTCAATCATTGTGTACAGGATTGTCCATTGAGAGGCCTTGTCAGTCCAAGTGATGTGGACATTATCATCGTCGTCAACAGCGATATCGGGATGCCATGCTCTATGTGCTCCTGGGTTGGATATCTGGGTCTCAGCAATCAGGATATCACCTCGAGGGTCATGCATCTGATACCACAGGTGTTGGGTATTCCTGCTCCAAACGAAGTGTACATTGCCCATCGAGTCCGCATCAGTGGCTACCATTCTGTCATTGGCAGAACCGCCGTTGACTATCTGTATTGCATCTGTCAATACTACCTCACTGGCCTCGGCTTCGGGGATATCTATCGCCGCGAAGGTACTCATCAGCATTAGAAGAACCATTGACACGCTGTTTCTCATCTTTCCAGTTTCCATTTCTAACCCTCCAGCACTACTGCTGTAACGAGTTTGTTCGTGGTTCAACTATACTTAACCTCGACCCTTAACGGTCATTCGCGCGTATGAGGGAGTAGTAGGTTTTAGGCCCAGTCCGCGGGGTCGAAGTCACGGCCAAAACCACCTGTTTCATCGGTGTCTATGGTTGATGCTTCCTCTTGGATTTCTGGACGGTTTTCGCTTTGGCCCTGGGCCTTCTTCGAAATCCAATCATCCACTGGTCCCGGCTTTCCGATTCCTGGCCCATAGCAGAATTTGATCTTGTGAATTAGTGCCAACTTAGTGAGCCATAGATGGCGCATGGTGTGCATAAATTCGTTTTGGGTTAGGCCATCGAACCAAATTGGCCGGGAGAGGTTGAATGCCTGCAGAGGGCCGGGGGTGTCGTTAGTCTTCTTACCTACATGAAGCACCCAATCTAAATCCGCCTGGGTCAGGTGAATTCTTGTCTCGTGAAGCCATCCCTCCCACTCGTCTGAAGCGTTTTGTGAATGGTCTATCATCTGATTTTGTTGTCCCTCGTCTACTCGGGTGACGGTGTAAATCAGAACTAGGTTTCTGTTCTTTGGAATGACTACATTGAACACATGTCCTTGCTTAGTTGGTGGGTACTTCACATGCAAGTGTAGCAGGGCTTGGTTATCCGAAACTTCTCTTGCTTCCAAGCGCTCGCTGTTGAGCCATTCTCTGATTGTGTCGGCGGCCTCGCGCGAGTTCATACGGATTACGAGTAGACCGACCTATTTGAGAACGACGAGTTCAGAATCTATCTGGGTGATTAGTTGCTCTAGTCTACTACCTTGGTCTGAGTTGGCCAGATTTTTTCTCCTCTTAGCATCGCCATAATCGACCAATAAGTCATAGCCTTTCAAGAAAATCAAATTGGATAAATGAAAGATATCTGCTAGACTCGGATGTATGATAGGAAGAGAGAGCATAACCAAAATCAGCAACACTGGATCAAGGCCTATGATGAAGAAGCCTGCAATGAAAGAGATAAGTGGCCACATTATGAGTGGCGAGAGTATTGCTCCAATCATGTGATGAGTTGTTCTAGCATCAATCCCCTCATCGGTGTGATTACCAGCGTACCATCCTACTAACGCCTGCAATCCAGTCGTTGGAATTGAGATTGGCGAAGCCAGTACCATCATTAGAATGCCAAGAAGAGCGGAAGCAACTCGGTTTTCTTGTCTTATTTTGCCCTCGGGGTTTAGGCTACGCGCATCTAGATCATTTGAGTGTAGGATTTGTGCAGCTTCACTTGCGCTATCCAATACTGAATCGGAGACTGTGGAGTTCCCGACTTCACGAGCGGCGATGACTTCTTCTTTGTAGGAGTTCAAACTCTTTCCATCTTGAATTGCTTGACGGTGTCCTAGGATGTGCCGGGCCCTGTAAGTTTCCCAATCCGGCGCGTCAGGAGTGATCGGTGCGAGTTTTTCGTACAGCTCCTCCTTGAGGGGGATTACACTCTCTGCTGGGGGCTCTATCCATTCACCCTCGGCTATTCTCCGGTGAGTCTCCTCATCTCCAACAAGAGGGATGGGGAGAGGCTCTCCGTACTCGACATAGATATCCGTTCTGAACCAATGATGACATCTGTAGTGAAGTCCGACCGGCTGAATCATTGGGTTGTCTAAGCCCCGATGGTGTGCTATGCTGGCTGCATTCAAGGTGAATCTCAGAGGGCCTGTTCGCAGGGCGTGTAGATGTGAGTCCTGATGCGACTTTCCTTCTGGCATAACAATGGCTGCGTGGCCTGATGCGATGCAGTTGGCCATTGTCAGCATGCTTCTTTGATTAATTGTCGTAGCTAATTCCTTGTCTGCAAAACCGCCTTCAATCTCTGCCTTCCTAATTACCGGTTGAGAGCCCATTCTACGAGTTAGCCAGCCAATCACTGGCATGGTCATGATATCGTGACGGCCTATGGAAATGATTCGGCGAGATTGGGCTTTCATTATCGCCAGCGGGTCAACTAAACCATTGATGTGAATTGAAGCATAGACTAATCCTCCCTTGTGTTTAGGCTCGTGGTCAATCTCAACTCTTCGGAAGAGATATGGCCAGGCCAAATAGACTGAGCCCGAGAGCAGCTCCCAGAACAGCCGGTTTCCTGGATGCCTACCACTGTGATCCCAAGGAACTTGCATGAGTTTTCGAGCGTTTATTCTTGTAGCGCTGCTCGACAGAACCGGCAGAACATCTGGGGCTTCGTCGGCTTCGCTCACATTGCTTGGGGAGGGGTTCAGGTTGAGAACACACCGGGTCATTCCAGCAGGTTGCGAATGCTCTCAGCGAGGTTTGCGCCCTCTTCCGGATCTAGTTGAGTGGTGATGAATGGCCATGCCAAACCACTACCATCTTCATGCTTCGGGATGATATGAAAATGAACATGGAATACAGATTGGAAGGCGGCCTCACCGTTGTTCTGCAAGACATTGAAGTCGGAGGCCCCTGTAACCTCCAGAATTGCTCTGGAAATCCTTGGAAGTACATTTCCAATCGCCGCCGCAGAATCATCACTCAGTTGATCTAGAGTGACGGCCTGTTCTTTTGGTACAACGAGTGTGTGTCCGGTGCTACAGGGATTGATGTCTAGAAAGGCAAAGACATTTTCGTCTTCATACACTTTGTGACAAGGTAGTTGACCATCAATAATGAGCGAAAAAATGCTAGATTCGTCTTGTGACATCCTAGTCCTCCGCACTGACAATTGACTCGGCTAGGGTCAACATTCCCTGAAGTCTGAGTGCGGTTGCCAACTCGGTATTCATTACGCGCGACTTGTCTGTCAAAGTCATTCCAGAGTGGTGAAGTTTGGAGAGGTTTTCGGCCGCCTTGGCAAGGGCTCCTTCGTCCCTAGTTCCATTAACAGCCGACATTATCGATGTCAATGTGCTAGAAACTAGACTAACCGAGTCTCCTGGGCCGGTTGAGAGTCTTTCAATCTGGGCCTCTGCGGCCTGAGAAGCGACTTCTACAGTTGATGATGAAGCGAAGTTGGCATGCGTTGCCCATTCCCCCGCATGGGCGCCGGCGGAGCTACCGACAACTAGGTCTTCGAGGAGGATGTTACCTGGAAGTAGGCCGGAGCCGTGCATACCGGTATGAGCGGAGCGTCCCGCAGCATACAGTCCAGTAAACCACATGTTGCCGTTATCGAAGGTCACCCTGCCGTGCTCGTCAACCGGAGCACCCCCGGTGGTGTCTGCGACTGCAGAGGAAAGTGGGATTACATCAATAGAAATATCGAGACCGGTTCTGTCCTTGACCCGGCGTGTTGTTTGGGCAAACCAGACTCCTGCTTCGGAGTCGAGGAATCGTAGATCTAATACACATTGTTCACCATCTAGAACGGCCTTCGGGGCAATGTCCTCGCCGTCTGCTCTACGAAGTCTTCCTCCTGAGCCTAGAAGGTCGAAGGGGAGTTTCAAGTCGGTGCCGCTGATTGTCAGCGCGTGTCTTGGTGTGTGAGCCATTCCGGCAAGACTTACTCCTGCTTTAGCGGCCATTGCGGCTCCCTCTCCAGCGCCTTGTGAGGCATCTGACCACATTCCTTGATGGCCCTCAGTAGCAAGGATTATTGCCTTTGCTTGAATACTAACTACCTGCCCTGTCATGAGATCGAAAGCCACTATTCCTCTGACCTGTTGATTGTCCATGACTAGTGAGATTGGAACGATTTCGGTTCTTCTGGGAATAGACCTCTTGATTGCCTGCTCTTCCAGGATTCTGGTTACTTCCCGCAGTGTGCTGTCACCGCATCCAGTCATCCTAGGCCTCGTGTGTCCGGGAGCCTCGGAAGCATGCGGGAGACCTGCATCGGTTCTGCGTAGAACGAGTCCCCACTTCTCCAACTCTGCTAGGGTTGAGACTGCTTGAGAGCATATTCTGGTGGCGGCTCCCTCATTGACGAAATCGCCTCCCGCAGCGATTGTATCCTCAAGATGTGCAGATGAATCGGTTTCTTCGATTGAGGCCGCAAGACTGGCGGTTGGTGCGCCACCAGAAGATGCTCCGGTTCCATATGAATC
>CETB01071204.1_pt1 | contig 12736 bp, 9 predicted proteins | sample 356381 | NCBI WGS metagenome assembly CETB01 (sample SAMEA2622545, study PRJEB7988) | marine metagenome | biome: marine biome (ENVO:00000447); feature: deep chlorophyll maximum layer (ENVO:xxxxxxxx); material: "saline water (ENVO:00002010), including plankton (ENVO:xxxxxxxx)" | depth 155 m | reverse complement strand
ACGATAAAAATATTTGTTATTGTAATGGCGGCGATAGAAGCCAAGAAAATAAGATTCGTGAAGCTGAGACATGCAGAGATTTAGGTATTGATCTAAAATTTGGGATTGGAGGTATTCACAAATTAGAAAGCAGTTCAAATTTAACTAAAAACCATTTATCAGAGACAGAATACAGACCGTGGGGAAGTTTTCATATTATTGCAAAAGGCCAAGGTTACCAAATAAAAGAAATGAATATTAAGCCTGGAAAAAAACAATCCCTACAGAGACATAAAAATCGATCTGAATATTGGCAAGTTATTGATGGCTTTGGGATGGTTTATTTAGAAGATTCTAAATTTAAATTAGAAAAAAATGATAATATCTTTATTCCACAAGGTGACTTACATAGATTAGAAAATATTGGTAAAGATCTTCTAAAAATCGTTGAAATACAAATTGGAGAAAAAATATCAGAAGATGATATTGAGCGCCTAGAAGACGACTTTGGAAGAATTTAGCTATGGTAACATAGAAGTTCTGTATGGCTCTTTTAAAGCAATTTGAGTTTTTGTAGCAATTTCAATCCACGAAATCAATTTAGGACGAGTTTCTCTTGGATCAATCAATTCATGGACAGAAAAATTTTCAGCTCTAGGAAAAGGTGAAGATCTTTTAGATAATAAATCTTCTAATTCTCTCCTTTTCTCATCGGGATTTTCAGCCTCTTCGATTTCTTTTTTAAAAGCAATTGCTACACCTCCCTCTACAGGCAAAGCTCCACTTTCTGCGCTAGGCCAAGATAAAGTATAGCTATCAGCTGAAAAATGTGCAGCCCCTGCAACTCCATAAACTTTTCTAACAATAATACTTGCCCAAGGCACAATTGATTGCATTAAAGCTGAAATTGCAGCTGTTCCACTCCTTATAGTACCGGCTTTTTCAGACTCAGGTCCAATCATAAAACCTGGTTCATCAACAAAACTTAGAACGGGAATATTAAATGTGTTAACAAAATCGACAAATTTTCTCAATTTTAGGGATGCATCTGATGTCATTGCTCCAGCATAGAACATACAATCATTTGCAATAATAGCTACGGAATGTCCATTTAGCCTTGCTAAACCGGTAATTAGACTTGGTCCATACTTTCTGCTTATTTCAAAAAAACTATCTTTATCAACCACGAACTCAAGAAGCCTTCGCATATTGTAAGCTTTTCTTCTATTTATAGGAATTATTGATTTTAAATCTTTCTCCATCCTATTAGGTTTATCTTTTGTGGTTATTTTAGGCGGTAAATTTAAATAATTATCCGGTAAATATGAAAGAAATATTTTTATTTGGTCCAGTGCATCTTCTTCATTCTCAGCTAAATTATCAACAACTCCTGATTTAAGGTGCACTTCTGGCCCACCTAGTTCTTCTTTGGTTATATCTATACCTAAAGCTCTTTTTACAACTGCAGGACCAGCAATAATCACCTGAGAGTCTTTTGTCATAACGGAAAAGTGAGACGCAACTAATCTTGCCGCTGGTAAACCAGCAACAGGACCTAATGCTGCAGCGGCAACGGGAACAATACCTAAGCATTTAGCCAGAGATTGAAATCTATTTTTTGAAAAAACAGGTTCACTATTTGGTATTGTTGGTTTTTTAGCTGATCCTCCAGAACCAGTAACTGATCCACCTCCTCCTTCGTGTAACCTTATTAGAGGAATTTTATATTTTAGAGCAAGATCTTCTGTATAAATACTTTTTCTTAAACCTGCTGGATTTGGTGAACCACCTTTTAAAGTAAAATCTTCTCCGCCAATTATCACATGTCTTTCATTTATCTTACCAAATCCTAATAAGAAATTAGCGGGTATAAAGTTTTTTAATTCTTCATCAGCACCATAGACGCCTGATCCTGCTATCTTACCAATTTCATCAAATGAGTTTTTATCTAATATAAATTCTATTCTTTCTCTAAGTGTTTTTCTTCCTTTATGATGCTGTTTTTTTACAGCTTCTTTTCCTCCTTGTTGTAAGGCTAATTTTTCTCTCTGTTTTATTTCCCTTATATCTTTATCCCAAGACATTTTCTTTTTTCTCCAGTATTGATATGATAATAAAGAATTAACTTAAATTAAAGCCAATATAATGGAAGATTATGAGGAAGCACCATATTTAGAATTAGATCATTATAAAGCTCCAAAAGGAGTTAATTCAATCTTCATTCCAATGCATGATATGAAGAAATTAAGGTTAATGTATTGGAAATCTAATAAAAATAAAGAAATGGGAACTGTTCTACTTCAGCAAGGGCACAATGAGTTTATTGAAAAATACTATGAAACAATCCAAGAATTTTTAGATAGGAATTATAGTGTTGTAGCATTTGATTGGCGAGGCCAAGGCATGTCTCAAAAGATAATTAATGATAACCATAAACAATATATTGAAGATTTTGCAATCCATGACCAGGATCTTGAATTTATTATAGATAAGATAATCACTAATAATTTTAATGGGCCTCTAATAGGAATTGGTCATTCTATGGGCGGATGCATACTTCTCTCAGCATTAAAAAAAAATGCACATAAATTTGAAAAAATTATACTTTCTGCACCTATGTTAGGTTTTAGATCAGAGAAATTACTTATGAAAATGATAGAAATATTTAATTTTCTCCTTCCAAAAGAACTCTTTATGCCAGGTTCGAAACCTAATATGGGAAAGGAAACACCTTTCGAAAAAAATGAACTAACAACTGATAAAGAACGATATACACGAACTCAACAATTAGTAAGATTAAAAAAAGAAATAAGATTATGGGGAATTACTATTGCTTTTGCTAAGGCAGTTAAAAATAGACTTCTAAAAATAAGGCAGAAAGGTTGGGCAGAAGATATAAAGTCAAAAATTCTAATAATAAATTCTATAAATGATAAAGTAGTTTCATCTGATCATATAATTGAAATGGCCAGAAGATTGAAAAATTGTGAGATTATTAATTTTGACTCATGTGAACATGAATTATTCATGGAAAAAGATTATTTTAGAAATAAGCTCTGGAAAAAAATAGATAGCTTTCTATAAATTATATTTTTATCAATAAACCCTGACCTGTTGGAAGCTCAGCTACAGAGTGAAAATTTTTTTCAAAAAAAAGTTTTTCTTTTTTATATTGTTCTTCATAGCCCTTATGTCCGTAATCATCCAAAATTATAATTCCACCGGTAGTAACTTTTTCGAATACCATCTCCAATAATTTAATTTCAGTGTTCGCATCGTTTAAATCAAAGTGAATAAATGAGATTTTTTCTACTTTTTTTGGATTATAAATATCTGGAAGCAATCCTTTGACTACTTTTGCACATTTATACTTTGAAAGATTTCTATTAACTTCATTATATAGATTTGGTGAATGCTTATCTCCAACATCTTTTGTAGGAGGGTTATCAAAAATATCAAATAAGTGAAATTTCTTATCAGTTTTTTCTATTTCATTATATTCAATTAGAAATTCTGCAACTTTAGCATCATAGCATCCAAATTCTATAAGATCACCTTCGATTTTTTTTGCATGATTTATTGCCCAAGCCAAAATATGAATTCTCCATATAATCGAGCTATGAAGTGGATCGTCATTAAAATGTTTATTTGCAAGATCTACAAACTTTTTATCCTTTAAAAAACCAGCAATCTTAGAAATTAAAACCATATTATCAGCAGCGTATATATTAGAATCTTCTGTATTAGCAGAATATTTAGAAATTATTTCCTTTAAAATTGTTTTTAATCTCTCACCACCTTTGAAAAAGAAACGAGGATTTGGTTGAAAAAAAGCCATTATTAACCTTGATTTTGTTTAATTTTTAGTATTCTAAGATTCATTTTCTATTCTGCAGCAATATTAGAAATATTTTTTGATAAAAGGACTTTTTGAAGTTCGCAAAATAATTCTTCCATTAGATTTCTCAATAAAATAAATTCATCTTCTTTTAATTTATATGTTTTTTCATTCATATATATATTTCTATTTATTTCTATTTGCACGACATTTATCTTATCATTGTTCATACCAAATTTTTTGATGAAATATTGACCTGCATATGGGTAATTATAGGCTATTTTTAAATCCTTTTTATCGAAAAAACCTTTTATATTATCAATGTATGTCTTTTTACATGAACTTCCATTTTTATCACCTAAAACAAATGGCGGTAATTCATATTCATGATAATTTGTGCTTGGCATCGAATGAATATCTATAATAAGGATTTCATTATACCTCTTTAATAATTTTAAATTATTATTTTGGATGAGGCTGTACCATTCCTCATGATAATTTTTTATTCTAAAATCATACTCTGACCATGGTAACTTTTCTTTATAAATTTTTTTTATTCCAACTAAATCTGGAATAACTCCATAACCTGATTTTGAATAATCTGAGCTCATAATTTCGAAACCCTCAGGAATATCTTTAAATAAATTTGGATTAATTTCTCTTGGGTGGCGATTTAAATCAACAAACATTCTAGGGAAATTTGCATATGCGCAGAAATAATTTTTCATTGATTTTCTTTTTAGGAGTAGATCTAAAAAAGGATCTTCAGAACCTCTAATTTCATTACCTTTAATAGATGCATTTTTTATATATTTGCCACTATATTCTCTTCCTGAATGGGGAATTGTTATAATTAATGGAGAATCTATTAATTTATCAAAGTTATGAATTATTTTTTTATTACTTATATTTTTCATGCTTTATAAATATAATCTAATAATAACAAAAGATTAACATTTTAAATTACTATGAGTGATAATATTCAGCCGCCGAGAGAAACTGTAAATCAAATCTTAAATTTGTTTAATACAGATGATTTCGAAAAGCTTCAAAATGAAATTAATAAGGTTTTAAGTGACTTTCCTAATGGTTCAACATCTTGGTTATTACTTGGCATGTTTTATAATAAAATAAATAATTTAGATAAAGCTGAAGAGTCTCTAACTAAAGCTCTAGAAATTGACAATAATTATCCTGAAGTTAATAGGATTTATGCTGATACTTTAAGAAAAAAAGGGCAATTAGAAAAATCAATTATTTTTGCTAATAAAGCTAAGGATTTAGCTCCAAATTCAGTTAATATTCTTGATACTCTTGGTACTTGCTTGGCTTCAAATAAACAATACAAAGAAGCTGAAAAATATTATGATCTTGCATTAAATATAAATGGTCAAAATCCTATAGTTTTAAATAATTTGGCTAATTGTATTAGAAATACAGGAGAATATGAAAGATCTATTAAATATCTAGAAAAGGCCTTGGATATAAGCCCCAAGATGCCAGAAATACACATTAATTTAGCTATAAGTTTCATTGAAAATAAAAATTATAATAAGGCATTAATATCTCTTGAGCGTATAAGTAGTTTAAACCTTAATCCATATAATAGGTCTAGAGTTTATGCATCTTATGGTCATATATATCTAAAACTATTTAAATATGAAGAATCTGAAACATACTATTTGAAATCTATTGATAATTCTAAGTATATCCAAAATGGGGTTTATGAGGGACTAGCTCAAATCAGTATTGTGAAAAGGGATTATATTCAGGCTTTAAGTTATATTGATAAAAGGATTGCATCCTCAGAATTAAAAAATGAGTCAATTTCAAGTTATATAGTTGCATATTCTTATTTATTTGAATCAAATCAAAACAAAATATTCGATAAGATTTGTGAATACGCAAAATTAATGCAATCAGAAGAAAAGAGTGAACTGAATTATTCGAAAGATAAACAAAAAAAATTAAGAGTTGGATTTATTTCTGGTGACTTTTGTGAACACCCAGTTTCATATTTTCTAGAGGGTTTAATGAGGGAATTCAATGATCATAACTTTGAGTCATATGGTTATTATAATTTTTCAAAATTTGATAAAATGACAGATATTTTAATTAATTTATTTACTAAATTTAGAAATATTTCAGGTTTAAATGATAAAGAAAAAATAAAATTAATTTGCTCTGATGAAATCGATATCATAATAGATTTATCAGGACATACATCACATAATGCTTTGTCTGTAATGAAATCAAAAGTAGCTCCAATTCAAATGACTTGGCTTGGCTTTAGTCAAACCACAGGAATTAATGAAATTGATTATATAATTTGTGATAGTCTATCTATTCAAGAAGATGAAGAGAAATGGTATGTCGAAACACCTCTTAGGCTTCAGAATAGCTATTATTGTTTCTCAGCTCCTAATGAAAAAGAGCATCCTATTAAAATAAAAGAAGACAGTGATAACATTTTTTATGGAAACTTTGGAAATACAAGAAAAATTAATAAAAATGTCATAAAGGTATGGTCAAGTATTATTCTAAAAAACAAAAAAGCAAAGTTAATACTTAAGTCAGAATCATTCAGAAGTAGCTTAGTTAAAAATCAAATTCTTAGAGATTTTGACAGTCATAGGGTAAATTCAGATAAAATAATTTTCGAAACTGATGAATTAAGAGAAAAATATTTATCTAAATATAATGATGTTGATGTAATATTAGATACTTTTCCTTATCCAGGCGGCACAACAACTTGTGAATCTCTTTTTATGGGAACTCCTGTGATTTCATTAGCTGGTAAAGATTTTTTAAGTAGAAACGGGGAAAATATATTAAGAAATCTAAAATTAGATTATTTTGTTGCTCAAAGTATTAATGAGTATATTGAAATAGCAACGAATTTTAAAAAAATTATGTTAAGTAGAGATTTAAGAAAAAAAACTATAAGAAAAAAGTTTTTAGATTCACCATTAGTAAGTAATATCGATTTCTCCGACGACTTTAAATTGAAATTAAGACAATCTTGGGAAAAATTAATAGATGACCAAATCTGATCTCCATGAAAAATTAAAAATTGCGATGAATGAGCATAGAAATGGCTCTATAAGAATTGCTGAGTCATTATATAAAGAGATTTTGACTTATCGAGCTGATCATCCTGATGCCAGCCATAATTTATCAATACTATATTTAGAAAACAATAATTTAGAAAAAGCAAAAATATACATAGATAAAACTATCAATAATCAATTTGTTATGCCTGAATATTTTATTACGGCTGCAAAAATTTATCGCTTAAAAAATGATGAAGGTACTAGCGATATAATCGATAAAGGTATTAACCTTTTTCCTCAAGATGAACAATTATATTTTTATAAATCTGCATATTTGAGAGATCAAAAAAAAATTGAACAAGCCACACAATATATGGCAAAATCTCTTAGCTTAAAACCCGATGATCCAAGCATAAATAATAGTTTTGGAGTTATTCTTGGAGAGCAAGGAAAGTTTTCTGAAGCATTAAATTTTTTTAAAAAAGCAGTTGATGGAGATAACTCCAACGCAGAATTTTTATTAAATCTTGGATTATGTTACCAAAAAGTACAAGAAATTAAAAAGGCACTTGAATATTATACAAAGTCTATAGAAATTGACCCACATAACTTTAAAGCATTTATCAACATCGGATCACTCTTCCAAGAAATGGGAAATAAGGAAAAAACTATATATTATTACGAAAAAGCTAGAGACTTAGAGCCAAAAAATGCAGAAATCTATAATAATTTAGGAATTGCCTATGGAGAGTTTGGTGAAAGAGAAAAAGCTGCTACTTATTATAGAAAATCATTAGATATTGATCCAAATTTTTATCCTGCTTTTAGACATCTTTGCACTACAGGCGAAATCAAAACAAATGATCCTATTTTTATAAGAATGAAAGATGAGTACGCCAAGACTTCAGATGCTGAAGATAAAGTAATTATTGGCTTTGGCTTAGCTTTTATTTATGACAAATCTAATCAATATAAAACTGCCTTTACTTACCTTAAAGAGGTAAATGATATTGCATGTAAAAGAATTAATTACACAAATGATATAAAAATTGTAGTTAAAGAAACAATAGAAAAAAATAATTTACTGGCAAAAAAAAATATCAAATATGTAAATGACTGGAAACCCATTTTTATAGTTGGAATGCCGAGATCAGGAACATCCATGTTAGAAAAAGTTATAGGGAATAATATGAATGTTGATGAATTGGGTGAATTACCAACTATGAATTCTTTAATTTCATTAAAAATAAAAAATGATATTGGGTGGCCATATAATATTTCTGAATATGAATACGAAGATATCGATTTCATCGCTAATAAATATATTGATATTGCGAAACAAATTAAACCAGATCTTAAAAATATATTTACAGACAAGATGCCTGCGAATTTTCCTTATATTGGTATAATTAAGTTAGCTTTTCCAAAAGCTAAATTTATTCATACCATTAGAAACCCCTATGATAATGCTATATCTATTTATTTATTAAAGCTATCAGACGCACATCGATATACGTTTAATTTAAGCCACATAGCAGAATATTATAATTATCATATTAAATTAATGGATTATTGGAAAAATATTTACCCCAATGATATTCTAACAATGAAATATGAAGATTTTGTTGAAAACCCAATTAAAAAAACTAAAGATATATACAGCTTTTGTGGACTCGATTATCAATCAGGTAATGAGAGATTTGATTTAAACAAAAGTAATACTAGAACAGCCAGCAATCATCAAGTAACTGAAAAGCTGTCAAAAAAATCAATTGACAGGTGGAAAAACTACAAAGATTATGTTCAGATCTTACTAGATGAAATTAAAATCTAAAAGGGCGCGTAGCTCAGCGGGAGAGCACTACGGTGACATCGTAGGGGTCGCTGGTTCAAGCCCAGCCGCGCCCACCATAATTAAAACATCAATGTACATTTAAGGTAGAATCCTAATAAAGTTTACTAATAAAATTAGTTCATCTACTTGAATTAATTTAATTGGGTAACCATATACATAATAAATTTAAGGAAAGGGAGATAATATGTTAGTAGAAGCAATAACCACAGCAACTTTTTCAAATGGTATTCTTAGGCTTGAAGTAGCAACAATTAATGGAAGAGGAGAGCAAGTAGTTTCGGGTAATATCGAAATACCTGGGAATCAGGTATCTAATGTACTTGCATCAATTTCTACAGCTGCACAAGATATATCTAAACAGCTGTCATCGAATGATAAGTCAAATGGAGGAGATAATAAGAGCTCTTCATCTGGTAAAAAAAATAAAGAAAGCTCTAAAAAGAAATAATTAACAATAAGCAATAAAGTTATGTCTTTTTTAACAAAAAATCTAATTTCATTTAGTTTTGTTTTCCTTATAAATACAGCCGTTTTTGGACAGGAAATAGGTATAAATGAAATATCAATTAAATCATTTACTTCAATAGATTACGCTCAAAATTCTCTTACTGAAGAAGAGTATAATTCATTTGTTAGAGAGCATATCTTTTCTCAGCCCGAATTTACTTATGCAATAGCAAGCGAAAGAGAGAAAGATTACTTGCTTACAAGTGCTGTAAGATCAAGATTTCCATCAATATCTGGGAGGGTAATAAATGATGAAGTTTTAGATAGAAATATTGAAGACTTTTCATCTATAAGAAAAAGAAGAGACGATAGCTTTGATGCTGTTGCAGAAATTAATCAACCTATTTATTCAGGTGGTAAAATATCAAGTCAAGTTAAGCTTGCTAGGATAGAGAGAAACAATTCAATAGTTAGAAAACGAGCAACATTATCTGAGTTAATTGTTGAATCAAATAGTATCTTCATATCTGCAAATATTTATTCTTATCTGCAGGACTATGCTGATAATCTATTAGAAATTATATTGCCATTTAAAGAAAAAATGGAAAACAGAGTTATGTCTGGTGCTATTGATCCAGCAGAATATGCTGTTTTCTTGGCAAGATTAAACGGCTTTCAATCATCGATATATAGAATTGAAGCTATGAAAAAAACATATGTTGCAAACTATGAGTATTTTTTTAAAAAGGAATTTATTTTCAATGGATTTCCTCATATTGAAATAGATTATAATAATAACAATAAAATTAATGATTCTTTTCTACTAGATATAAAAGAAAACGATTATCTAGCTAGTTTAGAGAATGTCAAAATAGTTAGAAGTGATTATCTTCCTCAATTTGGAGTTAGCGCAAGATACACCGAGTATGACATTAATAAAGAATCAAATGAAAATGATATAAGAGGTGGATTATATTTAACTATGCCGATATTTAATTTTGGAAAAGGCTTAGCGGCAATCAACGCTGAAAAAGCAAAAGCAAATGCAACAAAGTTTCAAATTGAGATTGAACGAAAATCGAGTGAAAGAAGAAAAAATGAATTTTCAACTAATCTAGAGAGCTCATATAAGGCTGTAAGTAAAATTAAAGATGCTTTTAATGACACACAAAAACAAAGAAAGATTATACAAGAAAGAATATTATTAAGTGGTTTTTCCCCTATTTCATTTTTAGAGGTTTGTGAAAATGAAGTACAGCAATTAAGGATATTATTAGAAACAGAATTTGATCTAATTTCATCATATTATAGCTATTTACATGAAAACCAGTTGTTAATTAATAAAATGAAAATTTATTTATAAAGCTATGTCAGAACAAAAAAAAATAAAACTTTTTTCTAAAGATCATTGGTTTTGGAGCTCAATTCTAGAAAATAAATCAATATATATTCAGGTCTTATTTGCTTCAATTTTTATAAATATTTTTGGATTTGTAAGCGCTTTTTATATTATGACTGTTTATGATCGTGTTTTACCTAATAATGCATTAAATTCACTCCTAGCTTTAACTATAGGAATGGCTGTTGTCATAATATTTGATTTTATTCTTAAAATAATACGTTCATATTTTTCTGATATAGCCAGTAAAGATCTTGATAAAAGTGTCAGCAAGAAACTAATAAACAAACTTCTCAGTCATGATGAAAAAATTATACAATCACCTGCTGAAATGTCTTCATCTATAAGAGAGTTTGACTCGGTCCGAGACTTTTTTACTTCTGCATCCTTACTAGCGTTAGTTGATCTGCCTTTTATGTTCTTATTTCTTGGCGTTATATATTCAATAGCGGGTCCATTGGCTCTTGTTCCAATATTAATTGTTCCTCTTGTTCTGATAGTCGCCGCATTAGTTCAACCCTTTATTAAAAGGTTTTCTGAAAAAGATCTTAAATTGAAATATGGAAAAGCAAGAGTATTATCTGAATTAACTCAAAATATTGAAAGCGTGAGAACAGTAGCTGGTGGCGATTTTTTAGAGAAAAGATGGATGCAGTCTGTAGAAGAGCAAAACAATGCAACAATTTCATCAAAAATTGCATCAAACTTAACAATTACATTTGGTCAATCTGCTCTTCAAATTAGTCAGGTAGGCATTATAGTTTATGGTGTACTTCTTATAGCCTCTCTTGAAATATCTCAAGGTGCCCTTATTGCTTGCATTATTTTATCGGGTAGAACTTTGTCTCCACTAGTTCAAGCATCTCAATTATTAACAAGAATAAATACTGCCTTAGCATCCTTTAAAAAAGTTGACTCAATAATGAATACCGAAGCTAGAGATGAAATTCTTGATGAGTCTATGGGTGTTATCGTTGAAACAGGAAACCTTAATATTAAAGATTTAAGTTTTGGTTTTGATGAGACAGAAATCCTAAAAAATATCACATTCGACTTAACTTCAGGAGAAAAACTTGGACTAGTTGGTAATTTAGGTTCAGGCAAATCTTCATTAATAAGAAATATGATTGGGTACCATCTTCCAAAATTAGGAATGGTAAAAATAGATGGTTATGACATTAACAATATCCCATCCGAATCTTTGAGAGAGAATATTGGCTATTGCCCTCAAAACATTCAATTGTTTTCCGGAACAATATATGAAAATATCTCATCAAGTAAAAATGATGCTTCTGAAGAGGATGTTGTTGAAGCTGCTAAGTTAAGTAATGCTCACGGTTTCATTTCACAACTTCCTGGAGGTTACAATTATGTTCTCAAAGAAAATGGTGCAAACCTCTCCGGTGGACAGCGACAATCAATATCACTTGCAAGAGCCTTGATAAAAAAACCAAAGATTTTAGTTCTTGATGAGCCAACAAGCTCAATGGATGCTGATACTGAAAAACTTGTTGTTGAAAACATATATAATTTAGATTACTCACCAACAATTATTATAGCCTCACACAAAATAAATATTTTAACAACATGTGATAAAATACTAATAATTGGTGATGGAAAAGTTCTAAATTTTGGCCCTACTAACGAAATTATTAAAACACAATAAATTGGTGCGAAACAATGAAAAAAACTTTTAGTAATTTATTAAAATTAATTAAGAATTTTAATTTCAAAAGATTTTTTTTGCTTCTGGTTGAGGCTAATGCAGAAGAAACAAGAAAATCATTCATCACATTATGGATAATAATGATTTTCACCATTATTATTGTTGTATGGGCTTCTATTGCAGAGATAAATCAAGTTGTTAGAGCAGATGGAGAAGTTACACCAGAATCGCAGGTACATTTAATTATGACAAATCTTACTGGTCCTATAGAAGATGTTAAAATTAAGATGGGCGACACAATTAAAAAAGATGATGTTTTATTCCATATTGCTTTATCAACTCATAAAGAAAATTATCTCACAACATTATCTGAAGTAGACGCAAGAAGAAAGAAAGTAAATATACTTCAAGATCTCTATGATAAGGGTGCAGAATCTGAAATTAGATTATTGGATGAAAAACTACAGCTTCTTGAATCAGAAAAAAGATTAACCGCCGC
>CETB01148164.1_pt1 | contig 12752 bp, 10 predicted proteins | sample 356381 | NCBI WGS metagenome assembly CETB01 (sample SAMEA2622545, study PRJEB7988) | marine metagenome | biome: marine biome (ENVO:00000447); feature: deep chlorophyll maximum layer (ENVO:xxxxxxxx); material: "saline water (ENVO:00002010), including plankton (ENVO:xxxxxxxx)" | depth 155 m | reverse complement strand
CCAGATGGGCCTCCTTGAGGTCTACGGCCTCGGTTTTGGTTGGATTTACTTCTCGCTGGGTTCTTGCCACCTGAGCTAGGTCGACTAGCATCACAGCGATTGCATTTATCTCTGAAGGCGAAGTTAGAGTTGTTGCACTTAGGACAAGTCCAATCTCCTCCTTTTTGCTTATTGTTGGCACCTCGTTCGAATTTTCTTTCGAATTTCCTTCCTCCATCTCGAGGCCTGTCTGCTTCGCATCGATTACACTTCTTTCGAAAGGCAAAATTAGAATTGTTACACTTTGGACAAGTCCAATCTCCGCCTTTTCTGTCATTATTTCCTCCACGTCGACTATCACGGCGAGAATCTCTTTTCGAGTAACTATCTCTTCCACGACCACGATAGCCTTTCTTCTCTCTTGGAGCGATTTCAACCGGAGAGCCAATTGTGCTGGCAGCCTCTATTTGGTCTGTGATTGGATGAATGTGAACAAACGCACGATCAATCGCTCCAATTACTGAATTAACCTTACCAATCGGCTTCCCACCGATTATTCGTAAAGTAGCCCCAAGTCTCGGCGCACGCCCCTCAAAGGAAACGAGGAGACCCCCCTCATGGGACTCTCTGTCCACGGTACCTGAGAAGCTCACAAACTCAGTCGCGTCGGCCCGAGTATATGAGTGCGGCAGATGCCGCAAGAATCAGACCTGCTAATCCCATTGAGGGAAGAACCGAAGAATTGTCCTTCGGTGGTTCAGGTTCAGGTTCTGGATCAACAAACAAATGAGTATTGTCAATGCTACGTTGTTGACTTGAACATAGGCCAGATTCATCACAGGCTCGAACCTCAACAATATGCGATCCTTCTGTCCAGACTGAGAAATCAATCGCAGGTGTGGACCACATATTCCCACTGACTGTAATACTTCCAACTGAGGACCCATCAATCACCAGGCTGAAACTAATCGTTTCACCATCGGGGTCGGAGAATTGACCACTCATCGACCATGAATCACCATCCCACCCTTCGTTGGCGACTGTCATTACTGGAGGACTACTGGCCTTTTGAATCCCCAAATCATAAGTCGCTTGCAAACTATAAACTCCTTCTCCGGTTGCTATTACAGCGATATATACTGGACCGGGGATAAGTCCCACCACAGCAATATCTTGAGTTATTTCCGATCCTTGAATTAGATATGGGCCGTAATATGTTCCAACCTCTTCGAAGCTCGAGATAAATCCGATTTCCACAGATAGATCAGGCCAGCCAGGGGTTGGAGAGAGCGTAATTGGATGTGGATCTAATAGGTCAGTATCTGGAGTTGAAATTTGGAATGGGACTCCTATATTCCAAGTTCTATTTCCTGAAGATTGGCCAGCACTGTCGATTGCTTCACAGGTAACCTCTACTGCCTGACCTGTTGGTACATCCATCGAGAACTCTCGTTGTGAGTAGGTAATTGCTAATCCTGCATCACCTCTACAATTTACATCAAGGTTCGATACTCCAGCCTCATCATTAAACCAATTTTGGACTTCATTCCAATCCGCGATAATCTGTGCTCCCCCACTCGCACGAGGGAACCAGGCTCCATCTATGGGTGCGCTATCAGTCCAGACAGGAGGGTCGTCCACTGGGATTGGTGCAGTTGTAAAGTCGGCAAACAGATCCTCTCCTACAGGCCATTGAGGCATGTTCGGATAGAAGGAGTAAGTTAGACTTCCATCTTCGTTTTCATTAAGTTCATAGCTACTAGAACCATCACCAACACAACTACCTCTCAGAGGAGCTAAACCAGCAAAATCACCTATATCCACTTGCACGTCTCGCCCTTCACATTCCTCCCACATATCTAGACGGAGTCCTTCGGTAACAGGGAATTTGAGATGATATTCAGCCCCACTCATGTTTGAGGCATTATAGGCTATAGTGAAGTCACTTGGATCATTTATGCCGGAGATTGTCATGGTGGCATTTAGCCATAGCATCATTCTACATTCATCTCGACCACTTGATGAATCTACGTCGGTATCGCAATCCCGGTCACTATCCGGATATACCGGAATCTCGTAGCAATCGCTACCACTGCCAATTCCTGAACATTCTCTTGATTCCGAATGTCGAGGAGGGACTAGATTCCATTCTTCGACTAGGACCTCGTCTTCGGTCCAAGATGTATTTTTCCAATCGGTACCGTCACCTCCTCTGTGAGGGCTTCCATCACGCATACCCATTCTAGTAAACGTGTATTGAACACACTCCGAAGCAATAGCTCTGACCCCTTCCCTTTCATCGGTAGAAATCCATCCATCATCGCCACTTGGGTAGATTTGTGAAATATATTCATCTAAACTCTGTCTTACATCATCTGCCAAAGTCCCATTTACCCAAGCAACTGCTTCAATTTCGGCAGAACTCCAATCACTGGCAATAGTGAAATTGAATACTGCTTTAGTATACTCAAACATATCTTCGAAAGTAAGGATGCTACATCGTTCCTCTATCGTAGGCTCATCAGGGCCGAGCTGCTCTCTTCTTTCTTGATATTCATCAAGACCACCTTGTTGGTAGCTCACTGGTAACCAAGAAATCATCATTCCAATAATTGTTATCATGACCACGATTCTAAGCACGCCTTGGCGTCTCATCACAATACTGGAGCAGGTCTCACACGATATTGCTATCGGCGGAGGCAGATTGAGTTATTTGTATGATTTCTCCAGTCCAGAAAAAGACCAGAAGCTCACCATTAGCTCCTTCTCCAAACCCTACAATTAGTCCCCCCACGTTACCAAGATAGGTCTCTTCCCATGTGTGATTTACACCATTGGAAAGAATCCATAGCGAACCAGAACAAAAGTCTCCAAACAGATAACCACCTTGGTCTGAGATTATTGTATTCTCAGTCCAAAAGCCTCCGGTTATGGAACAATTTCCGTCATTGTGACCATAGACAAAGACAGGGTCTGTAAATTCATTATTTTCAGATAGAACTCCTCCTTCACAACTTCCGCCTTCGGAAAAATCACTGAATCCTTCTTTTTCTGACCACCCAAGGTTTGATTTGTTTACCAAATTTACCAAATTAATTTCTTCCCAACAATTTTGTCCGACATCAGCAATCCATAGTTCCTCGTTAGGGCCCACGTCGAATTTCCATGGATTTCGCAAACCATAGTGCAAGATGTAGGGGTTTCCATTTTCTGAATCCATTATCGGATTAACCTCGTCATTTGAGTATTGGAAGTAAACAATAGTACCCAATAAATTTTCAGAATTCTGCCCATTTTTTTCTGGGTCGTTAGCTCCACCTCCGTCTCCAATTCCCCAGAGGTATTCTCCATTACCCAAACCATGTAAATGCCCCCCGTTGTGATTCCTGTAGGGTTGTTCTACGGTTTTCAAGACGATTAACGAGTCCAAATTTATCATATCATCATCAGTAACAACAACTGAAGCAAGTACGAGATCTGCAGTATTCGCCCCTTCGCAGCTACCTTTTTCCACATATGATAACAAGAGTTGTTTGGAAGAATTATAATTGGCATCGAATGCAAATCCAAGTAATCCTTGTTCTGTATGGCATCTATTTACAATTTCACTTAAGTCGCCAGCTTGTATTAGTTCATCATCTTGCCAAATTTTTACCATTCCACTGAGGTAAATTATCCATAATTCATTGGTTTGAGGATTTACTTCTGAGTGATGAGGAGTACCAGCTCCCGGAAACAAATTAGTACAAGTTAGGTTATTACCTAAATTGCACTCTGTTGTTTGGGGATCAGCCCAATCAAAATCATCTCCATCGTCTGAAAAGCATCCAGAAAATAGGGATATTATCAATAAAATCAGGATTGTGGTGGTCACTCTCATTATGAAACCTCAACGTTGCGACAGTACGCTAATTGGGGTTCAGTAATCAATCCTCAAAAAATGCTTGTATCCCCGGGACGTTCTCTACAGCCGCACCATATGTGCCTAGGTGAGTAGTAGCATTCGTAGCAACCATTCCTTCAGTGTTTAAGACATCGGAGAGTATCTTCGTACCTTCTTCATCATTATTCATATCCACCAATGCATTTTGAATTAGTTCGACCGTTTCGTTATTCATAGTTGAGGGATTATACAAAGCGGGGTGACTCGGTGCTCGACCAAATGACTCGAGCATAACGAGCTCATCTCTATCTAAACACCAATCAGGACCATCTGCAATTCCGTCTTCATTTTCGTCACAGTAGAGCATATATGCTGTATCCTTGACTAAAGCAACGTCTCCGCGATCAGTCATCATACACTTCAATGCCCCCTTGTATCCGGAATATTGAGTACCTCCGTCCGGTATGCTTGAATCTTCGTTGAAGAAATGCGTCACTGTGTCTCGTAGTGAAGTAATTTCTTCAGGATCTCCACGCACCTCGGCATACCCATTTCCAATCAAGTAACCCATTGGAATCAACATCCCAGCACTTTTCAGCCATCCTGTGTGGCAAGACGTTTTTCCATTCATTAAAGCAAATGGGTCTGTATCTGGATCATCATCTAGATACGCGTCTGCAATTTCAGAGTCCTTTTTCACCCAGGCTGCCGCATTATAGTACGTCCTTTGATCAAATTTCCACTCAGCCGCTAGCACGTCCAAATCGTAAACTTCCCATGCAAGCCAAGCGGCCGCTCCATCTACAAATCCAATATCCGCATTACCGTTATTGATAGCCTCAATTATCGCGCCAGAATTCGATACAGGCATTATTTCAACATCCATACCAGTCAGAGCACTCATTTTGTCCGCCAAGTGCTGAGGGTTCTCTTTTCCAAAATACAAATAATCATCTTGTACCTCAAAAGCGATTGTAATACAGTTGTCTTGATCATCACATTGTTCGTAATTAATGTCGAAAATGAGATACAATACGGTCGCAGATAGCACTAATCCAGCGAGCAAAAGTGCTTTGTTAGCTTTGGCCCAACCAGCCCAACTAGTTTTTTCCATACATCTCCGAAATCGGTTTGTTTCATAATGTTTAGGGCACCCTAAATTAAACGATACAATAGTACGTTAAATCTCAACCCAGCATCATTCTCAATTCTTCTACAGATCTCAGTTCATCAAAGTAAATAACTTCCAGAGCATCAAAAAGTTCGCTATCTCCAATTTGCTCAACCATTGTTAAAATTTCTCCATATATCTCGCTAGCTTTCAACTCTGTTTTGTGTGCCTCCTCCAACATAACCATAAAATCCATTGAGTGTAATATTCGGCCTTCTGCTCTTTCAGTAGTAGCCTTACCGTGCAATTTTACTATAGCTGACCTTACGGTTGAAGCATGCGCGATTGATTCTGTTACTTCATTATTGAAGAATACCGAAAGTTGTAATCTATGAATCCCTGAAACGTATGCGGAATAGTGAGCATACATTGCAATAGCCCTCAATTCCCAAGCGAGAGCATTATTTAGCGCCACAATTAACTCATCAGTATTGACCATTTTCTTCAACATCAGGGTGAGTAATGGGGTTCATAATCAATTGTAGGAAAAATTAATTCAAAATAGTCATCATTATTAAATTCCGAAAAACCATTTAAATTGAGCAAATTTCCACCTAAAATAGGATTTAGAAGCGCTGAAAAGGTCCAATTTATGGCGGCCAACTCTAACGAATTCTACGTCCAAATCTCGAGTATATCCCTCCCAATAATCCCTTGATTCACTAGGAAAACATTCCAAGAATCTAGTTGGAGTCGCCATCAGTTTCCAATTTGGTTTACTAGAAATCGCAGTGATCACGGTTCTTCTAGCATCATCAGTTCTCAATTCTTTCACTTCAACCATCACATCTTCTTTCCGGTCACTCAATATTGCAACAACGTCTGAAAATGTAGGTATCTTTACCCCCAAATCCTCACCTGCTTTGATTATTTCAGAGAAATTCAATTTGGCGGTTTCGATTAATTCCCCATCTACAAGTATTTGATCATCATGAAAGACAAAAATAATTCCATCCAGAGATTCTCTAATATCAAATTCCCAATATTTGAATTTTCTATTTTCTACCAATTCTAATGAATTCATGAGCCCATTAATGGTATTTTCCATTTTGGTCCCAGAAGCTCCCAATCTATGTCCCAAATTTCTCAAGACTAATCCACCCCTTCTAACCAGCCGCCAATATTTACCAATAGAAATGAGTAAAAAAACCTCGTCTCCAATTCAATTGACTGCTCATTAGTTATATGACAATTTTCCACGTATGATTCAAGAGTTTAGGGCGCCCTAAATTTGATATACGAACCGCTATCCGGCAGCTTCAGGGAGACCTAAACTATGAATAGAACAATGACTTTAATGATGACTTTAGTATTAATCGGTAGTGCGATTGCCGGTTGTGCAGGAAATGATGTAGATCTTGATGACGCAGATGGAGGATATACGTATGCTTCCAACGTTGATAATCACCGAATGTTAATGGGTGATGTCTGCGATATTAAGGACCTATCTGGTGCATACGATTGGGACGGTGTGAAGGATATCTACGAAGATGGAGAGCACGCGGAAAAGTCTGACGGTTCCTACAGGACCCTAATGGGCTTCGCAGATGCTTCTGGCAAGAACCACGCCTACGACGCATACTATGGTGCAGACGGCTCATGGAATGACTTCGTCTCCGCAGCCATTGATGGCACAGGTCCTTTCGAGGGAGAATCTGACACTGTCAGAGATCAAGCAGTCGAAAAGGGAATCCAGAATGGTGTAATGACTGCTTATGCAATCCATGAACTCAATGCTGCAATCATTAAGGCAGAAGCAGGAAACTGGGGGGCCGATGACGCTCAACACGCTTGGGATGAAGGATGGGCTTTCTACCATGGTCCTGACGATTCTAACCATGATTACGATGGATGTGGACCATATGCAACCGCCGCCAAGAGAGGTGGCAACTTTGGGACTGGTGATGCTACAAACATCGCTACTTTAGCCGCAATGAACGCTGGCTTGACTGCACTCCAGAGTGAGGATATGCAAGGAGTAATCGACGCACGCGATGAGGTTCTCAAGAATATTGTAATCGTCTACTCACAGGCTTCTGTAAGGTACGCATCAAAGATGACAGACGACCTAGCAGCTGGCGATACTTCAGACTATGACAAGCACCAGGCAGAGGGCCACGCCTTCTACAGGGTCATCGAGGCATATGTCGCTGAGTACACGTCAATCTGCTACAACATGGTCTCTCACACAGTCTCATCGGATAGCTCACAGGCATCCTGCGAGGCATACATGTATCTGGAGAACTACACTTCTCAAAACGATCCGAATGGAGAGGAATTCACAGGATGCTATAACTCAGTGACACACGCTCAGCATGAGGGAATGTCAGAGGAGGAGTGCGAGGCTTTTGGATGGTATGCTAATTACTACAATGGCAAGATTCTCGAAATCTTCGATCTAAAGAATGATGGAGATGCAACAGCAGATTACGAAGCTGACATCCGCTCCTATCTACAGCCAGTCTGGGATGCTTTTGGCATTACAGCCGAAGACATTGGAACTCTCCAATGAAATACGTAACCGGTCGATAAGACAAAACAGTTGGCAGGGGGCGTAACAGCGCCTGACACCTACATTCGAATTCCGTATTCGAACGCTACAGGCCCCCTGTCAACAACCTTAGCCAATAGCATTGGCAATACCCGTTGGCAGGGGGGGACTTTAACAGCGTCACGTAGAGTAATCTGTACACATCACAGGTTCCCCTGTCAACACCAAGGTAGAACTCAGAATTATGTTTTTTTCTATAGGACTAACATTGAATAATTAACATCCTAAGCAGTAGTTGGGTTTACAGATGGATAGTTCGATGCTCCCAAAAAAATATTCCAAAATAATAGTCATTTGCTATACCATTATTCTGCTATCGAGCACCCTCTCTGGCTGTATGAACAATTCTGAGAAATCAAATAATCAAACAAGAACCCCCATAGTTCTGGCATTCGAAGTTTCCGAAGGTATGCTAGAGTCAGAGACTAATCCTGATATGTTGGCAGATATTCTTACCCAAAACAGTAGATTTGATTTTACAATTTATGCCGTTGATTCAGAAGCAGCGATACTTGAGGCACTAAGGTTTGGAAACGCCGATATCGCTCTATTGGATAGCGGTGCTGCTTGGATCGGGTGGAATCAATACGGTTTGCAGGCTTTTGCAGCGGACCAAAAATCAGACGGTAGGACCTACTATAATTCTCTCGCTTGGGTTCTCGAAGATAGCGACATCGCTGAAGCATATTTTGACGATGATCCACTAACAAATCCGTTCTCACTGATGCAAGGTAAAACTTCCTGTCATACGGGTTGGTTACACTCAACTGGAATGATGGTTCCAATGGGATTTTTCCTTGGATTAGGTTATGCAAATGTAATTGGTGACCCAAATGATATCGAATCTCTAAGGGGTACAATTTTTGAATTCTTCAACGAAAACTCATCAATTCCCGAACCCGGAACACCGTATTATGGGTTTTCAGGGGCTCTAAGATGCCTTTCAGATGGGGCCGGCGAGATTGCATTTGCAAAGGATAACACGGTCTCTCAATACTGCACTACAGATAGTGGAAATAATGTCGAAGAATGGTGTTTGGATGTCTCAAGATATGTTTCTCTCGAACCATTTGCCAAGACTCCGAGTGATGTTTTCATGACTCATTCTAATTTTGATGACGATTCAGTAATCACTGAACTTACGGATTTTCTAATTAACTTTAGTTCAAATGAGGATTACAGCGAAATTCTCTACAACACACTAGGGACAAAGGGTGTAGTTTCTACAGATTCTGAATCTCATCTTAGTGTATACACACCTTTGGTTTCGAATATTCCTGGGATTTCAGCTTATTACACAGATAATGAAAATGAATCAATAACAATAACAATAGAAGAATTGATTGTTGCTTTTGAACAGGATGAATCAGAATTAGAAACCAATAGTGACCCAATTCATTTAGCCGACTATCTATCCATAGAATTAGGAATAAATGTCTCAATTCACTATGTTTATTCTCAATCAGAAATGATTGAATCACTTGAAACAGGTGAGGCTCACATTGGATTCCTCTCTTCTTCTTCTTCGTTAATTGGATGGAAATCACATAATCTATCAGTTCTAGGAGCGATACAAACCAAAGAACAATTGACTCAGAGATATTCTATGGCCTTAGTCTCAAATTCAGGAGAATTGGCTACAGCAAGTTCAGACAATGAATCTAGCACTGATCCGTTCGAAATGATGCAGGGAAGAGTATCTTGCTTCACCGGTTCTCAATCTCCAATTCACACTATTCTTCCTATTCATTATCTAATTGAAAATGGATATTATTCGCCTAATGAAGAAAATCTCGATATCGTCGAAACAATACGTGGCTATTTTGGAAATCAATCATCTCTTCTTTCTTCTCCGTATAATCCTCTAGGTAAGGCAGGTGCGATTAGGTGTCTATCCGAGGGTGTAAGTGAAATAGCATTTGTAGGACAAGATGCCTTGGAAGACAATTGTAATCGAGATGATCAAGAAAACCAAGATTGGTGTATGGAAATTGACCAGTACCTGTCTTTGGGTCAGGTTGGTGTTTTCCCGAGCGATTCTGTAATGTATAATCCTTCGACTATTGATTCTAGAAGTAGAGCCGCTATTCTTAATGCGTTAGTCTCCTTGAATTATCAGATGTATCTAGAGAATTATTCTAGACCTGGATTTGGAACATATACTGGTTGTTACGATATTTCTATTCACAAGGTAAATCCAGATACTGATAGGGAAATGTGTGGTGATGAAATTCTAAACAATATACTCGATAGCACAGGGATTGTTAGAACAAATTCACAAGAACATCTTGGCTTGCTATCTGAGGTGGTAAGTGTTGTACCAGGAGCCTATTCCTTCTTACAAGAATCAATATAAGTTAGCCGATTCATATGATACTAGGTTATCACTAAACCCATCAATACCATATATTGGTTTAGGGTCGCCTAAATTACAGGAGGGCTTTGGAGTTGTCCGAGGGTATGGGTTGGGACAATCCAATTGTCTCCCTCGAAGATGTAGTAATCGGATATGAAACTGAATCGCCCTTAGTCAATATTCCCAATCTCGAAATATTTCCTGGTGAAATAGTGGCCATAGCGGGTCCTTCTGGTATCGGGAAGTCCACTTTACTTGGTACAATTGCGGGACTAATACGTCCAATTTCAGGTTCGATCAAAGTGTGTGGTGCAGAAATCCCCTCGAAACCTCTACGCGGTTCACTAGGGTATATCCCACAAAAATTGGGTTTAGTTCGTCATGCAAGTGTTAGGCACAATGTAATGTTGGGTGCTCGAGCTGGAACTAATGATAGGAAGGAAAGAAAGCAACGAGTCACAAATGCAATTCAACAAATGGGGCTTAAGGAAAAGTCAAGAGAACCAATTAGGAGATTGTCCGGTGGCCAACAGAGAAGAGTAGCAACGGCCAGAACATTGGCTCAGCGACCAAGGTTAATTCTAGCAGATGAATTTTTGAGTGAATTAGACGAAGAAACATTGGCCATGGTTTTGGAAAGCGTGATAAGCTACGTAAAAGAAAATAATTCAGCATTAATCGTTGTCGAGCATGATATTTCTAGAGCCAAATCAATGGCAAATCGCCTCCTAGTTATTGATGATGGAAGAGTGAATCCATTCATTACCAAACCAAAAGCTGTGGTGTTGAATTCATGAAGAAGATAGCAGTAGATGGCGAAAAGATGGCTCTGGTGCTATGGATTCTCCTTTTGCTTGCAATTGTAATTCTAAATGGAATGGTTGGCGACTGGGGTAGATTAGCAGGTGGCCCAGATAATCTTGTCAGATTCTTCTTTCAGTCTCTTTGGCCACCAGATATGAGCGTTCTAGAGCCTCAAACATACCCTGTTTGTACTGCCCAACCAATTTTCGATTTCACTTGCTCAACCGCTTGGAAGGGAGTTATTGAGACGCTAAAGATTGCATTTGTTGCAACTGTATTTGGTATGGTTGTAACATTACCTTTGTCAATCATGGCTTCAAGAAATTTAAGTCCGCGATGGATATCTTACCCTACTCGCTTTCTTATCTCAGCATGCAGGAGTCTTCCAGCATTGATTTGGGCTATTTTCTTGGTTATTCTAGTCGGCTTAGGTCCATTAGCTGGCGTTCTGGCAATGACAATTTATACCGTAGGATATCTTGGAAAATTACAGTATGAATCAATTGAGGGTCTGACAAAAACTCCTTTGGATGCGGCGAATGCAATAGGCTTGAGTCGTTGGGAAGTAGCAGTTAACGTAGTTATTCCTGAAGCCGCAAATGATCTAATATCTCACTCGATATTCATGTTTGAATATAATTTCCGTTCTGGTACTGTAATCGGCATTGTCGGTGCAGGAGGAATTGGATATTACATCGATCTGTATCTTAGATTCTTACAATATGACAAGGTATTTGCATACCTGATTATTATCTACATTGTTGTTCTAATTATCGACTTTATTTCGATTTATGCGAGGTCATTTTTTACTGAGGAAGAATATCTTGTGACTCCGAATTGGAGAGACATCTTCATTCCATCTTGGACTCGAGATTGAACTTGGAAATTATACACCATAAGCTTCGACCATTCGTCGAACAGCAGTTGAAACTTCTTCCTCTCCATCAAGGAGGTTACCCAAGGCTGAAAGGAAAGGTACCTCAATTTCTAATCTCTCTGCTCGGTTAAGGAACATCCTAGTCGCTCTAACTCCTTCAGCCACCATATGCATCTCTGCGAGAGCCTGTTCGAGAGATTTTCCAGAACCAAGTTTTTCTCCTAGCGTTCGGTTTCTTGAGCGTGGACTAGTTGCAGTCACGTACAAGTCTCCGATTCCAGCGGGTCCAAAGGCTGTTCCAGAATTTGCACCCATTGCGTCTAGCAGAGTAATCCCTTCTGAGAATCCTGCAAGAACCAGGGCTGCTTTGAGATTGTCACCGCCTATTCCGTCTCTTAGACCATCGACTAAACCACAAGCAAGGGCAACCGTGTTCTTGTAAGCGCCCCATAATTCTGCACCTTCAACATCATTCGTTGCGGTAAGAACCAGTGATTCAGTCGAAAGTCGCTCCGCGATTCTATCAGCAACTGATCTATCATGGCAGGCAACTAGGGCAGTCGTCATTACTCCTCGAGCTACTTCGGGAGCGATTGTGGGGCCAGTTAGTACAACCACAGGATTAGATTTACCTGCAGCGGAAAGTCGATCTTCAATCTCACGAGAGATCATACCTGATTCACTCTCAGATGTCGGAGCCAATCCTTTTGCCAAATCAATCAAAACATGAGAGGGCCGGAGTAAAGGTATCAGTTCATTAACAACTGAGAGAATTACACCACTAGGTAGTGCCAAGACAAGAATCTCGCAAGTATCTGTAACATCGGATAATTCCATGGTGGAGTCTAGACTGTGAATCTCGTGCCCTGGTAGGTACTTTTCGTTGATATTGCTGGTCATCAAGGACTCGTATACCTCTGCCTCGATTGTCCAACCCATCACATTGTGCCCATCTTCACACCAGACCTTTGCTAGTGCAGTACCCCAATTGCCCAGTCCAAGAACACCTATGCGTGACATGTGCACCCCTGAATCGCATCGCCCAATGCTCCCGTTATCACCTCTTTGGGGTAAGAACCGGCTACCGTTGGATTCTTCACCTTGAGTTTACGGCCCGATGTTAAGCAGGGG